>OHMX01000127.1_pt1 | contig 43523 bp, 44 predicted proteins | sample 1569471 | NCBI WGS metagenome assembly OHMX01 (sample SAMEA3879547, study PRJEB24766) | human gut metagenome | biome: human-associated habitat; feature: feces | place: USA | collected 1985/1987
TGTCGACTAGGATAATTTTGGCGCAAATCCATCACCCCAAATGTCGACTAGGCCGAACATTTACATAATGTTTATGCCCATAATCGATTCACGGATATAGTTTGATATGGTCGAATATCGATATGCTAAAGAATACAATCGATTCTACGTAAACTACGTCTCTATCGATGCGCGGATAAGCAATTAAAAGAACTATATGGCTATTGTTGATGTTGTCAAGGTTGCAATGAACGACTTTGAATTGTGTAAAAAGTTCCCCTCGGATGATTTGAGGATAGGAACACAGGTTGTCGTTTATCCTACACAAATAGCTTTTTTTGTTAAAGGAGGCAAAATTTATGACCGATTTGAGTCAGGGACATATACGATAAAAACAAGTAATATTCCTCTCTTGAATAAGGTTCTAAATCTGCCTTTCGGTGGAGAGTCTCCGTTTAAAGCTGAAGTTTGGTATATTAATCTAACAACAAAAATGGATTTGAAGTGGGGGACTCCTACTCCAATTCAACTTGAAGATCCAAAATATAATGTGATTGTTCCTGTTAGAGCCTATGGCCAATATGGAATTAAAGTGATAGATCCGGAGTCTTTCTTATTGTCTTTGATTGGCAATGTTACAGATTTCTCGGCTGATAAAGTGCATGAATATTTTAAAGGTTTGATGCTCGCGAATATAAATAATTCGATAAGTCAAAAGATCGCGGCAGATAGTGTCTCAATTCTTGACATTAATTCTCATCTTATCGAAATGTCTCAATATTGCGCTGATGCTATTAATAGATATTTTGTGGACTATGGTTTACAAATCACAAATTTCTCATTTGTGTCGATTAATGTTCCTCAAAATGATCCAAGTGTTATTAAACTTAAAGAAGCAAAGGATCTTTCAGCAAGGTTAAAGATTGCAGGCCGAGACATTTATCAGATGGAAAGGAGTTTTGATGTGTTGGAGAAGGCGGCTGCCAATCAAGGTGCAGGAGGAGATATGGTAGCATTGGGGGCAGGGTTAAGCGCAGGTATGGGTGTCGGAGCGTCTATTGGTAATATGGCCAATCAAACGATCAATCCAAGTGTTGGTGTTCCCCCTCCTATTCCGATGCCTGTGACCTATTTTATTTATGTCAATGGTCAACAAATAGGAAATCAGAGTGCCCAAGACATCGCAAGGTACATTGCTCAAGGTGTTATAACGAAAGAAACTTATGTGTGGAAGCAGGGTTTACCGACATGGGTTAAAATCTCTGATATGTCAGAATTGTCTTACTTGTTTAATATGCAGGTGCCGCCAACACCGCCACAGATATAAGAAAATGAAATATTTAAGTTTGATTATAGGTCTATTCTTCCTGATAGTGACAATCATTATCGGGCAACTCTTTGATAGTATTCAGGAGCTTACGACTATTGTGTCATGTGCTGTTATCTTGTTATCAACACTTCTGTGCTTTGTGTCTTCAATCGAGAGACAGGATGTGGCATTTAAAATCTCATTACCTTTTTTTATTGTTCCAATAGGTGTAGTCGAATATGTATTATCCTTTTTTGTGAAGGATGCCCTAAAGAACAACGGGTGGTTTATTGCAATTATAGCATTAGCGACAATTCAGCTTTGTATATTGATTGTAGTTAGGATGGTGTCAGGTGCAAGTAATGAACGGAAGTAATGTAAAAATATGTGTTGAATGCGGCTGTCCGTATGATATATCGTGGCCATCTTGTCCGGAATGTGGAGCGCCAAATGAGTCATATCGTGTCGCTGCTGATATAAGAGGGTATGCTACTGAATGTCCAAATTGCGGAGCGCCGAGTAATGGATTGCGTGTGTGTCAATGGTGCAAGAGCAGCATCCCATATGTCGGGAGCTTGCAAAATTCAAATCACTCTACAAACAGGACAATTCTTGAATGTGAGTTAAAAAGATTGGTTAATGATCGGAACAGGTACTCGTATATTATATGTCATATTTCTGTGAATGGTCATGAACTTATGCAAGTTCGAGATATGTCCGCTCATGAAGGGATGACTTTGGTTTTATTAGGTGTTCAGAATTCAATTTATACAAATTTTATTTCATGTCCGCTGATGCATTCATTTTATATGAGTCAGCAGGGATTATATACTCGTGTTTTTGGTATAGATTTCATGAACGCAGCACAGGTGTCAGACGAAATTCTCAGTCAAGTATATGAAGTCACTACCGAACAAGTTTTTTGCAACTTCGAGTATGGGGATAGTCGTGGTTCAGGATCGGAATCAGGGAATAATGTTGCAGCAGCTGCAATTGGAGGGGTTATATTGGGATCCTTATTAGATAATTTCTAAATTATAAATTATGGGCGCATATAAAGTTACAGAACAGGTTCAGATGCGGTATGAACAGGCTTTTGATCGTTTGTATCATTCTATAATTAAAGCCGGGTATCCGGTGGATGATGCGAATCCTTCAACCGGAATAATACATTTTCACTCAATGATGAGCTTGTATAGTTTTGGCTGTGATTTTACCGGACAAGTAGTGTCTGTGAATCAAGGAAGGTCTCAAATTATATTCATAGGAAGAATGAGAAATATAATTGATGTTGATCTTCCTGGCGAAAGGAAAAAAATGGTTCAAAAGATCATGCAACAATTCAATAACTTATAATATTATGTCACTAATTCAATGTCCTAAATGCGGAGCAATGGTATCCGATCGCGCTACCATATGCCCAAAATGTAATTTCCCGCTTAATCCTTCTTCTCTGCAGTCATCTCCTCAACAAAATGCGGGGCAGCAACCTGCGTATCAACAGGTAGGTCAGTATCCGCAAACATATCAGCCTACTACTGCAGAGGAACCGAATGTCGGGTTGAATATTGTATCGTTTTTCTTTCCTGTTGTGGGGTGGATCTTATGGGGTGTGAATAAGAATAGGTCTCCAAAACAGGCTAAGTCTTACGCGAAGTGGGCATGGTGGGGCTTTGGATTAGGTTTAGTATTCGGGTTCATAAATGCTTTGTTCTGGTATTAATGATTTTAATTTAGGTAATGGGGCTATCCAAAGTATAGTCCCATTACTGTTAATATTAGTATCATGAAAGTAATTAATTTGTTATTGTCGGGATTTTTAGGTCTACATGCTATTGATTCATGTTCTCCATTAATGGAAGAGTATGAATCGCATGTTTTGTTTTTGTGTGAATATATCCCGGATCATGGGCTGCGAAACAATGCTGCTAATGTTATGACCGAGAGCTATTATTATGCATATAAGGAGGCAGATGATTTGCCGGGATTTGAGATGGACGGAGAGTTCTTGGACTATTTTGTAAGCGGTAATGGCGATTCTTCGCCTATTTTCTCTGTGAAATCAATTAAAAGGCAAGGAGATAATCTTATTGCCAAGATTGGCATTAAGCAAGGATTTCGCGGAATTCCTTATGATGAAGAAGAGACTATTCATACACTTCTGCTTGCGCCTAACAACGACGACTATGGAGGTTATTTAATAGCCGATTATGACAACACCTTGCAAGAATGTCTTGACTACATCAAGGAACAACGTTCTTATATTTCATCAGGGAAATTCGAGGAATATTTAAGATTGAGCGGACTTTCGGCTTCAGAAATTGAACGGTATCGGCGTGAAATCCGTAATTTTTACGACAAGTATGGTACGGACAAGGAGAGATATGGGATTTATTCACAGAATGACAACAATGATAATTTATATAGTTCTTCCGTTAAAGGCGGGAAGATCATTGGTAAATGGACGCATGCACTTCAAAGCGGAGGCGATATTGGCAGTGGAAATTTTAGGAGCGAAGTGTTAGTTGAGACGCTTACACTTAATTCTAACGGAAGCGGAAGGCTTGAAACAAGCTATAAAGAATATATAGGGAACTCCCTTATCTCATCACGTTCAGGAGGATCGTTCGCTTTCTCTTGGGAATTTGATGGGAGCACGGTGTATATTGACGGTAGTCCCGAGTTCACATATAGGAATGGAGCGTTAATAGATTCCGGAGGTAACGCCTTTATGAAATAAGAGCTTATCTTGAACATTAGAATGGTCGAGGGATTCTCGGAATACTATATATGTGTTTTGGAGACGGCTTTGATAAAACAATAAAGCCGTCTCCAAATTTTTTAATAATTTCGGATATATTGTAAAAATATTTTATTATCTTTGTGCTGGCCTCGAAAATTTGGGAGTCCCATTTTTCAGCCGCACCGCTCGTCGGTGTAAGAATAAGCCGGAAGGCATTGTAAAAACCATTTCCACATCACAAACAGAAATATTCAGGATTGCGCATAGTAAGTGCGGAGGTCGTAGCATCCCCTCGGCGGCCAAAGACTGCCTTTCTGTAAGGTCAGAGCCGAAAGCGAATAAGCGGTCGCAGCGTCAGAGCGGCAAATCTTGTTGATGAATTGCAAGATATAAAATTATCAGTAGATGAATTGAGAAAATTCAAATTCTGCAAAGATATGGATGACTGTCAGGTGGAAGAAGTGGCGGACTTCCTTGCAGATTATGCAATAATAATATTCAAAGCATTGGAAAATGGTCAATCAGGAAAATAATGAGCAATTGCGGCCATTTGCAAAGGGCAGGCGGACTGAATTGAAGAAGGGCGGCCGTGCGGTGATATATCAGAGAGTGAGCAGCAAGGAACAGGAATTCGGCTTCAGTCCCGAGGTGCAGATAGAGGTCTGCCGGAAGTGGGCGGATCGTAATGGCTATGAAGTTGTCAAGTCCTTTGAAGGAGAGTATGAGAGTGCTAAATCTGATGTAAATCGAAAGCGGTTCAAACAGATGCTCGATTTCGTGAAGGACAGGAAGAATAAGATAGATGCGGTAATCGTTTACTCGACGAGCAGATTCTCACGCACCGGAGTCGAATCTTTTTCGATTGTCGAGGAACTTAAGAAGAAAGGGATCACTGTCTTTTCTGCCACATCGTCATATGATGCGCGAACACCGGATGGAGAGATGATGCAGGGCTATGAGCTTGTTCAGGCGCGTCATGATAATGCAGTCAAGTCGCAGGCGGTGAAGGATGCCTCTGAAAAAGCCTTGAGGTCGGGCCGTTGGATAACAAGGGTGCCGATTGGCTACGACATGGTCACGACGAGAAAAGAGCAGACCATTTCAGTGAACACGCAAGGAGTTCTGATCAGGAAGGCCTTTAAGATGAAAGCGGACGAGAACCTTACCAATGAGGAAGTGCGAGTTAGAATGAAAAATATGGGGCTTAACTTTGACAAACAGAAATGGTCGAGGATTTTCAGCAATATTTTCTATGCCGGATATTTTTCCCATCCATTTTTGCAGGGTGATATTATAAAGGGGCCGCACGAGCCTTTGGTGTCCTTGGAAAATTTCTTCAAGGTCAACAATATCACCATGAAAACTCATAGTCGTGGCTACGAGACGAAGGCTGACAAGGAATATGCACCTCTTCTCGGTTCCATCCGCTGTCCTGTGTGCGGCCATAACCTTACAGCATCTGTAAGCACCAAGCTGCGTAAGTTATATGGAAGGGAAGTCGGATACTATGTCTGTTGCCGGAAGAACTGCAAGTGCAATGTGTCGGCCAAAAAGGCCAATGCTGATTTTGAGCAGTGGCTTGACGGCGTTTCGTTGCCGGAAGGTATGGTGGAGATGTTGGAGGCGCAGTTGCGGAAGGCTTTCCCCATTCTGAACAGGGATGGCCATGATGAGGTTGCGGCAATCAAGGCCAATCTTACTAAAAAAGAAAATGAAATAGAGCGGGTGGAGTTCAATTTCGCTACGGCTGCGACCCTGAAAGCGCAGGAAGTATGCCTGCGGCAGTTGGAGAAACTTGAGGCTGAAAGGGCTGCGATCAAAGCGCAGCTTGACGAGAAGGACAGAGAGATATTGAACCTCGGGAATTACATCAAATTGGGTCTTGAGTTTCGCCGTAATATACTGAAATTGTGGCAGTTGTCGAGCTTGAGCCAAAAGCGTCACATTCAGAATCTCGTCTTTCCTGACGGTTTGGTATGGGACAAGAAAAACGACCATATTGAACCTCTGTCCCGCAACGGATTCATGTTCGTATATGATTTGAAATCAAGAGGTTATATAGACAAAGAAAAAGGACAAACCCTCATTTCTGAAGATTTGTCCGGTTTGGCTCCCCTTCTAGGACTTGAACCTAGGACCCCCTGATTAACAGTCAGGTGCTCTAACCAACTGAGCTAAAGAGGAATGTTTTCCTCTGAACTCATCGTTCGGGACTGCAAATATACAGTAAAAACTTTAACCAGCAAAAAAAAATTACATTTTTCGTCTCCGGTCTGCAGGCGCACCATGCGTTGCCGCATGATTGCCTTCGGGAGCGCCAGGCAAAAACTTGCCTATTTGGGGCGGGTCTTGCTGATAATCCTGCATTTTATCGTATCTTTGTAAGGTTATGGACATCGATCTTCTGTCGAAAATGATTTCGGAACTTATCGTCGACCACGACAGGGTCGGCCTCCCGGGCGTAGGTACTTTCTACACCGAGGTGGTTCCGTCGACCTTTTCCGACCGGGGCTACACGATCAATCCTCCGTACCGCCGTCTGTCCTTCCTCCCGAATGCTGTCGAGAACGATCTGCTCGTCAATTTCTATTCCGATGTGAACGGCACTCCGGCGGATATGGCAAGGGAGTATATCGTCCAGTTCCTTCGTGAGCTGGCCGAGGCCCTCAAGGAGCACAAGACCATAACGCTGCCAGGGCTGGGCCGTCTGCGCGCGACCAAGGAGAACAATTTCTTCTTCGTGGCCGATGAGGACCTGGACATTTATCCTGAGGCGTTCGGGCTTGCCCCCGTTTCGCTGAAGAACATTCCGGGGCTCGATGACGATAAGGTGGACATTCGTTTCGAGTTCAAGCCTCCGGTGCGGAAAGCAGCAGAACCCGAACCGGCATACGCTGCATCCGTTGAACCAGCCGAGCCTGAAATAACTGTCGAGCCCGCAGAGCCCGTTGGACCTGCAGCGCCTGCCGTATCGGCTGAACTGTCCACAACAGCTTCATCGGAAGTCTTTGGCGCTGAACCGGATGCGGCGGCCCCCGAAACTTCCGAACCATCAGCGCCTGCAGCAGAGCCGGTTTCCGGGGATGGGACATCTGCCGCCGCAGAGACGGCTGCCACGCAGGAGTCGGCTTCAGAATCGGCTGAGGGAGCCGAAGTATTTCCTGGAACGGATGCAACGGCAGAGCCCGCAGTGGCCGTTGAGCCGACGGAACCCGCTGCACTTTCCGCATCTGCCGCAACAGCCGCAGTTGCCGAGCCCGCCAAAGTTGCCGCGCCGGCTGAAACCGCAGCGCCTGCTGTGCCTGCCGAGACAGCGGCATCCGCCGAACTCACCGAGACTGCAGAGCCATCCGAGTCAGCCAAACCAGCCGAACTCATCGAGCCTGCCGAACCTGCCGTAACTGCCGAACCTGAAGCCTCAATGCAGGAGCCGGAAGCGGAAGCCCCGGAACCTGCCGTAGCCGGAGAAGAACCTGCGGAGCCCGGAGCCCTGGCGAATTGCGCAGAAGAAACCCGCGTGGCGGAGGAAGACGACGGGCGGACCGTGAAGAAATTCCGCTGGTGGATCCCGCTGCTCGTGCTGTCCGCATTGGCGGCAATATTCCTGGCGGTCTTCCTGATACTCGCCCATGTGGCCCCTGACTTCATAGACTCGATCCTTTACACCCCCGAGGAGCTGCGCATAATCAACTACTGACACGGCGTAGCCAAGCCTTGGATACTAGCGATGATAGAACTGATATATCCGTCCGAAGAACCCGCACCGCTGATAGCCGGAAGCGGCGTCGCCCCCGCAGAAGAGATGCTGCCCGTAGTCGAACCCAGCGGGCTTGTGACTGCACAGGCGTCCCGTGCCTGGTGCCACGGGGGCTCGAAGCTCCTGCATCCGGTAGTGCACCTCCATATCATCAACCGCTCCGGCGAAGTCTACCTTCAGCAGCGCGGGGCGCACAAGGACCTGCTGCCTCTGAGGTGGGACACCGCCGTGGGCGGACATGTCTCTTACGGGGAATACATAGAGGAGGCCCTTTACCGCGAAGCGGCGGAGGAGCTGCATTTCTTCGACTTCAATCCCGTGTGGCTGACCGCCTACCAGTTCGAGTCGGAGAGCGAAAGGGAGCTGGTCAATGTGTTCGCCGCCGTGGGCAATTTCCGCCTCCGGCCTGATCCGGAGGAGCTCTGCGGCGGACGCTACTGGAAAGACGCCGAACTCATGGAAGCGTACGGAAGTGGTATCCTGACCCCCAGCTTCCAGTCGGAATACACGAAAATACGTAGAATGCTGCAGGCGCTCCTATGACACACGAACTGCACAAATTCATAAAGGACCAGCTGTCCGTATGGCCGCTGGCCTCCGGCAATTTCAGGGCGCTCAAGACCGCGCGCTGCAGGGAGCTCGACATCTGCGGGCTTCCGTGCCGAATACAGTACAATCCCGCGAGGGTCATCTCCTCGACTGCGGACACCTCTCCCGAGGCCATAGCCGCAAGGGCGTGCTTCCTGTGCGAGGAGAACCGGCCGCGCGAGCAGTTCCATCTCAAATTCGAGGGACGCAAGGGCCGGCTCTACAACATACAGGTCAATCCCTATCCCATTTTCCCGGGGCATCTCGTGATAGTCCGCGACGCGCATCTGCCGCAGGCGATATGGCACCATTTCCCGGACATGCTGGACTTCACGACCGCATATCCCGACTATCTGGTCTTCTACAACGGACCCTGCAGCGGGGCTTCGGCTCCGGACCACCTTCATTTCCAGGCTATCCCGAGGCATCATCTCCCTCTGGAGGAGGCCGTGGATGCATTCCTTGACAACCCCGGGCCCTCCCTTGCGACGGTCAAGGACGCCTCTCTGTACCGCTACGCCGGCTTCATCAACGGAGTGTTCGCGCTCAAGGCGGTCACGACGAAGTCGCTGGCCAAGCTCTTCTACCGGCTGCTGGACTGCACCGACAGGCTCCCGGGCGAGACCGAGCCCAAGTTCAACCTCTACTGCTACCGGAAGAACGATGAATACAGGGCATTCGTGGTCATGCGTTCGAAGAAGCGTTCCCACCACTATGATGCCGAAGGCCCGGACCATCTGACCATCAGCCCCGGAGCTGCGGACATGGCCGGAGTGTTCGTGGCTCCGTTCCGCGAAGACTTCGACAAGGCCACGCCCGGACTGCTTGCGAGCCTGCTTTCGGAGGTTACGATAGGGGAGCATGAACAGTCCATGATTGAATGGAGGCTCACCCGGGAACAGCCGCGTATATCGGTGGGCATACTTTCGGCCAAGGAGATATGCTTCGAGATTATCTCCGATGGCGCCGGACCGCAGAAGGTCAGCTGGTGCGATGGGCGCATAGCCTACAACGGGATGGTCTACGACGAGCTCTATTTCGACTCCATGACCCTTTCCACCCTCTTTGCGGAGGCTTCTTTCATCCTCTACGACGTGGTGATAGGCAAGGAGTTCCACTGGCAGCAGAAGCGGACGCTGAAGTTCGCCGGCGGACTCAAGTTCATAGTCGAGGGCGACATGGTTACCGCAGTGAACTGCGTCGGTGCGGAGGACTATCTGCTCAGCGTCATCTCATCGGAGATGAAGGCGAGTGCGGGCCTGGAGCTTCTGAAGGCGCACGCCGTGATTTCCAGAAGCTGGGTCGCCGCGAGGATGAAGGACAGCGAGAAGGTCCATGCGAATTTCGATGTCTGCGCGGACGACCATTGCCAGAGATACCAGGGACTGACCATGGCGGTGGGGGAGAATGTCCGCAGGGCGATAGACGAGACCTGGGGCCAGCTGCTGATGTATGACGGGGAGATATGCGACGCGCGCTATTCGAAATGCTGCGGCGGACGTACCGAACTGTTCAGCACCTGCTGGGAGGGCAGGGACTATCCCTACCTGCGCAGCGTGGAGGACCCGTGGTGCGATTGCGAGAATTCGGAGATACTGGCCCAGGTGCTCAACGACTATGACTTGGAGACCGGGGATTTCCATGACTGGACGGTCAGGTATTCCCAGGAGGAGCTGTCGTCGCTGGTAAGCGGCAGGCTGGGTGTGGATTTCGGCCTTGTGACCGCCCTGGAGCCCTTGCACAGGGGGCCTTCCGGACGCATCGACAGCCTGAGGATAGTCGGAACGAAGCATACTGAAGTCGTGGGGAAGGAACTCGCGATAAGGCGCTGCCTGAGCCGGAGCCATCTGAAGAGCTCAGCGTTCACGGTGAGCAGGGAGGGAGGCGATTTCGTGCTCAGCGGCCATGGCTGGGGACACGGCGTCGGCCTCTGCCAGATAGGCGCGGCGGTGATGGCCGCGGAGGGATACGATTACAGACAGATACTTGCGCATTATTATGAAGGGGCAGAAGTTGAGTAGGAACCCGTGGGCTTGGGTGCCTTCGCTGTATTTCGCGGAGGGCATCCCGTATTTCATCGTGAACGTGCTCTCGGTCACGATGTTCAAGCGTCTCGGCATGTCCAACGGAGACCTGGCGATGTATACCTCGCTGCTTTATCTGCCGTGGGTGATCAAGCCGCTCTGGAGTCCTTTCGTGGACATCATACGCACCAAGCGCTGGTGGATACTCTCGATGCAGGCGCTGATGACCGCAGGCTTCGCGGCCCTTGCCCTGTCGGTCAGCCCCGACGTCTTCGGCTTCACGCTCGTCTTCTTCTATATCGTGGCCTTCGCCTCGGCGACCCATGACATCGCGGCTGACGGCTACTATATGATAGCCCTGAACCAGAAGAACCAGTCGCTCTTCGTCGGAATCAGGAGCACCTTCTACCGCATAGCCTCCGTGTTCGGCCAGGGCGTGATAGTCGTCGTGGCGGGGCTGCTGGAGGAAAGCACGGGAAGGATACCTCTTGCCTGGAGTCTCGTGCTTCTGGGCAGTTCGGTGCTTTTCGCCGCGCTTTCCCTCTGGCACTGGTTCGTGCTCCCGAAAGCGGAGAAAGATTCCGGAGAAGGCGGCGTCACGGCTGCGCGAAAGACGGCCGGGGACATATTCCGCGAATTCGGGAACGCATGGCTGACTTTCTTCCGCAAGCCCGGGATATGGCTTGCCGTGCTGTTCATGCTGCTGTACAGGCTTCCGGAGGCGTTTTCGGTCAAGATGCTCACCCCTTTCATGCTCGACCCTGTCGAGGAGGGCGGCCTTGGTCTGACCACGACCCAGTCCGGCCTCGTGTACGGCACGGTGGGAGTTATCGCGCTCACGGTGGGCGGCATACTCGGCGGCATCTTCGCCGCCCGCCACGGCCTGCGCAGGTCGCTCTGGCCCATGTCGCTTTCGCTTGCTCTCCCTTGCGCCGTGTACCTGATAATGGCGCTGATGCAGCCTGAACAGCTCTGGTTCATCTATTTCTGCGTTGCCTTCGACCAGTTCGGCTACGGCTTCGGCTTCACGGCGTATATGCTCTATATGATGCACTTCTCGGAGGGCGAGTTCAAGACCTCGCACTATGCGATATGCACGGCTTTCATGGCTTTGTCTATGATGGTGCCCGGAGTGTTTGCCGGCTGGCTGCAGGAGGCTCTCGGCTATGTAGGATTCTTTATAATGGTAATGATATGTTGTCTGGCAACTGTTTTCGTAACCTGGTTTGCGCGGCGGCGCTGCTGAGCTCCGTGTGCGCAAACGCCGAAGTCAAGGTGAAGGTGGGCATCGAGGTCCTGAGGGACAGCGGATTCGCGCTGCTCGAGGGACGCAGGGTCGGTCTGGTGACCAATCCTTCCGGAGTCGACAGCCGTCTCAACTCCACCGTGGACATACTTTTCGAAGCTCCGAACGTGGATCTGGTGGCCCTGTACGCCCCCGAACACGGCATCCGTGGCGACATCTATGCCGGCGGCAGGGTGGAGTCCGGAGTCGACGAGCATACGGGGCTCCCGGTGCATTCTCTCTATGGTTCCACTAGGCAGCCCACGGATGAAATGCTGGAGGGCGTGGACATGATGGTCTATGACATCCAGGACGTGGGAAGCCGTTCCTATACCTTCATCTCCACCCTCGGGCTGGTGATGCGCAGCTGCGCCGAGCTCGGCATCCCCGTGGTGGTGCTCGACCGTCCGAATCCCCTCGGCGGCCTCAAGGTCGAAGGCCCGCTCGTGCGTGACGGCTTCAATTCGTTTGTCGGCCAGTACAGGATTCCCTACATCTACGGACTCACCGTGGGCGAGCTTGCGATGCTGATCAACGAAGAGGGGCTGAACCGGGGCCAGAACGGAAAGGAGGCTCCGCTGAAATGCGAGCTCTACGTGGTACCAATGGAGGGCTGGACCCGCGACATGCTCTTCAACGACACAGGTCTGCCATGGGTCTCTCCCTCACCCAACATCCCCTATCCGGAGAGCGCGGTATGCTATCCCTCTGCCGGGCTCGCGGGTGAGCTGTACAACTATCTCAACATAGGCATAGGCTATACCATGCCTTTCGCCACCTTCGCCGAGGAATGGGTTGATGCCGATGAGCTCAAGGAGAGGCTCGACAGCTATAATGTCCCCGGAGTGGCATGGCGAACGATACATTATTCCCCTATCTCCGGCAGGTTGAGAGGCAAGCTGGTCCATGGAGTGCAGTATTACTATACGGACTATGAGGCGGCCACCCTTACGCTGACCCAGTTCTATGTGATGCAGGCCGTCCATGAACTCTACGGGGTCAATCCCTTCGAGTCTTCTTCCGACCGCATGCCCATGTTCAACAAGGTTTGCGGCACTGATTTTGTCAGCAAGACCTTCGGCAGCTCGATGAAGGTGGCCGACATTGCGGATTTCTGGTCAGCAGATGTGGCGGCGTTCAAGAAGTTGTCGAAAAATTATTATCTTTACTGAAATGCCGCCGACAGGGGTGGCGCCCGAACTAAAACTATTCTATATGAGGCGTTATCTATGTATGCTGATTGCTGCCCTGACCATGTTCTCCCTTTCGGGGGCGCCCGTTCAGGCCCAGTCAGGAAACGGTTCTCCCCGCAGTTCGCAGCGCGAGTCGAGACCGGCCTCCCGTCAGACGGGAAGCGCAAATCGTTCCGGCAGTTCCGCACGTGCTTCAAGCCAGACGCGGAAAAGTTCAGGAAGCTCCTCTCTAAGACCTAAGACCAATCAGAAGCAGCCTGCACGGACTTCGTCCGGAAGTGCTGGCAGAATATCCTCCGGACAGATTTCCGGCTCCCGGAGCACAGGCACCCGTCAGGGCGGCGTCCAGTTACGCCTCCGCAACGAACAGCCTGCAGCCAGGCCGGCCGGTACGACGGCAGCCCCTCAGAACCGCCAGCCCGCAAGGCCCACGACTGGGAACCGGGAACCGAACCGTCGTCCTTCAAGCGGTACGCAGAATCCCGCGCAGACCCGCCAGCCGGGCCGCAGCGGCAACAATGTGCCCAAAACCACTCCGCGTCCCAACAATCCCGGGAATCATCAGCCGCAGGGCCAGCGTCCCGCGAGGCCGGAGAACCAGGGTCATCCCGCACCTCCTCCCGCGAGGCCGGGGCAGGGGAACAGACCTCCCCATTCTGCGGCTCCGCGCCCCACACCGCGTCCCGAGCCGCGCAGGACTCCTCCCCAGCGCAGACCTCCAGTGCCGCACGACCGTCCGGTCAGGTTCTGGGACCACGGGCATCACTACTTCGGCTACCGCATCAGCAGCCTGCCCGCAAGATACATCCGCAGGACGTTCTGGGGCATACCGTATTATATAGTCGACGGAGTGTATTACCGCTACTATTCCGGCTCCTACTATGTCAGCCGTCCTCCCTACGGAGTGGTCTTCGCCCCCGCAGTGAGCCTGATTGACGCCCTGTGCAGCTTCGCTTTCTACGCCGATGCGTACTATACTTTCAGCACGGTCAACGAGAACGCCAGGCTGATAACCGAGCAGAACAGGATAATCGCGGAGAACAACGCGACCATAGCCGCCCAGAACGCAACCATCGCCAGTCAGAATGCGGCAATTGCCTCCCAGGCCGCAAGCGCGTCAGCGATGAATTCCGGGCTGGCCACCGAGTCGAGCCGGCTCGCCGACAGACTGGGGCTGGTGCAGAGCTATGCATCGGCGGCAGACAGCTATTATTACGATGATGGAGTGTTCTTCACCAGGAACAGCGCCGGAGAGTATGTGACCATAGTCCCTCCTGCCGGCGCATTGATAGAGGAACTTCCTGAAGACTACAGGACAGTCATTCTCGGCGGTGAGGAATACTATGCGGTGGACGACACGGTCTACAGGATGACGGTTGTCGGAGGCTCTCCCTATTTTGAGGTGCTGGGCCAGATGACAGGTTCGCTTGCCGGGCAGTTCCCTGCGTAGCGGGCTATTGTCCTCCTATCAGTATTCTGTAGCTGTTTCGCAGTTGGACGGGGTCTCCGGATCCCAGAAGTTCTATATCGGGCAGGGCGTCGCTCCGCCCGATTCCGTTTTGTTCCAGCAGGTCGAGAAGGTGTCTCGCAACGGCTGGGGCCGGGTCGATGAACCGTATGCCGGGGCCTGCGATCCTCTGGAGCAGTGGCAGCAGGAAAGGGTAGTGGGTGCATCCGAGGACTATGATGTCGGCTCCTTCGGCAAGCAGCGGCTGCAGGCTCCGGCTGACCGTCTCCTCCGCAGACGGGCCGTCGAGCTCTCCGCGTTCGACCAGTTCCACGAAGCCCCGTCCGACATGTTCGACGACTCTGATTCCGTCCTGGACCCCGTGCTTGAGTTTCAGGTAGTTGGAGCCCTTCAGCGTTCCTGCGGTGGCGAGCACGCCTATGGTTCCGGTGCGTGTGCCGAGTGCGGCCGGCTTGACTGCCGGCTCCATGCCTATGAAGGGTATGCTGAATTCGGAGCGCAGGGCGGTGATGGCGGCGGCGGTGGCGGTGTTGCAGGCTATCACCATCGCCGAGGCTCCCTTCGAGAGCATGGTACGGGTGATTTCCCGGCAGCGGCTGCGTATGAATTCGGGGTCTTTTTCGCCGTAGGGGCAGTTGGCGCTGTCGGAATAGTAGACATAGTGTTCGGAAGGGAGCAGCTTGCGTATCTCCCTGAATACCGAGAGTCCTCCGACGCCCGAATCCATTATCCCTATCGTTGCCATATCATACAAAGTTAGAAACTGTTTCGGTTTTGTCAAATACGCCGGGCGTGGAGTGGAGTACTCGGCAGGTGGTGTGCGGGGGGGGAAGCCTGCCGTGTAGCCTGAGGAGGATTTGCGGGCCGTCGCGGTTGCCGATTGAGAATATTTGCTAAATTTGCATGATATGATTACTCAGGAGCAGATCAAGGAATTGCAGGGGCGCGTGGAGACGCTCCGTAAATGCGTGGACATCGACGGCAAGCGCAGCGAAGTGCAGGAGAAGGAGAAGAAGAGCCAGGCGCCGGATTTCTGGAATGACCCCAAGGAGGCCGAGGCTTTCCTGAAGGGCATCAGCAGCGTCAAGTCCTGGGTCACCTCGTTCGACGAGGCCAGGTCGGCCGTCGACGACCTCGAAGTGCTTCTGGAACTCGAACCCGACAGCCCTGACACCGATGCGGCATACGCTAATGCCGTCTCGCTGGTGGAGAAGCTGGAGCTGCGCAATATGCTCGGCGGCGAAGGGGACTCCCTCGGGGCGGTGCTTACCATCAATTCGGGAGCCGGCGGCACCGAGGCCAACGACTGGAGCGCAATGCTCATGCGCATGTATATGCGCTGGGGCGAGAGGAACGGCTACAAGATGACCGTGACCGAACTCATCGACGGCGACGAGGCGGGAATCAAGTCCGCGACCGTGCAGTTCGAGGGCGACTATGCCTACGGCTACCTAAAGGCCGAGTCGGGCGTGCACCGTCTGGTGCGCATATCCCCGTTCAACGCACAGGGCAAGCGCCAGACCACCTTCAGCTCCGTGTTCGTCTATCCACTCGTGGATGACACGATCAACATCGAAATCAATCCTTCCGACATAGAGTGGGACACCTTCCGCTCCGGCGGCCATGGCGGTCAGAATGTCAACAAGGTGGAGACCGGAGTGCGCGTGCGCCACATCCCCACGGGCATCACTGTGGAGAACACCGAGACCCGCAGCCAGCAGGACAACCGCCAGAACGCGTTGCGCATCCTGAAGTCGAGGCTCTACGACATAGAGCTCAAGAAGCGTCAGGAGAAGCAGGCCGAGCTTGAGGGGCAGAAGAAGAAGATCGAATGGGGTTCGCAGATACGCTCCTACGTGCTTCATCCCTACAAGATGGTCAAGGACCTGCGCACCGGCTACGAGACGGCCGACACCCAGGGAGTGCTGGACGGCGACCTCAATGAATTCATGAAGGTATTTCTAATGCAGAACTGACATAATTATGACAGAATTCAAGTATGAGCCCATGTTTCAGCTTGGCGAGGACAAGACTGAATACTACAAGATTCCCGGCTCGGAACAGTATGTGAGCACTTCGGAGTTCGAGGGCCACAAGATTCTCAAGGTCTCTCCCGAGGCCCTGACGCTGATGTCCAACACCGCCTTCCGCGACGTGAGCTTCATGCTGCGCCGCTCCCACAACGAGCAGGTGGCGAAGATTCTCCACGATCCCGAGGCTTCGGCCAACGACAAGTACGTGGCGCTGACCTTCCTGCGCAACGCCGAGATCGCATGCAAGGGCAAGCTGCCTTTCTGCCAGGACACCGGTACCGCCATCATCCACGGCGAGAAGGGCCAGCAGGTATGGACAGGCTTCTGCGACGAGGAGGCGCTGAGCCTCGGAGTCTACAAGACCTACACCGAGGAGAATCTCAGATACTCGCAAAACGCCCCTCTGGACATGTACAAGGAGGTCAACACCAAGTGCAACCTGCCCGCGCAGATTGACGTCGAAGCCTGTGAGGGCGACGAATACCGTTTCCTCTGCGTGACCAAGGGCGGCGGCTCGGCCAACAAGACCTACCTCTATCAGGAGACAAAGGCCATACTCAATCCCGGAACCCTCGTGCCCTTCCTCGTGTCCAAGATGAAGACCCTCGGCACGGCCGCCTGCCCTCCCTACCACATTGCCTTCGTAATCGGAGGAACCTCCGCCGAGAAGAACCTGCTCACCGTGAAGCTCGCCTCCACCCACTACTACGACGAACTGCCGACCACCGGTGATGAGTGCGGACGCGCTTTCCGCGACGTGGAGCTTGAGAAGCAGCTGCTCGAGGAGGCATGGAAAATCGGTCTCGGAGCCCAGTTCGGCGGCAAGTATTTCGCCCACGACGTGCGCGTGATCCGTCTGCCCCGCCATGGCGCGAGCTGCCCCGTGGGACTCGGAGTCAGCTGCTCGGCCGACCGCAACATCAAGGCGAAGATCAACGCCGACGGAATCTGGATCGAGAAGCTCGACGACAAGCCCTACGAGCTGATTCCCGAGGAGCTGCGCAACGCCGGAGAGGGCGACGCGGTCAAGATCGACCTCGACCAGCCCATGTCCGAGGTATGCAGGGAGCTCAGCAAATATCCCGTGAGCACGCGCCTGAGCCTCAGCGGAACCATCATCGTGGCCCGCGACATCGCCCACGCTAAGCTCAACGAGAGGCTAGACAGGGGAGAGGACCTGCCTCAGTACTTCAAGGACCATCCCGTATATTACGCCGGTCCCGCGAAGACTCCCGCCGGTTATGCCTGCGGCTCCATGGGCCCGACCACCGCGAACCGCATGGACCCCTATGTGGACCGTTTCCAGGACCATGGCGGCTCCATGGTGATGATAGCGAAGGGCAACCGCACCCAGGTGGTGACCGACGCCTGCAAGAAGCACGGAGGATTCTACCTCGGCTCCATCGGAGGCCCCGCCGCCGTCCTCGCCCAGAACAACATCAAGTCCATCGAGTGCGTGGAATATCCCGAGCTCGGAATGGAGGCCATCTGGAAAATCAGGGTCGAGGATTTCCCCGCCTTTATCCTCGTAGACGACAAGGGCAATGATTTCTTCAAGACCATCGCCTGACAAAAGGCAGATTCGCAGAATGATGAAGTCTCTCGAAGCGGAATTTCTCGCTTCGGGAGACTTGTTTTCTCTCCACGGCCCCGTGGAGGAGACGGTCAGGATAATGTCGGAGCTGGAGCGGCTGGAGCATTTCCGTAACGCTTCGTGCGTGCTCGCCTATATGTCCATGCCTGGCGAGGTCAGGACTCCGGACTATCTTGCAAGATGGCGTGCCGCCGGGAAGCGTGTGGTGCTTCCGAAGGTGACGGGGGAGACTCTCGAACTGCGGGAATATGACCCTGCGGCGCTGGTGCCGGGGTATCGGGGCATCATGGAGCCTTCTGACTCCGCCGCCCTGGTCGAACCTTCCGAAATAGGGCTTGCAGTGGTGCCCGGTATGGCTTTTTCATTCCAGAAGGGCCCAGACGGGGTGGAGAGGTTCTATCGTCTCGGCCGAGGAGGCGGTTTCTACGACAGGCTGCTTCCCATGCTCGACTGCCCGCTGGTGGGGGTCTGCTATCCCTTCCGCTTTGTGGACTTCCTGCCCCTCGATGAGTGGGACATGCCGCTCGACCTGGTAATCAGGTAGGCCGGTCTAGCTTCCTGCCCGTTCGACCCTTACCACCTGGAAGATTACAGGGAAGGTGTATGTGACGGGCACGGCGGCTCCGTCCTTCATTGCCGGGGTCCATTTCGGGGAGGCCGAAACGACTCTCACGGCTTCGGCGTCGAGCAGGGGGTGGAGGCTGCGGACAACCTTGATGTTGTGCAGGCTGCCGTTGGGGTAGACCGTGAATTCCAGCAGGACCTCTCCCGTTATGTTGGCGTCCCTCGCCTCCTTGGGATATTCCAGGTTCTTCATCACCCAGTTCGCGAATGCGGAGTCCTCCATCCCCATGAACTGCGGCTTCCGGTCGAGGTCCTCGTAGCTCACGGAGTCGTATTCCACGTCATCGGGGTCGTACCATTTGCATTCCTTGTATTCGTGTCCGGCTATGTCCTGATGGCGGAATATGGTTCCGTCTGCGGCCTCCACCAGCAGGAGTCCGAACTCGCGTCCCCAGTAGATGGTCTCAGCGAGCTTCCTCTGGGGTTTCCCGTCGATGCTGGGGATGGCCGTGACCTTTATGGCCTCGATGGGCGGGAGGATGTCGGTTTCGATTATCCTGATGCCGGAGCTGTAGTCGTCCTTGACGTTCCCGTCCGGCAGCATGTTGCTCCATTTCAGCGGATGTCCGGGAAGGGGCATGCGGAACAGGGTGAGCGGATTGCCGTCCTTGCCGCTGACGGTGATGTTGTCGGAGCTGATTTCCATGGTATAGCTCTCCGCCGCGCCGCTTTCGTCCGTCATTGTCAGGCTGTCGCCGTCCCTGCGGAATTCCATCCATTCATTTCCGTCGTCCGACCTGAGCACGGTCACGGAATTGTCGGGAAAGAAGAAATATTCGGTTTCCAGCTGGGCGAACGAGGGCGCGTTGAACAGAAGTGCGGCTGTAATTGCGGCAAGAATTGTCTTCATGTCTGACAGTAAAGGATTATTTCCGCAATTTACGAAAAAATTTGCGTATCTTCGCAGTCCCTATGCGGGTGTGTTGTAATTGGTAGCCAAGCCAGACTTAGGATCTGGTGCCTTCGTGCGTATGGGTTCGAGTCCCTTCACCCGCACTGTCCCGGAGTATTCTCCCGGCCCTGGGGCCGTAAATTCATCTGGTATATGTTCTATGTGCTGCTGACGATGTTCGCCGGAGTCGGCGTAGGCTGGCTGCTGAGGAAGTGGAGACCGTTGAGGTTCTCCGGCAAGGCGGTCACTCTCGTGATATGGCTGATGCTGTTCCTGCTCGGGCTGGAAGTGGGTTCGAACCGCGACCTTGCGGGCGGACTGTCGTCGCTGGGGCTGCAGGCCCTGCTTTTCGCTGCCGCCGGGATATGCGGGAGCGTCCTGGCTTCCGTGATTCTGTACAGGCTGGTTTTCCGGAAAGGGCGTAGCGGTTCCGCCGGCGCCGGAGAGGAGGGGAGGAGATGAAGGGAACTCTGACGGTGCTTGCGATGTTCGCGCTCGGCTGCGCGGCCGGGCTGCTCGGAATCTTTCCGGACGGGCTTGCCGACGGGAGGCTGGCCAAGGCAGTGCTGTTCGTGCTGATGTTCCTGGTCGGAGCGGGCATAGGTTCCAATCCCGAGCTGAAGAGGATATTCGGAAGTTTCGACCCCAGGCTCCTGCTGCTGCCTCTCGCTTCCATACTCGGTACGCTTGCGCTGACGGCACTGCTATGTCTGGCGCTCCCCGAATGGAGGCTTGCCGACTGTCTTGCCGTGGGTGGCGGAATGGGATATTATTCGCTTTCTTCGATTCTGATTTCCGAATACGCCGAAGCTTCACTCGGCGCGCGGCTGGCTGCCGAACTAGGCACGATTGCCCTGCTGTCCAATGTGTTCCGTGAGTTGTTCACCATTGTGGCCGCGCCCTTCCTTGCGAGGCGTTTCGGGCCTTTCGCGCCCATAGCCGCCGCCGGTGCCACCGCGATGGACGTGGCCCTTCCCGCGATTCTGCGCTCTTCCGGCGAGCGCTGCCTTCCGGCGGCAGTGGTCAGCGGAGTGATATGCGATTTCAGCGTGCCCCTGCTGGTGACCTTCTTCTGCTCTTTCGGCTAGGCTACATCAGGAACCTGCCCATATCGTAGCCGGCGGCCTGCCTCTCGCGTATTTCGGTGGAGGATATGTCGACCATGGGCGCGTCGATGAGCTCGATCCTGCTGCCTTCCGGGGCTTTCCCGAGGATTTCCTCGCGCAGCGTGGCCGAGTCGAAGCCGGGGCGCGGATACACGGCTATCCCGTATTCCACCAGCAGGCGCTCCGCCTCTTTCCACCTGAGTATGTCGCGGAGGTTGTCGGCGCCCATTATGAGCGTGAATTCGTTGTCCGGCTCCCTTGAGCGCAGGGCGTCGAGGGTCCGTATCGTGTACTGGGGCGCGGGCATCTTCAGCTCGATGTCATCGACCGTCACCTTGAGCTCGGGATGCCTGCGCACGGCTTCCTCGGCCGCCCTGAAGCGCTCCAGGGCGTTGTCCGCCTTCTCCGGGCTCTTGAACGGACTCTGCGGCGACACTATCAGGTAGACCATGTCGAACTCCGCATCCTCCGTCAGGTATTTCATGATGGCGAGATGCCCTGTGTGCAGGGGGTCGAAAGAGCCCGTGTAGACAGCTATGCGCATAGGAACCCGTCTACGATACGTTCGGATTCGGCGAAGGTCTCGTCCAGCCTGTCGTTGACCAGCTCGCGGTCGAAGCGTCCCCGGGCGAAGGCGATCTCGGATCCGGCCTTGCCGATGCGCTCGCGTATGGCGTCCTCGCTGTCGGTGCCGCGGCTGCGCAGCCTCTGCTCCAGAACCTCGATGCTCGGGGGCAGGATGAGTATGGACAGGGCCGCGTCGCCGAAATATTTCTTGAGGTTGACCCCGCCCTTCACGTCCACGTCGAAGACTATCACGTGCCCTTTCGCCCAGATGCGCTCGACCTCTGACTTCAGCGTGCCGTAGAAGCGGTCGTGGTAGACTTCCTCGTGCTCCACGAAGGCGTCTTCGGCGATCAGCTCGCGGAATTTGTCGGCCGAGATGAAATAGTATTCGACCCCGTCCTTCTCTGAGCCGCGCGGCTCGCGGGACGTGGCGGAGATGGAGAATTCGAATTCGGGATGCAGCTTCAGCAGATGGTTCACGACCGTGCTCTTGCCGGCTCCTGACGGAGCTGAAAATATGATGACTTTCCCTGTCATTTGTGTTCTGTTTTCTACAAAAATAATTAAATTTGCATGATTTGATTTTTAACTGAAAGTTTATTTATCATTTTACCTCGATATGAAAGTATCTTTTAAAGATCTTGGCCTCGTGAACACCCGTGCGATGTTCGCCAAGGCAGTCAAGGGCGGCTATGCTATCCCTGCGTTCAATTTCAACAACATGGAGCAGCTCCAGGCCATCATCCAGGCCGCCGTGGAGACCAAGTCACCCGTGATTCTCCAGGTTTCCAAGGGAGCCCGCAACTATGCTAACCAGACTCTCCTGCGCTACATGGCCCAGGGAGCAGTGGAGTATGCCAAGGAGCTCGGATGGAAGAAGCCCCAGATCGTGCTGCACCTCGACCACGGCGACAGCTACGAGCTCTGCAAGAGCTGCGTCGATTTCGGTTTCTCTTCCGTGATGATCGACGGCTCATCCCTCCCTTACGAGGAGAACATCGCCCTGACCAAGAAGGTCGTGAAGTACGCCCACAAGTACGATGTGACCGTTGAGGCCGAGCTCGGCGTTCTTGCCGGCGTAGAGGACGAGGTCGCTTCAGAGGAGTCCCACTACACCAAGCCCGAGGAGGTCATCGATTTCGTGAAGAAGACCGGCTGCGACTCCCTCGCAATCTCCATCGGAACCTCACACGGCGCATACAAGTTCAAGCCCGAGCAGTGCACCCGCGATCCCCAGACCGGACGCCTTGTTCCCCCTCCGCTCGCATTCGACGTGCTGAAGGCCATCGAGAAGAAGCTCCCCGGCTTCCCCATCGTGCTCCACGGATCATCTTCAGTTCCCCAGGAGTATGTCGACATCATCAACTCCAACGGCGGAAACCTTCCCGACGCTGTCGGAATCCCCGAGGAGCAGCTCCGCAAGGCCGCGAAGAGCGCTGTCTGCAAGATCAACATCGACTCGGACTCACGTCTCGCGATGACCGCTGCAATCCGCAAGTACTTCAACGAGCATCCCGAGCACTTCGATCCCCGTCAGTATCTGAAGCCCGCGCGTGAGGAGATGAAGAAGATGTACATCCACAAGATTGTGAATGTGCTCGGATCCAACGGAAAGGCCAGGTAATTGACCGGTAAGTATCCATCAAAGTCATTCAAGGACGCCGTGGAGGCCATAAGCTCCCTTCCGGGAGTGGGCTCCCGCGGCGCCTTGCGATTGGTGCTGCATCTTTTGAGGCAGCCTTCCGAGAACGTGCACCATCTGGCCGAGGCGATCAGAGGCCTGGCCGACAACGTGCACTACTGCAAGACCTGCATGATGGTTTCGGACGGCGACAGCTGCGCCATCTGTTCGGACCCCAGGCGCGACCATTCCACCATCTGCGTGGTGGAGAACGTGCGCGACGTCATGCGCATAGAGGAGACCGGCCAGTATCACGGAGTGTATCATGTGCTGGGCGGAATAATCTCGCCGATCAACGGAATCGGCCCCTCCGACATCACCGTGAGGGAGCTGGTGGAGCGGCTGCGGCAGGCAGACGGGCCCGTGGAGGTGATTTTCGCCCTCAGCGGAAGCGTGGAAGGGGAGACCACGTCATTCTATATCTACCGCCAGATAGAGGGCCTGGGCGTGAAGGTTTCGACCCTGGCGCGCGGCCTGAGCTTCGGCGCCGATCTGGAGTACGCCGATTCGCTGACGCTCGGGCGCTCGATAATTGACCGTCAGATATTCAAGCCCTAGCGTCATGAGCATATTTGAAACCCTGATGCTGGCGGCGTCGCTCTGCGCCGACTGTTTCGCCGTCTCGCTTTGTTCCAGTGTCACCCTCAGGGAGACCGGGTGGCGGCAGTTGCTGCTGACCTCGCTGGCGTTCGCCGTGATCCAGAGCGGCCTGCTGCTCGCGGGCTGCATGGCCGGCGGGCTGTTCTACGGCCTCGTCGAGACCGTTTCCGGCATAATAGGCTTCGTGCTGCTCGCATACGTGGGCGGTTCCATGCTCGTGGAGGGCATACGCGGCTGCGGGGAGGGGAGGAACCTCAACGGCTGGAGGAACATAATACTCGGAGGCGTGGCGACCAGCATAGACGCTGCGGCCGTCGGGGTCTCGCAGTCGATGAGCGGCGCCGGGACTTCCGGAACCTTGCTGCTGCTCGCCGCCGTTTTCTTCTGCACCCTGGTCTCCGTGACCGCCGGAATCTCCGCCGGAAGGGCGATAGGCGGCATCAGGGGGAGGAATGTCGGGCGCATAGCCGAAATAGCCGGCGGCGCCGTGCTGACGGTCATAGGCCTGACTTTCCTGTTCTGAACGGCCTCTTTTTGAAATCACGAAAAAATTTTTACCTTTGCAGGTCGGTCTTGCATGGGTGCCTGACTCAATCCGGGAAGGTAAATGGTAAAGATTTTCTACAGAAACGGAGCTGAGATTCTGCTCAGCCAGTCGGAGACGGAGCTCACTGCAATCAGCAGGGAGAATGTGATCTGGATTGACATGCTCCAGCCCACCGGCGACCAGAAACGCTTTGTGGAGCAATACCTTGGCACCGAGATTCAGAGCCGCGCCGAAGCGGAGGAGATCGAGAGCTCATCACGCTTCTCCGAGGAGAACGGGGCCATCTTCGCCAACACGAATTTCCTTTCGCCCGCCGACGACGAGATGCTGATGGACGCCGTGTCGTTCATCCTGGTGCGCGGAATACTCACGACCATCAGGGAGATTCCCCTGCGTTCCCTCAATACGCTGCAGCTCAAGATGCAGGCGCTCCCGGACGAATATCCCGACGGGAACACGGTGTTCGTGGACATCATGGACAGGCGAGTCGACCTCGACGCGGACATCGTCGAGCTGATTTCGCAGGATGTGACGCGCTACAGCCGCCGCATAAACCAGAACGAGGACATCAACGAGGACTTCCTGCTGGACATCAACCAGCTGCAGCAGAACGCGATGAACGTCCGCGCCAACATGGTCGACAAGCAGCGCCTCATTTCCAATCTGCTCAAGAGCAAGCTCTTCCCCAAGGACGCCGAGCTCCGGGAGAGGCTGGGCATCATACTGCAGGACATTGCCTCCCTGGTGAACCACATCAGCTTCACCTTCGAGCGTCTGGAATACATGCAGGAGACCGTGATAGGTATAATCAACCTCGACCAGAACCGTATAATGAAGGTCTTCACCTTCGTGTCCATCCTCCTGATGCCCGCCACGCTCGTGGCCAGCTTCTACGGCATGAACGTGAAGCTGCCCCTGGCCGGAATGGACTGGGCGTGGGCCGTCATAATCGCTCTGATGGTCCTGCTCATGGCGGCCATGATCTGGTATTTCTTCAAGCGTAAGAAAATGCTTTGATTATCAGAATTATTTGCTATCTTTGCGCGCCCGGAAATCCGGTTCGCGCCGGAGGGTTCGTAACATAAAGTCAAACAACTAATTTTTGCTTTAAGAACAAATGTCAGAAGTAGAAATCAAGAAAGTCGAAGAGCAGGCCGCTCCGGTCGCCGCGACGGAAGAAAAGCCCGCTGTTGCAGAGGAAAAGGCGACGGCGAGGAAGTCATCAATCGTGAACGCCTCAGTCAATCCCGAGGATTTCGACTGGGATGCGTTCGAGAACGACGGAACCAGCAGCGTCGAGGACAGGCAGGCCATCGAGGAGGCATACGACAAGACTCTCTCGAAGATCGTCGAGAACGAGGTCGTAGAGGGTGAGGTCACCGCAGTCACCAAGCGTGAGGTGGTGGTGAACATCGGAGGAAAGAGCGAGGGTGTGATCCCCGTTTCCGAATTCCGCTACAATCCCGAGCTCAAGGCCGGCGACAAGGTCGAGGTGTATGTCGAGTCCGTAGAGGACAGGAAGGGACAGCTTGTGCTCTCCCACCGCAAGGCACGCACCCTCAAGTCATGGGACAGGGTGAACCAGGCTTACGAGAACGACGAAATCGTGAAGGGATTCGTGAAGACCCGCACCAAGGGCGGAATGATCGTGGACGTCTTCGGAATCGAGGCGTTCCTTCCCGGTTCTCAGATCGACATCAAGCCCATCCGCGACTATGACCAGTATGTCAACCAGACCATCGACTGCAAGATTGTCAAGATAAACCAGGAGTTCCGCAACGTAGTCGTATCCCACAAGGCTCTCCTCGAGGCGGAGCAGGAGCAGAGGCGCGCCGAGCTCATCAGCAAGCTTGAGAAGGGACAGGTGCTCGAGGGCGTTGTCAAGAACATCACCCACTACGGAGTATTCGTCGATCTCGGCGGAGTTGACGGTCTCATCCATATCACCGACCTCTCATGGGGCCGCATCAACAATCCCGAGGAGGTCGTTTCCCTCGACCAGAAGATCAAGGTCGTGGTTCTCGACTTCAACGAGCAGCAGAAGCGTATCGCCCTCGGTCTGAAGCAGCTTACTCCCCATCCTTGGGACAACCTCAATCCTGACCTCAAGGTCGGCGACAAGGTCAAGGGCAAGGTCATCCTCATCGCTGACTACGGCGCATTCGTCGAGATTGAGCCGGGCGTTGAAGGACTCGTTCACGTTTCCGAGATGTCATGGTCTCCCAGACTCCACTCAGCCCAGGAGTTCCTCAAGGTTGGCGACGAGGTGGAGGCCCAGATTCTCTCCATCGACCGCGAGGCCCGCAAGATCTCCCTCGGTCTGAAGCAGCTCCTGCCCAATCCCTGGGAGAACATCCGCGAGAAATATCCTGTCGGCAGCAAGCACAAGGCAGTGGTGCGCAACATCACCAACTTCGGCGTGTTCGCAGAGCTTGAGGACGGCGTGGAAGGACTCGTCCACATCAGCGACCTCAGCTGGAACAAGATCAAGCACCCTTCAGAGGTGGTCAACACCGGCGACACCGTCGATGTCCAGATTCTCGATTTCGACGAGGCCAACCACAAGCTCAGCCTCGGAATCAAGCAGCTTACCACCAACCCTTGGGATGAGGTCGAGGCCAAGTATCCTGTAGGCTCGACGGTTGAGGGCACGGTAGCCTCTCTGACCGACAAGGGCGCGAACATCACTCTTGACGGCAACGTGGAGGGCTTCGCGTTCACCCGTGACCTCCTCAAGGAGGACGGCAAGCAGGCAGTCGTAGGCGAGACTCTTCCCTTCAGGGTCATCGAGCTCCGCCGCTCGACCCGCCGCATCCTCCTCTCACACCTCCGCACCTATTCAGAGGCCAAGGAGAAGGCCGTAGCGGCAGAGGTTGAGAATACCAAGAAGTCCGTGAAGAAGGTCAACGCCAGCATCGAGAAGACCACTCTCGGCGACATTGACGCTCTCGCGGCCCTCAAGGAGAAATTCGAGAAGGAAGGCGAATAGTCCTGATATGAACTTTACTCTAAAGATAATGGGCACGGCCTCGGCCATGCCCATTTCTGATAGGAATCCAAGCGCCCAGGTGCTCGCAGTGCACGGGCGCTTGTTTCTTATCGACTGCGGCGAGGGGACGCAGCAGCAGCTCCGGCGCGCCCGAATCCCGTTCCTGAAGATTTCGGCTGTCTTCATCAGCCATATCCACGGCGACCATCTGTTCGGCCTTTTCGGGCTGCTCAGCTCGATGGACATGTACGGACGCCGCGAAGACCTTGATGTCTACGGCCCGCAGGCCCTCGGATCCGTGCTGAATTTCTACCGCTCGTTCTTCGGAGAGGGCATGAACTACAATATCGTCTTCCATACGGTGAAGTGCTCCGCGCCGGCCGTAGTGATGGAGAACAGATATGTGAGGGTGAGCGCCCTACCCCTCAACCATAAGATAGAATGCTATGGCTGGAGGTTCGATGAGCTGCCTGCCGAAGGACGGCCCCGCAGGGAGGACGGAAGCCCGGTCACGCCGCTGAAGTCATACGCCTATTGTTCGGACACGGCTCCCTTTGCGGAGCTTTCGGACTGGGTGCGCGGGGTGACCCTGCTCTACCATGAGGCGACCTATACCGCCGACATGGCGGACAAGGCCGCGCTGCACCATCATTCCACCACCGTTCAGGCGGCGGAATGTGCCGCCAGGGCCGGGGTGGGGAAGCTGCTGGTCGGGCATTATTCTTCAAGAATCACCGATTTCGACAGCTATCTGGAGGAGTGCAGACGCATATTCCCGGCCACGGAACTGACCCATGACGGCGATGTCTTCGATTTTTAGTATATTGCGGCCCATGAAAAGGATTCTTCTGAGCATTCTCTTCGCCGTACTGCCGTTGCTGGCCGTCGCCGCCGATGACCCGACCGTCGAATACATAAGGAAATATTCCGATCTTGCGGTAAGCGAGATGAAACGAACCGGCGTGCCTGCCAGCATAACCCTGGCCCAGGGCATACTCGAGTCGAATTCGGGCCAGTCCAAACTTGCTGTCAAGGGCAACAATCATTTCGGCATAAAATGCCACAACGACTGGAACGGGCGCAAGATGAGGCTGGATGACGATGCCCGCCGCGAGTGCTTCCGGGTCTACCGCAAGGTGGAGGACTCCTACCGCGACCATTCCGACTTCCTGCGCTACCGCGACAGGTACAAGTCGCTCTTCGACCTGCCCAAGGACGACTACAAGGGTTGGGCGAGGGGGCTGAAGAAGGCCGGGTACGCCACCGATCCGGCATACGCCAACAAGCTGATAGCCCTGATAGAGAAATATGAGCTGTACCGCTTCGACAGGAAGACCAGGGTGGAGCGCAAGCCTCCGCGCGAGGTGGAGGCCCCGCGCGAAATCCCGGTGGAGCCGGTTCCTGAAACCGTGGAGCGGAATTATGACGAGAACGTGAGCGTGAATCTCCGGCGCAGCTTCTATGAGGTGAACGGAGTGCGCTTCATCTATTCCATACAGGGTGAGACATACGCGTCCATCGCTTCCGCGAACGGCCTGTTCCTCAAGGAGATTCTGAAGTTCAACGACCTTGTCGAGGCCGTGCCTCTCGAGCCCGGAACCGTGGTGTATCTCGGCCGCAAGAAGGCCCAGGCTGCAAGGGAGGTCACGAAATATGTCGTGGACCATGAGGGCGAAACCCTCCGGGACATAGCCCAGCGCTACGGAGTCAGGCTGGCTTCGCTCGAGAAGATGAACCCGGAACTTGCAGGCAGGGCGCTGGAGGAGGGTGATACCGTGAAGCTGAGGAAAAAGGAATGAGGCGTCTGAAGATTATTTTCCTTATTGCGGCAGTCGCTGCCCTGGCTGCCGGAGCCTTCGTGGCCGGACGCTATCTGAGGGACAACAGGCTTCCCAATTTCAGGCGGACCGCCGAAATATACGTATATCCCGGGAGCTCTTCCGATGAGATTCTTGACGAGATTGCCGGCTCGGCCGGAGTGAGGAGCCGCCGCAGTCTCGAAAGGGTTTTCAGGAAGAAGAGGGTGGCGGAATATCTTACCGTAGGGCATTATACGGTGGAACCCGGGAATTCGAGCGTCTATGTGGCGCGCATGCTGAACAACGGATGGCAGACTCCGGTGAAGCTCACCCTTTCGGGAAACCTCAGGCTCAAGGGCAACATAGCCGCCAAGGTCAGCAGCCAGCTGCTCGTCGACTCTGCCTCGGTGCGCCGGGCGCTCAGCGACAACACGCTGCTCTCCCGCTACGGCTTCGATTCCACCAACGTCTTCGCTCTGCTGATGCCGGCCACCTACGAAATGTACTGGACCGCTTCGGCGGAGGATTTCCTTGACAGGCAGAAGGAGGCCTGGGACGCCTTCTGGACTCCGGATAATGACGCTAAGGCTGAATCGCTTGGGCTGTCGCGACTGGAGGTGTCGACTTTGGCCTCGATAGTCGACGCCGAGACCAACGCCGAGGAGGAGATGCCTCTGATTGCCGGCGTCTATCTGAACCGCCTCAAGCTTTGGATGCCGCTCCAGGCGGATCCAACGGTCGCATTCTGTTTCGACTACGGCATAACCCGTGTGCTGAACGAGCACCTTCAGGTGGATTCTCCCTATAACACTTACCGTCATCCCGGACTGCCTCCGGGCCCTATCTGCGTGCCCTGCAGGGCCGCGCTCGAGGCCGTGCTCAATCCTGACTACGGCGGCGAGCCCGGGCGTGGGAATCTCTTCTTCTGCGCAAACGCCGACTTCTCGGGTACGCATGTGTTCGCCCGCACGCTCAGGGAGCATAATCGCAACGCCGCGGCCTACCGCCGTGCGTTGAACGCGCGGTCACGCTGAAAGTCACCGTTACTGCGGACCTGTTACTGTAATGGCATATCAGCCGTCGCCCTGCTGAAGCTGCCTGATCAGTTGCATCGGATTTGCCTTCAGTTGCGGTGGATTTACAATCCGGATCCTATCTGCCGCCTGCGTCCATAAGCATCCCTCGCAGGCGAGAAGAGCCTGCTCGTGGATGATATGGCCGTCCGACTTCGTTGCGGCTGCTTTCTGCGTTCCGGTGTGATTTGCAATCTACCGTAATCGTGACAGCAGATTGCAAAACTGCTGAACTTGCAGAATTGCAATGCCTCTCGTTGAAAGGGATATGCGATCACCGACGCCGACGGCGGTAGAGCTTTCTCTGGGCAGGTGCAGCAACCGGCGGCACATGATTATGTTTGACGGGAAAGGCGTGGTCGAGGAATCATAGGGGCTGAAATTTTGATTGTGCAGGAGCGATTTGCAACCAGTTGTCAATCAGTAAGTTCCGATTCGTAACCGCCCGGCTATGCACTTTTGGAAGCCGAAGGCTGTGCATAGGATTTGCCGAAAATGGTCTCCTAGGGCCCTGCGATGCTGTTTTTGGAATAGGGTCTGCACAGGCATAATTTTACGCCGCCAGGCCTACTCCGCCGCAGGGCACGGAATTGTATTATTCTGTCTGACCGAACTTGTCCTCGTAAGCTTGCCTGCGTTCCTCGGTGGTGAGGTGGGTCATCAGAACCATGGCCATGTCCCTGCATTCTATGAAAATAGCGTTGTTGCAACGTAAAAGCTGAATGATTGTCGACCTGAAGCAAGTTATATCTGTTGAATTTCAAAATTTTTAAGGTAAATAATTTTGAAATTCGGAATAATTCAGTACTTTTGTAAAAAAGAGAGTGATGAGGATAGTGTCGCACAGAAAGCTTAGGGAGTTTTATGAAAGTAATGGAAGGGAAGATGCGAAAGTAGCCTTGGAGCGATGGTATCAGATAGTGGAAGATGCGCAATGGGCGACCTTGTCGGACATCAAACTCGATTTCCCCTCGGCGGATTATGTTGGAAACCAGCATTATGTGTTCAACATCAAGGGTAATCGGTACAGGCTGGTCGTTGTGATAAAATTCCGGATGGGATATGTCTTCATCAGGTTTGTAGGGACTCACGGCGAGTATGACATGATAGATTGTGCCACAATATAGAATATTGAAAGATGAATATAACTAAATCACAATACGAGTTTGCTTTGTCAAAGATAGAGGAGCTTCTGCCTTTGGTGCCGGAAGATGCTTCCGCAGATGACAAGGACGCCGTGGAACTTTCCATTCTGTCCGATGTGGTCATCGAATATGAAAAGGAGCATTTTCCGATAGGCAAGCCGACGGTAGCCCAGCTCGTGGAACTGGCTCTGGAGGAAAAGAATATGACCCAGAAGCAGCTGGCGGAGGAAATCGGAGTCAGTCCTTCCCGTATCAGCGATTATGTCAACGGAAGAGCCGAGCCGACCTTGAAAATAGCCAGTTCCCTTTGCAAAGTGCTTGATATCCAGCCTTCAGCGATGCTGGGACTGTAACCGTAACTATTTCCGGATTTGTATCGGCACGGCCTTGTAGCCGAGGCGCTGGAGCTCGATTCCGGCGCCTATTCTGTATAGTACCGAATAGGCGCGGGTGAGCACGAAGAAGCCGCGTTCGGTCTGTGTCTCTATGCCCTCGTGGCGCAGCAGTCCGAGAGTGGCCGTAGCGCAGCTCAGCAGGGTGTCCGAGATTCTCTTCGCCTCCTTGCCGTCGAGCTTGAGGCCCAGCAGGTCGCGCAGCACGTGCTCGTCCATGTCGTCCCATCCGCGCCCGCCGTAGAAGGAGGTATAGGGGTCTCTCCTGTGCTCCTGCCAGTCCATGTCCCACCAGTGGGCCACTCCGATGCCGAGGAATCCGGCCCAGGAGATTGCTGCCTCGGGATATTGGTTGAAGTTCTCCACAGCATCCGCCACATAGTCCTTGATATATTCCTCCCATCTGTCGTCTATGTCGTCGGACCGCAACAGCGTGTCGCCGATGAGCCCGGCTCCGCGGCATATCTTCAGGAGGCCGTTTTCGAGAATAGTCTCGAATGAATCATAGAAAGCACTGTCCGTCATTGTAGTTTCTGTTCTATACGCGTTTCACCCTCATCACGCTCTTGATGTTGGAAATCTGCGAAATCACCTTGTCGAGCTCGGTGTTGGAAGGAACCAGAAGCCGTATCTGTATTTCGTAGGTGCCCAGGCGGGGATTCTCCTTGACGTTGCAGGAGCGCATCGACACCTTGAACTGGCCTATGATGTCCATGATGGAAGTGAGCACGGGATGCTCCAGGGCCGCCGTGACCGCCAGGGTGCACTGGAAGTCTCCGCTCGAAGCGCTGTCCTGCCATACGACCTTCTGTATCCGGTAGGGGAACCTTTCCATGAGCCTGGCCGCGTTGGGGCATGACATGCGGTGTATCTTGATGCCTTCGGTGCGCGTCACGAAGCCGAACACGTCATCTCCGAACACGGGGTTGCAGCATTTGGAGAGCTTGTAGTCCAGTCCCTTGACATTCTTCGCGTTTATCACGAGAATGTCGTCCGATGCGCTTGCGGAACCTCCGTAGGCCTTCCTGCCTTCGGCCGGGCCTTCCTGTCTCTGTGCGGAGTGCTCCTCCTTCTGCGCCTGCTTCTGCAGCAGGAATTCCTTGATGTCGTTGACGTCCAGCTCTTCCGCCGCGATGGCTGCCATCATCGCCATCTCGGAATTGTATTTGGCGGACTTCATGAACTCGGTGAGGAGTTCGTCGGGGAACTCGAGCTTCCAGTTGCGGAGCCTGCGTTCGAGGATTTCACGTCCTTCGGTCGCCGCCTTGCGCTCTTCGGCGTCGAGCTCCTGCTTGATCTTGGTGCGCGCCTTGGAAGTGACGACCCAGTTCAGCCAGTCGCGGCTCGGCCGCTGGTTCTTTCCTGTCATTATCTCGACTACGTCGCCGGTCTTGAGCTTCTCCTTGATCTGGACGGGTTTGCCGTTGACCTTGCCTCCGGTGCAGCGGCTTCCGAGGTTCGTGTGTATGCTGAAAGCGAAGTCGAGCACCGACGCCCCGGCTGCCAGTATTCTCAGTTCGCCTGTGGGGGTGAACACGAAAATCTCTTTCGTGGGCGGCGCCGGAAGGTACTCGGGGCTGGCTTCGAGGGGATGCTCCAGCGAGTCGCGCACCGACTGCAGCCAGCGGTCTATGGAGGCTTCGTGGCGTATGCCCTTGTAGGCCCAGTGCGCTGCGTTGCCGCTTTCGGCCTCTATGTCCATGCGCTTGGTGCGTATCTGCACCTCCAGCGACTGCCCGAGCTTGTTCTTCACGGTGATGTGCAGCGACTCGTAGCCGTTGGGCCGGGGTGTGGTGAGCCAGTCGCGCAGGCGCGAGATGTCGGGTTCGTATTCCTCGGTCACGTAGGAGTAGACCTTCCAGCAGAGGTCCTTTTCGAGCTTGGGGTCGTCCTCGCAGTCGATGATGAAGCGTATCGCGAACACGTCGTGGACGCCTTCGAAGGGCACCTTCTGCACCTGCATCTTGCGGAAGATGGAGAATGCGCTCTTGGTGCGCGCCTTGAGCTTGTATCTGATGCCCGCGTCGGAGAGCTTGCGCTCCAGGGGGCGTATGAATTCAGCGGTCAGCTGTTCGCGGTCCTTCTCGGTGGCCTTGAGCTTGTTGGTGATTGCCCTGTACTGCTCGGGCTCGGAGTAGCGCAGATAGATGTTGCCGAGCTCCGTGTTGATGTTGTAGAGGCCCAGCTGGTGCGCCAGCGGCATGTAGAGCATGGTTGTCTCCAGCAGCTTCTGGTCCCTGGAGCTCTTGGGGAACATCTTCAGGTTGCGCATCACCTCAAGCCGGTCGGCGATCTTGAGCACGATGACGCGCGGGTCTGTGGAGTACTGCACTATCAGCTTCTTGTAGTTCTCTGCTTCGAGCCGCGTGTCCTTGGGCTTGATGGTGGAAATCTTGTTCAGCCCGTCCACTATGGTCCTGACGTCCTGCGGGAATGCGCTGATGTCTATGTCCTTGTGGATGCGCGTCGCTTCGTGGAGATAGACGGCGGCGACGCACTCGTCGGGCAGTCCGATTTCGTCCTCCACTATGCGGGCGACGTTGTCGGGATGTCCGATGAAAGGGGAGCCGTCGTAGCGGGTCTCGTCCCTGAGCGCGGAGGCGGCGACTGAGCGCGCCTTTTCCTTAAGATTTTCCATTACGGCAAATATAGTCTTTTTTCTTCTCAGATTCTTGCGGAGGCCGTGCTTTTGAGCGGTTCCGCGCTTCTGCCTTCTCCAATATGCGTGCCGGAAGGGCTCTCAGTTGCGGCGCATCCGGAACTGCCGGAAAAGCGGGCTGAATTTTGGATTTCCGGATTATTGTGATATATTTGCAATATCAAAATGATATTACTTATGAAAGAATTCCAATTCAAGGGTTTCGTGATGAACGGCTTCGTGATGCTGTTCCTCCATCTGATCGTGATGTCGGCCGCCGTTGTGGCCTGCTTCCTTTCGCAAATGCTCGGACTTGCCGTCCTCGGCCTGGTTCTGGCGATAATATGGTTCGCGTTCTTCGCCGGCTATGTCAAGCTCGAACCCAATGAGGCCCGCGTGATGGTCTTCTTCGGAAAGTACAGGGGCACCTTCAGCGAGACCGGATATTACTGGGTGAATCCGCTGCTGACAAAGAAGAAGCTTTCGCTCAGGGCCAGGAACCTGGACGTGGAGCCCATAAAGGTCAACGACAAGGTGGGCAATCCGATAATGGTGGGCCTCGTGCTGGTGTGGAGGCTCAAGGATACCTACAAGGCCCTGTTCGAGATAGATTCGCAGACCATGGCCGGAGTGGTTTCGGCGGCGCTGTCGTCCACATCCGCCTCCGCTGCCGCAGCTGCCGCCGCCAGCCGCGTGGCCTCCGTGATGAATGCTCTGGAGAATTTCGTGAAGATACAGAGCGACGCCGCCCTGCGCCAGGTGGCTGCGGACTACAATTACGACAACAACGAGGGCGGCCAGGATGAGGTGACCCTGCGCTCCGGAGGGGAGGAGGTCAATGAAATACTCGAGAAGACCCTGAACGACAGGCTCGCGATGGCCGGAATAGAGGTCGTGGAGGCGCGTATCAATTATCTGGCGTACGCCCCCGAAATCGCCGCCGTGATGCTGCGCCGCCAGCAGGCCGCCGCCGTGATATCCGCCCGCGAGAAGATAGTCGAAGGAGCGGTCTCCATGGTGAAGATGGCCCTCGATAAGCTCAAGGACGACCAGGTGGTGGAACTGGACGAGGAGCGCAAGGCTGCTATGGTCAGCAACCTGCTCGTGGTGCTCTGCGGTGACGAATCCGCACAGCCCGTGGTGAATACCGGAACGATATATCAGTAGTCGGCGATGCCCCGGAAGCCTGCTTCAGATACGGAGAGTTTCGTCCTTCGCGTAGATGCGGAGACCATGGCAGCCCTCAAGAAATGGGCTGCCGATGAGTTCCGCAGCGTCAACGGGCAGCTCCAGTGGATCATCGCCGAAGCCCTGCGCAAAAGCGGCCGGAAGAAATAGCGCCGCCGTCCCGGAATGCCGCCGCCATCTGTCATTGCAGTTCCGTCCCTTCGACGGTCAGGCCGGTTCCGACCGGGATTGGTTCGACGTCCTGCATCGCCTTGCTGCGTATATAGCAGGATTTGAGGTAAAGCGGGAAATCGATGGATGTCAGAGAGTTCTCGAAGCGCTCGTCCTTGCTCCACGAAGGCTTGTCCTTCCATTTTTCCTGAAGCTCCCTGTCGCAGTCGACCAGCGCGAGCGCTATGAAGTATGAGCCGGGGGAGAGGACGACAATCTCTTCCGGCTCGATTTCGCATTTCGTCTTGTCGTCGCTGACGGGGATATTGCAGTATATCGGTTTCCTGAGCACGTTGTCGAATGTTGCGGGGGAACCTTCGGTTCTATAGATATTGACGCCAAGCACGCATCCCGGCAAGGCGTTCCGCAGCACTTCGAGGGAGATCTTCCTGATTGTAAACTCTTTCCTGACTTCAATCACCGAACCGATTTCCATGCCGGTGCTGGAAGGTTCCATGGTCGCGATGCCTCCGGGCACCCGCGCGCCTTTGCCGACCAGCCTCCTGTCTTTTCTCTTCCCGGGAGTCACGACCGCTGCTGCCAGCCTGTTTTCTTCGAGAATCACCGTCACCGGTCCGGTCGCGGCGATAAGTTCCGCCGCCGGAATGCTCTTTTCCTTGTATGAAACATGGAAGAACATCAGGTCGGCGGCAGTGGTGTCCGGCAATTCCAGGGTGAAGCGGCCCTCGGAGTCGGAGACCGTTCCAATGTTCCTGCCGGGAATGCCTGCCGCCACATATTCTATGCTATGTCCGTTGCGGTCAGTGATATGTCCGACAATCGTTTTCAGGCTGTCCTGCGCCGCCGCACCCGTGCATAAGGCCAGGAGAAGGAATAACGGAAGATATTTTCGCATGGCGCGAGCCTGCGCAAACGTCATGCCGCAATGTCACCTGGCATATTCCTCCTTGATGATGCGCAACGCCTTGATAGCGGCGGGGAAGCCGATGTAGGGCAGGCACTGGATTACGGCGGCGGTAAGCGTTTCCGGTGAGTTGCCCGCGTTGATGTTGCCGTGATAGTGCGAATGGAGCTGGCTTTCGGCTTCCAAGGTGGTCAGCACACAGTAGCCGAGCAACTCGCGTGTCTTCAGGTCGAGCGCGCCCCGGCTGTAGATATCGCCGAAGAAGTAGTCGGTGAGGAACTGCTCCACGTCTCCTCCCATGTCGCCGGGCACACCTTCCATCACCGATGTGATGCCGCCCGGATATAGCTTGTCTTGAATGGCTTTGCCCGCCTCATGGCGTGTTTCCTCCGTCACCGTGCCCTGCTTTCCCAATGGCAGGCTGACTCCGCGCTCCTTGAACACTTCATTCACTGTTGCCACGGCATTCAGCATCTTTGGGAAACCGATGAACGGGGCGGTGAGATACATCACCTCGCGCAGCTCTTCGGGAGTGACGCCCACATTGAGCGCCGCACCCGCGTGGACTTTCAGCTGAGGGAGCGTCTGCATAGTGGCGAGGGTGATGCAGGTGATCATCTCGCGCTGTTTCAGTGTCAGTTCGCCCGTCCGGAACACCTCGCCGAAGATGAACTTCTGGAGGATGTCCATCATTTCAGGGTCAGTGCCCTGTCCGGTAAGTGCCTCGCCGCCGAACAGGGTGCGGTAATTCTGCCTGCATACTTCGATTCTGTCCATATTGTCTGTCGTTTGTGCCGTCGCGGACAGGCTTCCTGCCAGCACGAGGGCGATTATACCTATAATCTTTTTCATTGTCATCTTGTTTTTATGTTCGTCAACTTGTCTTCTTTGACCAGTTCGGACAGCCCTTTCAGGATTTCTATTTCGTTCGGTTCCAGAGGTATGGCCGCCCTGACCGGCGCCGCTGCATTGGCAGGAATCTCACCGTAAAGGAAATGACGCAAGAGTTGTCGCGGTGTTACGTGATGGCGGTCTGCGATGAAGCACACCGCCTCGTCCGCGCACAATTCTTCGGGTAATTCTGTTTTCGGCTTCATTCTCTTGTTTTCTGTCTGATGCAAAATTACATCGGAACAAGGAGGAACACCGTAACCATAAGTGGGGGAAGCGTACCATTTTTACGGAAATTGGGACGGGAGCTGCATCGGGAAATAAAAAAGGTGTGCCACGTATCTGTTACGGCACACCCTGCATGTAGGCTTTTCTTTCGGTAATCCCGCAGAATTTGCCCCGGAAATGCCTAGGATAGAAAGAAATTTTGAGTGGGCAATAAGAAATTCGGCATTTCGAAGCAAGAGGATGAACCATAATGTAATCTGCATCATTTTCTTGGACAATTGCAAATCCTGCCCGAAGATACATCCGCACAGCAGGATTTTGTTTGCTGACAGATAGCGACACACGCCGATATCCCGCATGGCTTAGTTCCTCAAAAATGCCATGCATTAACTTTGTACCTATACCTTGATTCCGATATTGAGGATAAAGGGAAATGGATAATTCCGGGGTTTTATCATCTACAAATCCATAAGAATGGATAAGCCGAGACCATGCTGCGCCAACGATAACCTTGTCAATCTCTGCCACAACGCATAAATCCCCTTCCCGTGTTCCAAATTCTTCTATATATTTCCAAAGAGAAGGATGTTGGAGAATTGTCCTTGGAGCAAGGTGTGAAGCAGCTGGCTGGTGAACGGCTTCATAGAGAAAATCCAACAATAGAATGGTTTCATTGGGGCGGATTGGGCGGACAATGAGTTTCATAATCATATTTTATTTGGATTGCAAAGATAAGGAGAAACCGGAAAGTGCCCCCTCAATTCTTCTCTTTACTTGAACAATCCCACTGCATTCCCCCACAAAAACATATCCATATATCCGGTAAGCTCCTCATCCGAAGCCAGCGTCCGCTTCAGTCTTTGCAGGTTGGCTTTCAGCACGGCATCGGGCAGGTAGGGATAATCCGAGCCGTAAAGGATGTGGTCGGGCGTGGTGATGGTGAGCAGCGACCGCAGGACTTCGACAGTCGGACTGCCCGCCAGGTCGAAGTAAAGGCGCGACAGGTTGCCTTCCCAGTCTATCGGCTGCATGTATCCCTGCGCGACCATTGCCGAGAGGATGGACTTCATTCGCGGCAACGCCAACGGCAGGAACGAGCCGCAATGGGGCACGACCACTTTCAGGTTCGGGTAGCGCAGCAGCACGTTCCTCGAAAGCATATTCACCACGGCGCGGGTGGTCTCCGCCGGATATTCGTACATCGCCAGCGGCGTGGTTGCGATGATTTTCTCTGGATAAGGCGTGGGGCGGTGCGGATGGATGATGATGAGGGCGTGCCGCTCGTTCAGGACTTCCATCAGCGGGTCCAACGCCTCGTCGCCCAAGTATTGCCCCCGGCTGTTGGTCGCCAGCTTCACGCCGTCCGCGCCCAATGTGTCGAGCGCATAGACAGCTTCGCGGATGGCGGCATCCACATCGGGCAGAGGCAGGGTTGCGCAGAACAAGAACCTGCCGGGGTATTCCCGTTTAACCTCAGCTGCAACCTCGTTCACCCGACGGATGCACCTGGCGCTTTCAACACTTCCACGTATTCGGGTATGATGATGTGGGTGTGGACATCGATCGTCTGCTGCGCCCCGACAGGTAATGCCATTCCGAGCAGTCCTGTCGCTATCAATCTTTTCATTTTTCGTCCAATGAAAGGGTTACGGAAATTTTTCCTGCTCCGCCAAGTAAATCGAGCATCTCCTTGCGTGAACCGGCTCCGTTTACCTTGCCTATGCGGGTGAAGTTCCACGAATTGGTGTCATAATAGATGACGAGGTTATTCCCTAAATAGAGGATGATGTCGCCCGGTTCCGTAGTAGTCTGACGGTCATTGCGAGGCAGGTTGATGCCCAGCGAACCCACTTTTTCCATATCTCCATAGTCGTTCATTTCTACGGTGATGTTACCTTTGGCAAGCTGCTCTCTTAGTGCCATAGCCGATGAATTGTTTTCCAATGTGGCGGTGAAAGTTTTTCCGCCTTCGATAGTCAGTTTGATAGTGTTACTTTCCATATTCGTTTTATTTTGATTGTTATCATTTACTATAAAGTTATTGATTCTGTTGGCAGGATTGAGCGGCGTCTGGTCTGACAGCTCCAATGACTTGACCATGTGCAGCGTTCCTTGCTTGTATTTTTGGAAATGTGCGGAAGCAATGTGCTTGTCGTATGCCTCCCGGCTCGCGTATGTTTCAAGGATGGTTATTTGGCAGGGATTTTCCTTTTCGCCGACGGCATACATGGTCAGCACGCCCGGTTCGGTACGCAGGGAGATTTCCCCTACTTCTGTCACATATTTTATGTATTCATTAAGGAACTGCGGATAGACTTCTATTTTTGATAGGCGCACGATGCCATCGGCAGCCATTTCTTCCTTGGCGCACATACCCGGCATCTGGAACGGATGCGTTTTCCTCTCCGTTCCGCCGCATGACAGCAATCCGAATAGGAGCAATGCGGTTAACAGGTATCGTGTCATATTGAATTTTTCCATCGTCCTATTGAAATTACTCACGGCTTGCGCCAAGGCTTTCCAGCCATTGCGGGATGCGTGTAGCCATACTGCCCAACGTACTTGATGTGAGCAACAGCGATTCTTCAAACACGGCATCAGGGACAAGCGTTGCCGCATCCCTCTCGGAAGTACCTATGCCGCTACTCCCGCTACTGGCGAAAAGGGCGATACGCTTTCCTGCCAACAAATCGGCGTGGTTGTGCAGGAAAGTCTGCATCGGAGTGGCAATATGGCTGTACCAGATGGGATAGCCGATGAACACGACATCATACTCATCGAAACTTTCTACGGAAGTGGTGATAACAGGATAGTCGCCTTGTTCTATAGCATCCAGTTCCGCCTGTGCCCGGTCGAGCATCGCGTTGTAGTCATCCTCGTAAGGCGTATCTGGCTCTACCACTATCATAGCGCAATCCAATGCGGACTGGATGGTCTGCGCCATACGCTCGGTATTGCCTGTCCGGGAGCAATAGAGGACGAGGTATCTGCCACTACCTCCCTCCACATTTCCGCCTTCTTCGTTGTTTCCTTCATTACCTTCTTCCCCGTCGTCTTCTTCGGGGGTGGTCTGTTCCTGCCCGTCTTGTATCGGGTCGTCTTCGCTGCAAGTCGATGTGAAGACAAGCGTCGCCAGCAGCATCAATGGGATTAGAAATAACTTTTTCATGTTCTTTAATTTATTGATTCTTTACATGTTACAAATTCGCCGCAAGCGATGCACGAAGATGCCGGGTCACCGCGCTGGACGGGGGACATCGAGACGGTATAGTCCGCCATCGCCCGCTCCTTGTCGCGATGCAGGATGTAGTTGTTGTACACGTAGGCGAAGATGTAGCCGATGGCGACGTTATGCGGGCAGGGGATGCACTGGTAACAGCCCGTGCAGTCGATGTGTCCCGGCGCATGGCGGTAGGCGTAGATGGCCGCACCCAATGCCTCGCGCTCGGCAGGGGAGAGCATGTTGGGGCGGGCTTTGGCGGCGTACCGCAAGTTCTCCTCCACGTCCGCCATGCTGCCCATGCCGCTCACCGCCACGCTGACTTCGGGAATGTCCCACAGGTAGTCCAACGCCCATTCGGTGTCTGGCTTACGGATGCCCGTGGAGGCAAGAGCCTCACGCATCACTTGCGGCAGATTGGCGAGGAATCCCGTGCGGACGGGTTTCATCACCGCCAGTCCCATGCAGGGGTATATTCCACCACGCGCTTGAACACTTGCAGGCTGTCGTGGAAAGAGAAGCCCATGAAGCGTATCTTGCCCTGCGCCTTCAGCCGCTCCATCTTCTCGATGAGCTTGTAAGGCAGCACGTAGTCCTTCCATGCGCGGTGCATGATCATGTGGATGTGGTAGAAGTCGATGACATCCGTGCCGATGGTGCGGCGCGACTGGTCGAAGAACTTCTCGAAGTCGTCTGCGCTCTGCATCTCCCACCACGGCATCTTGGACGTGACATACACCCGGTCGCGCCAGCCTCCGGCGAGAGCTTTGCCTACCGCCTGCTCGCTCTCGCCGCCGAGATAGACGCGCCCCGTGTCGATGTAGTTCACGCCGCCCTCGATGGCACGGCGTACCATTGGCGTGGTCTGGTCGAAGTCTACGTGTCCGTTCTTCATCGGCAGGCGCAACATCCCGAAGCCCAACGCCGATACGTTCACCCCCGTGCGCCCCATCGGGCGGTATTGCATCTGCGGATTATAGTTGAGGATGTCTTTCGACAGCTGCTCCCTTCCCGCCTGCCTTACGGCTTCCTGCGCGATGGCTTCCGGACCTGCCGCCGCTCCGACGGCTGCGGCAAGAAGTCCGCTTTTGATAAAATCCCGTCTGTCCATATTATTCCCCCTTTTTTCTGATGCAAAATTACGGCGGAACGAGCGGGAAAGCCGTAACCATAAGTCGGCAAAGGATACCATTTTTACTGAAATCATTTATCTTTGTCCTAAGGACTTGACCGCAGACAGCATGAGCACAATATTGAAAGTAAGGAATGTCAATGATTATGGTCGCTACCTCGGATGCAAAGAGCAGCACCCCTTGGTCTGCGTCATAGACTATGCCGAGGTGTCGCCCGTGCGCCATAGTCTGAACGATTACGGCGTGTACGGCATCTTCTTCCACGACGAGGCGGAGATAGACCTGGCATACGGCTGCGGCAAGTATGATTACAAGAAGGGTACGGTAATCTGCGTGGCTCCCGGGCAGATAGGCGGCAAGGAGGACAACGGCGAGCAGGTGATGCTGACGGGATGGGCTCTGCTTTTCCATCCCGACCTGCTGCACGGTTTTCCGCTCGAGAAGCACATCAAGGAGTATTCCTTCTTCGATTACCGCATCAACGAGGCCCTGCACATGACCGACGAGGAACACGACATCCTTGCCTCGCTGATGCATCAGATGCGCGACGAGCTGGGTAAGAGGCCGGACGAGCTTCAGAACGCCATCCTCGTTGGCTATATCGAGTTGATGCTCAACTTCTGCCAGCGTTTCTACAACCGCCAGTTCGTCACCCGTAAGATTGAGAACTCCGACATCCTCGTCCGCTTCGACCACCTGTTGCGCGACTATTTCGAGGATGGGCTCCAGCAGAGCCTCGGCCTGCCCACCGTGCAGTATTGCGCCGACAAATTGTGCATGTCGGCCAACTACTTCGGCGATGTCATCAAGAAGACCACGGGCGGCACGGCGAGCAGCCACATCCGCCAGTTCATCATCCAGCTTGCCAAGAATGGCCTTGCCGCCGGCGAAACCGTTTCCCAGGTGTCAGACCGCCTCGGCTTCGAATATCCCCAGCATTTCAGCCGGATGTTCAAGAAGCAGGAGGGTATCACTCCTTCGGAATATTGCCAGAGGCTGCAAGGGTAATTAGATGGGGATTAGGGTTGTCTATTCGCCTTATCCAGGTTATCCAGCATCTTCCTCAGATTCTCCGCATTTTGTTCATCGGAAATAGTCGGGTCTTTGGAGAAGCGGGAACAGGGTAACTCTGCACATTTGCCGCAATGATGCCAATGCTTCCGGTTCACGCAGCAATCGTACACGCGGCAACACGCATCGCCCGTATATCGCAGCCAAAAAACCTTTCCTTTTATCTTCCTGCATCCGGCGCACTGCAAAGGAAAGAAACCGCACTCTACACAGACAGCCCCACAAGGCGAAACCTCGACAAACTCGTCCTTCCAATACCACCAGCGGCATTTCATCGGGTCGGGATTTTCCGTATTCACAAAATATTCGACTGCCCGATACAGGTAAAGCTGGCAACGGTCGAGAGCGCATCCGCGCAAGGCGCATTCCTCGGCATATAGTTCGTCCGCCTTCTTGCCTTTCAGGGACTCGATGGTGGTATAGCCCATTGCTATCAAGTCTTGCTCAGTGGTCTTTCCCACGTTGGGGATGTTTCGGAGTTCGCTCATTGTGATTGGTATTATGTTGGGAGGCGAAGATAGGAAAAATCGGGGAGCGAGGCAAGAGAAATCTCCCTAATTCTCCGCCTTACTCAAACAGCTGCTCCGCATTCTCCCACAAAAACATCTCCTCATATCCGGCAAGCTCCTCGTCCGAAGCAAGCGTCTGCTTCAGCCTTTGCAGGTTACTTTTCAGCACAACATCGGGCAGG
>OHMX01000153.1_pt1 | contig 38798 bp, 30 predicted proteins | sample 1569471 | NCBI WGS metagenome assembly OHMX01 (sample SAMEA3879547, study PRJEB24766) | human gut metagenome | biome: human-associated habitat; feature: feces | place: USA | collected 1985/1987
GATGGGTCCAGCGGTAGTGCCCGAGGATGTTGATGCCCAAGGATATGGGCTGCAGCAGCATATTGGCCCACAGGACTTTGTTCCAGAACATGAGGAAGAGCAGGGCGGAGTACACGTATCCCACCCAGAAATTGTACTTGCTGTTGCGTCCTGCCAGGAACACGCAGGTCAGTCCCGCTATCGACGTGATGAGGTCGATCAGCAGCACCGGAGTGTCTCCGTTGAAAGTGAAGAGTGTGTAGTTCAGCCAGTCCATAACGGCCGCAAAAATACAAAAAAAGCCGCGCTCCGATGCTGGTCGAAGTGCGGCTTCTGGGTTTGTTGCAGCCTTGGACTGAAGGGCCGTCGGCTATTTGATATCAATGAATCTTTCCTTGGGTGTGACAGGGACCTCGGTCATCTTGGGCAGGGTGATGTTCAGCACACCGTGCTCCATGCTGGCACTGATCTCTTCCTTCTTGATGTCGTCGGGGAGAAGCAGAGCCTGTTCGAAGTGAGAGTAGGAGAATTCCCTTCTGAGGTATTTCTCGTCCTTCTTCTCTTCTTTGTGCTCGTCCTTGTGCTCGAGGGTGACTACCAGTTCATTCTCTTCGTTGATGCGGATCTTGAAGTCGTCCTTGGACATGCCGGGAGCGGCTATCTCGACTGTGTACTCCTTGTCATTCTCCTTGACGTTGATGGCAGGGGACGAAGTCCTCATCATGTTTCCGAAATGTCTGAAGTCATCATCGAAAAAGTCATTGAAAAAAGCGGGCAGCCAATTCTGCTGTGTTCTTCTGCTGGGTACCATAATGTTATCCTCCATAATTTTAAATTGTTTCTTAAAATGTTTCCGAACGTCTCCGGTCTTTCAGAGGAGGCTGCGGATTCGTTTCTGAATCCTGTCGCCCCGTTCTTCCGGACCTTCCCGGGAGTCTTTCCGGTGCCCCTCACCGGGGTCTCCGTTCCGCCCTCCCTTTCGGGCGTTCGATAGATGATATCGCAAATTGTGGACCAGGGGGCTTTGGCACGCGGAGGCTTGACGGAATGTCGCATTTTTCCGCCAAATTGTCGCGAAATCCCTGAAAATCAATATATTAAGTGACAAATTGGCAGAAAAAGGATGTTTACAACAATGCCGCTTAGAGAGCGCACCTTCTTAAGGTGAGGCAGAAATGCGGAAAAACAGCCCACCTTCGGAAGGTGGGACGAGGCGGCTGGAAACGGAACCGCAGGAAACGGTGCCGTTGCGGTAGATTAGGTGGTGGAGTCGAAGACGAGATGCTCTACCCGACGCTGCCCTCTAGAGATACCTCGAGCAGCTTCTGAGCCTCGACCGCGAACTCCATCGGGAGCTTGTTGATGACGTCCTTGGCGTAGCCGTTGACGATGAGGTCCACGGCCGTCTCGGTGGGGATGCCGCGCTGGTTGCAGTAGAAGAGCTGGTCCTCGGATATTTTCGAGGTGGTGGCTTCGTGCTCCACGATGGCGTCCGGGTTGTTCACGTCGAGGTAGGGGAAGGTGTGTGCGCCGCAGGTGCTGCCCAGCAGTAGGGAGTCGCACGAGGAGTAGTTGCGCGCCCCGTCGGCCTTGGGCCCCACCTTGACCAGACCGCGGTAGGAATTCTGGCTCTGTCCCGCGGAAATGCCTTTCGAGATAATGGTGGAGCGCGTGTTGCGACCGACGTGGATCATCTTCGTCCCGGTATCGGCCTCCTGGTGGTGGTTCGTAACGGCGACGCTGTAGAACTCGGCCTGCGAGTTGTCGCCCATAAGGACGCACGAGGGATATTTCCAGGTGATGGCGCTGCCCGTCTCCACCTGCGTCCAGGAGAGCTTGGAGTTCTTGCCGCGCAGCTGTCCGCGCTTCGTCACGAGGTTGTAGACGCCGCCGCGCCCCTCGGCGTCGCCCGGATACCAGTTCTGGACGGTAGAGTATTTCACCTCGGCGTCCTCCTTCACGACAATCTCGACAATGGCCGCGTGGAGCTGGTTCTCGTCGCGCATGGGCGCGGTGCAGCCCTCGAGGTAGGAGACGTAGCCGCCATCGTCGCAGACGATGAGCGTACGCTCGAACTGGCCGGTGTTGCGCGCGTTGATGCGGAAATAGGTGGACAGCTCCATGGGGCAGCGCACGCCCCTGGGGATGTAGACGAACGAGCCGTCGGAAAAGACGGCGCTGTTGAGCGCGGCGAAGTAGTTGTCGCGATAAGGCACGACGGTGCCCAGGTACTTACGCACCAGCTCCGGATTCTCACGGACAGCCTCGCTGATGGAACTGAAGATGATACCTTTCTCCTGGAGCTTCTCCTTGAACGTAGTCTTGACGGAGACGGAGTCCATGACGGCGTCGACGGCGACACCGGCCAGGGCCATGCGCTCCTCGAGCGGGATGCCGAGCTTGTCGAACGTCTTCATGAGCTCAGGGTCTATCTCCTTCTTCCCCTCTCCGCTGGCTTTGCGCGTCGGGTCGGCGTAGTAGGAGATGGCTTGGTAGTCTATCTGGGGCAGATGGACGTGACCCCACGTGGGTTGCTCGAGTGTGAGCCAGTAGCGGTAGGCTTTCAGGCGGAAGTCGAGCAGCCAGTCGGGTTCTTCCTTCTTCCGGGAGATGAGGCGTATGACGTCCTCGTTGAGGCCGCGGTCGATGATCTCGGTTTGCACGTCGGTCGTGAAGCCGTACTCGTATTTCTTCGCGGCGACTTCGCGGACCAGTTGGTTTTTTGTTTCGTCGGGCATGTTGTTTCGTGTTGGTCGGGGACGGTCGGCGGGGCGGCCGTCCGTAGCGTGGCGGCCGTCAGCGGGCAGTGGAGTCCTGGGCCGCGCGGTCGCGGTTAAAGTGGATGTAGACGGTGTCGCCCTCGGTGGCTCCGTCCTTTTGCTGTTCCTCGTAGTGCTCCTTGGCCTCGGTTTGGAGGAAAGGCAGGACGCGGCAGATGGGGCGGTAGAGTACGGACTCGGCCGTGCGCTCCGGGTTCATGATGTGCAGGGCCTCCATCGTGTTGAAAGCGCAACTGAGGAGAATCGTAAACTTGGCAACGCCGAAGAGGCAGCCCAGCAGGCTGTTGGGCAGACCGATAGCCATGCCCTTGACGGCGCGTGTCAGCTGGTTGACGATGAAACCGCCCAGAATGGGGATGACTATGCAGAGCAGCAGGAAGGCGATGATGCTGAGTACCTGGTTGCTTTGCGTCCCGTCGACCGTAAGGTACTTGGCGAGCGTGCCATAGACCACAAGGGCGATGAGCAGGCCGCCGATGACGCCGAGCGTGTTGAACGCTTCCTTGATAAAGCCGTTGCGCCAGCCGTTAAAGATGGCCCAGAGCAGGATAAGGATGAGAAAAATGTCGAGATACATGGTTGAAACTGTTACGGGGCAGGACCGGCCGGCGCCGCGGGCCGCGCCGGGAGCGCCGTAGCCCGCAAAAACGGACGGCCACGGCAAGGCGGCGGGAGCCGTCCGTCGTGGCCGCGTGTCTATGACTGGACCTTTCCCATGAGATGGTGTTAAAGTTTTTGCTTGACGGCCACTTCCTGGAAGGTTTCGATGATGTCGCCCTCCTTGATGTCGTTGCAGTTGGTCAGGCTGATGCCGCACTCGAAGTTGGTGTTGACCTCCTTCACGTCGTCCTTGAACCGCTTCAAGTCATTGATTTCGCCGGTGAAGATGACGATGCCGTCGCGGATGAGGCGGGCTTTGTCGGAACGCTTCACTTTGCCGTCGACCACGTAGGCGCCGGCCACGTAGCCCACCTTCGAGATGTGGTAGACCTGGCGCACTTCGAGCGTGGCGGTGATCTCTTCCTTGATGACCGGTTCGAGCATGCCCTCCATGGCTTCCTTGACCTCCTCGATGGCGTCGTAGATGATGGAGTACAGGCGGATTTCCACGCCGTCGCGTTCGGCGAGCTTGCGGGCCGCTTGGCTGGGCCGCACCTGGAAACCTACGATGACGGCCTGGGAGGCGGCGGCGAGCGTCACGTCGTTCTCGGAAATCTGGCCTACGCCCTTGTGGATGACGTTTACGGCAATGGTCTCCGTGGACAACTTGATGAAGGAGTCGCTCAAGGCCTCGACGGAACCGTCCACGTCGCCCTTGACGATGATGTTTAGCTCCTTGAACGAGCCGAGTTTGATGCGGCGGCCTACCTCGTCGAGCGTCAGCATCTTGTGCGTACGCAGGTTCTGCTCGCGCTGGAGCTGTTCGCGCTTGTTGGCAATCTCGCGCGCCTCCTGCTCGGTCTCCATCACGTGGAACTGGTCGCCGGCCTGCGGGGCGCCGTTGAGGCCGAGGATGGTGGCGGCCATGGACGGGCCCACCTCTTGCACGCGCTGGTTGCGCTCGTTGAAGAGGGCCTTGACACGACCGAAGTTGGTCCCGGCCAGTACGATGTCGCCCTGCTTCAAGGTGCCGTTGGAGACGAGCACCGTGGCGACGTAGCCGCGACCCTTGTCGAGCGTGGACTCGATAATGGTGCCCGTAGCCTTACGGTGGGGGTTGGCCTTGAGCTCGAGCATGTCGGCCTCGAGCAAGACTTTCTCGAGCAGCTCCGGCACGCCGATGCCCTTCTTGGCGGAGATGTCCTGGCTCTGATACTTGCCGCCCCACTCCTCGACGAGGAAGTTCATGTTGGCCAAGCCTTCCTTAATCTTGTCCGGGTTGGCGCCAGGCTTGTCTATCTTGTTGATGGCAAAGACGATAGGCACGTTGGCTGCGACGGCATGGTTGATGGCCTCTTTGGTTTGGGGCATGATGTCGTCGTCGGCGGCAATGATGATGATGGCTATGTCCGTCACCTGCGCACCGCGGGCTCGCATGGCCGTGAAGGCTTCGTGTCCCGGCGTGTCCAGGAAGGTGATGTGGCGGCCGTTTTCGAGTGTCACGTTGTAGGCGCCGATGTGCTGCGTGATGCCGCCCGCTTCGCCCGCGATGACGTTCGATTTGCGGATGTAGTCGAGGAGCGACGTCTTGCCGTGGTCCACGTGGCCCATGACCGTAACAATCGGGGCGCGGGGCTCCAGGTCCTCTTCGTTGTCCGGCTCTTCGGCAATGGCTTCCTGTACGTCCGCGCTGATGTATTCTGTCTTGAAGCCGAATTCGTCTGCGACAAGGTCGATGGTCTCTGCGTCGAGGCGCTGGTTGATAGACACCATGATGCCGATGCTCATGCAGGTGGAGATGACCTTTGTCACAGGGATGTCCATCATAGTGGCCAGCTCGTTGGCCGTTACGAACTCTGTGAGCTTCAACGTTTTGCTTTCGGCCTTGGCCTCGAGCATCTCCTCTTCCTGATGGGCGCGGATCATCTCGCGCTTCTCCTTGCGGTACTTGGCCCCCTTCGAGCCTTTCTGCTTGTTAGTGAGTCGGGCCAGGGTCTCTTTTACCTGCTTGGCTACCTCTTCGTCCGAAATTTCGGGCTTTATGGCCGCCTGTACCTTGCGGTTGCGGTCTTTCGAGCGTTTGCTTCCGCCTTGCTGGTTGGCGTTGGGCTGGTTGCCGCCGCCCTGGCGGTTGCGCTGGTTGTTGCTTTGCTGGTTGACGGCGGCGTTGACGTCGACGCGCTCCTTGCCGATGCGGTTGCGCTTCTTCTTCTCGCCGTTCTGAGCGACCGGGTGCTGCTGGCGATTCTTCTCCTCGCGCTCTTTGCGGCGCTCCTCCTTCGTTTTCTTCTTAGGGCGCGTCGTCTGATTGAGACTGGAGAGGTCGATTGTGCCCAGCACCTTGGGGGCCGTGATCTCTGTCTGCGGGTGGAGCTTGAATATGCCGTTGCTCTCTTCGCCTATGGCTTTGGTGCGTTCCTCGAGGGGCAGCTTCTGCTTGGGCTTTTTGGGCTCGTTGGGTGCGGCCTTCTCTTCGGCGGGCGCTGCGGGTGCGGGCTCCTTGGCCGGTTCGGCGGGCGTCTCCGCCTGGGGTTTGGGGTTGAGGTCGATAACGCCCTTGATCTTTACCTGCGGCCGCATGTCGGCGGGAATATCGGTGGTAAAGATTTCCTGCGGCGCGCTTTTTTCCTTGTGCGCTTTCTCTTTTACCTTCTCCTTTTGCCGGCTCTGAATCATCTTTTCAGCTTCGGTGCGGAGGTTTTTGTCTGCGCCGAATTCCTTGCGCAGCAGGTCGTACTGCTCGTCCGTGATTTTCTCGCTCGGGGAGGCGTTGAGCTGGTAACCCTTCTTGGCGAGAAAGTCTACGACCGTCTGCAGTCCGACATTAAATTCTTTGATAACTTTATTTAATCTGATACTCATGCTCTTAGGATTGAAAGTTGGAAGGATGAAAGTTAGCGAAGCGGCCGTAGTCGCGGCCGGCGGCGGGGCCGCCCCCGTCGCTTAGCTTTCACCGTTGTTTCCCTCGTCCTCAAACTCGGAACGGAGAATGCGTAGCACGTCGTCGACGGTGTTTTCTTCCAGGTCGGCTTTCTCAATGAGCATGTCGCGGGGAGCATTGAGCACTTCTTTGGCCGTATTGAGTCCGAGGCCTTTGATAGCGTCGATGACCCACTGGTCTATTTCGTCGGCAAATTCGTCCAGGTAGATGTCTTCGGTCTCTTCGCCGTTCTCCACTTCCCTAAACACGTCGATGGTGTACTCGGTGAGCATGGAGGCCAGCTTAATGTTCATGCCGCCCTTGCCTATGGCCAGCGACACTTGGTCCGGTTGCAGGTAAACCTCCGCCTTGCGTTCTTCCTCGTTGAGCGTAATGCTGGAAATCTCGGCTGGGCTCAGGGCGCGTTGGATGAAGAGCTTCGTGTTGGCGGTATAGTTGATGACGTCGATGTTCTCATTGTTCAGCTCGCGGACGATACCGTGGATGCGGCTGCCCTTAACGCCGACGCAGGCGCCCACAGGGTCGATGCGGTCGTCGTAGCTTTCCACGGCGATTTTGGCCCGTTCGCCCGGGATGCGGGCTACGCGGCGCAGGATGATCAAGCCGTCGTTGATCTCCGGAATCTCCATCTCGAGCAAGCAGCGCAGGAACTGCGGCGACGTGCGGCTCAGGTATATCTTCGGATTGCCGTTCGTGTTGTCCACGCGGTCAATCACGGCGCGCACCGTGTCGCCCTTGTGGAAGAAGTCGCGGGGGATTTGCTGCGACTTCGGGAGGAGCAGCTCGTTGTGCTCGTCGTCCATGAGCAGCGTCTCGTTCTTCCACGTCTGATATACTTCCGCTGAGATGAGTTCGCCCACACGGTCCTTATATTTATTGTATAGTGAGTCGTGCTCGAGTTCCAGGATTTTGCTGGCCAGGGTCTGCCGCAGGGTCAGGATAGCCCGGCGGCCGAACTTGGCGAAGTCTATCGTCTCGCTCACTTCTTCTCCCACCTCATAGTCCGGGTCGATTTCCCGGGCCGCAGAGAGCGGCATCTGCTTGTTGGGGTCCGTCACCTCGCCGTCGGCCACGACTTCGCGGTTGCGGTAAATCTCGAAGTCGCCCTTATCCGGGTTGACAATGACGTCAAAGTTCTCGTCCGAGCCAAAGATTTTGGCAATGACGCTGCGAAAACTTTCTTCCAGCACGCCTACCATCGTAGTGCGGTCAATGTTCTTCGTCTCCTTGAACTCTGTGAAAGTGTCGATAAGACTTGTCGTTTCAGTTTTTTTCTTTGCCATGTGTGGGGAAAACTTATGTGGGCAGCGGGCCGCCGGAAGTGCTCTACGCCCGGCGGCCCGCCTTTCTGTTATTTGAAATCAATGAGATATTTGGTAGACTTCACCTCGTCGAAGCGGAGCGTGAGGTCGCGGTCCATGAGCTTAGGCCGTTTGGCCCCTTCCTCTTTCACCTTTTCCGTTACGGTCAGGACAAACGTCTCCGGCGCTACGTCTTTGAGCACGCCCACGAGTTTGCGGCCCTCCTTGGTGAGCACCTCAACCTGGTCGCCCTTATGGATTTCGTATTGCCGGTGTACCTTGAACGGTTGTCCGATACCGGCGCTGCCCACTTCCAGTTCAAAGTCCTCCTCCTCGCGGTTGAGGTGGTCCTCGATGTAGCGGCTCAGTTCTACGCAGTCCTCAATCCATACGCCCTCCTGGTGGTCTATCTCCACCACGATGCGGTCGTCCGGCGAGATGGTCAGGTCCGTCAGAAAGTAGTCCTTGTCGGCCAGCCACTCGTCTACTAATGTCTTCACTACGTTCTTGTCTATCATGTCGCGTCGTTGTGTCCTAAAAATAAGTGAGGAACTTTTTGAAGCCCCTCACTCTAACCGGTTGCAAAGATACGAATTTTCTGTGCCGAATCCAAAATTTTCTCAAGATTTTTTGCCGGAAATCCCGGACCGGTCCCTGCGCGCCGTGCGCAGCCCTGCAGTGGACCCTCAGTCAGCGGCCGGCAGAATGTCGAGATTCCACTTGAAGTCCGAGACGAAGCGGTGCCGCTTGGCTTTCCAGTACACCTTCGTCAGCAGCAGGTGGCGCCCGGTGCTGACGCTGCCCAGCCGGTAGTTCAGCTGAAACGGCGCCTCCGTGATCTTGCCAACCCTGACGCCGTCCACGTAGTACTCCACGTACATCACCTCCGCTTCCTTGGAGGAAGTAGCCTCTTTCTTGGCCGCCGTGACGCTCATCACATCGCCCTGGCGCCAGGTAAAGGGCTGCTGCGCGTTGCGGCCGTTGGTCTTGAAGCCCATGTCCAGGTTGTAGTCCGCTTCGGCTTCGGGTTGCATGCTTCCTGCCCATGACATGAGCGGGAAGAAAACGAGCAGGAACAATAGGATTTTCTTTGTCATAAGGGAAACCTTTTGTAATGAATGTATGGGATGGAAATAATGCTTTGCTAGCATTTATTCACTGCAAATTTACGAAATAGGAAAATATCCCTTCTTGATTTTTTGTTAATGATGGTTTATTTGGCGATTTTGCGAGAGGTGGCCGGCAGGATACCGCGGCGCAGGGCGAGTCTGCGTGTTGTCCCGCCAGGAGAGAGGGGCGGGGCGCGCCCGCATCGCCCTGCGGCGGCATGCAGTCAAGGGCCCGTCGCGAGGAGGGCAGGCCCCTCTCCGTTTGGGTGGCTGCCGGCCGGCGGGCAAGCGGCCGGTCTTATGGCCGTTGTGCCGGCGCGGTGGAGGGAAAAGCGAAGTCGTAGCGGCTGGTCCAGTCGTTGAACGGCGACTCGCCGCGACACAGGGGCGAGGCCAGCAGTTCGGCGCAGCCGCGTGGGCCGAACACGGGGACGGTCCGTGCGCCCGTTCCGGCCAGGCGCGGGATGTCCGCCACGTGCTCAGCGGCGACGGCCTCCTGCGTGTCGCTCAGGTAGGGGAAGAGTTGCAGCAGCGTGTTGCGCTCGTCGGCATTGGGGCCGTAGAGCAGCACGCGCGGCGCCGCTTCGGGCCAGGGGCAGTCCGCTAAGCGGTACACGTGGCGCACGTCGCGGCCGTGGAGGGCCGGAAAGAGGAACGCGGCCGCCACGGCCGCCGTGGCCAGGACGCCGCGCCGGAAAAGCGCCTCGCAGAGCACGGCGGCCAGGGGCAGCAGAAGCAGCGGGACGGCCGGGGCCACGTAGCGCGGCTCCTTCCAGGGTGCCAGCAGCAGTACGACGGCCGCCCATGCCCACGCGCTGCCCAGCAGCCACGCCGTGGCCGCTCCGCCGGAGGGACGGAGCGAGCGCCAGCGGCTGCGGACGCGCCGGCTGGCGGCCCATGCCGCCACCCACGCCACGGCGGCCGCGGCGCCTACGGGCGTGAAGAGCATGCGCACGGCTATGACCGCGCCGCTTTGCAGCGAGGTCAGCAGGTTGGCCGCGGCGCCCGCCCCGCCGGCCTTCTGCGCCACCTCGGCCGTGCGTATGTCCGTCAGGAAGTGGAAGAAGCCACTGTACAGCCCCACGCTGAGCAGCAGGCTGGCCGCGCCCACGCCGGCGCATACGCCCAGGGCCGCGGCCCGCCGCCCGCGCTGCGCCAGCAGCGGGAGGCCGGCCAGCGTGAAGGCCATGAAGAGCGCGTTGAAGTAGCCGCTCGAGAGGAGCAGCGCTCCCAGAACCGCGCCCCACGCCATGCCGCCGGGGCGGGCGGCGCCGTGGCCGCCTCGCCAGCGGAGCGCGCTCTCCAGCCACCAGCAGGCCCACCAGGCGAAGACACACTCGGCCAGCTGGTATTCGCGCACGAGGAGCGTCGTCGACACGGCGGCCGGCGACAGGCTGGCCAGCAGGCCGAGCGCCACGGCGCCGTTGCGGCCCGGATAGAGGTGGCGGAGCAGACGCCACAGGCCGGCGAACGAGAGGAGGAAGAGGCACAGGTTGAGCCCAAGGCCGCGCGTCACGAGTGCGTGCACCTCCGGCACGTCGGTCCCCGTCAGCGCGCAGCGCAGCAGCATGTAGTAAAGGCTGGCGTGCGAGCCGTCGCGGTTGTCCGCATGGAGGGCGCGCAGGTCGTGCGCCAGGCCGTCCAGACCGCCGGCGTCGTCCGTGCAGAAGGCCTCGCGCCACTCCCTGCCCGTGCGCACGCTGTCCGGCGGGAAGGTCTCCGCGCCCCAGCCGGGCTGCTCGTAGGCCAGGCATACGGACGTCAGCTCGTCGCCGTAGAGTGTTTCCTTCTGTCCGCCCACCACAGGCGCACGCTCACGGCCAGCAGCAGGACGATCCAAGGCAGCACGCCGGCGGAGCGGGAGCGGGTGTCGGCGGAGAGGCGGCGGAGGGGGCGCGCCGTGGCGGCGCCGGTCTGTCGTCTCACAGTTTCAGTTTTTTCAGCCCTTTCGTTTCGGCCTTGTCCTTCACCTCAAAGAGGCTGATGGCATACCCGCCGCCGGGCGCGGCCTTCAGCCGCAGCGTGGTCTTGGACGTGACGGTCCCTTTGCTGATGACGTAGGCCTGCGGGTTGTCCCGGTAGTGCGCGTCGGGGGCGTCGGCGTAGACGGTGGCGATGTACGTCTTGCCGGGGTCGAGGAAGTCCAGCTTCAGCACGGAGAGGTGGCCCGCCTCGCCGCTCGTGCAGCCCACGAACCAGTTGCCCGTCCCCTTGGCCTTGCGCGCGGCGGTGACGTACTGCCCCGGCTCGGCCTCGAGGTAGCGGCTGTCGTCCCAGTCCACTGCCACGTCCTTGATAAACTGGAAGGCGTCCATGTAGCGCTCATAGTGTTCGGGCAGGTCGGCGGCCATTTGCAGCGGGCTGTACATCGTGACGTAGAGGGCCAGCTGGCGTGCCAGGGTGGAGTTGACGTGCGAGTGATTGCCCGGTGCCCAGGAGTTCAGGTCCATGACAAAGATGCCCGGCGTGTAGTCCATCGGGCCGCCTTGCAGTCGCGTGAAGGGCAATACCGTGGTGTGTGAGGGCTTGCTACCGCCGAAGGCCTCGTACTCTGTGCCGCGGGCGGATTCGTTGCCGATGAGGTTCGGGTACGTGCGGCACAGGCCGGTGGGGCGTACGGCCTCGTGGGCGTTGACCATGATGTGGCGCTTGGCGGCCTCTTTGACGGCGTAGAGGTAGTGGTTCACCATCCACTGGCCGTAGTGGTGTTCGCCGCGGGGCAGGATGTTACCCACGTATCCGCTTTTCACGGCGTTGTAGCCGTAGCGGTTCATCAGTTCGTAGGCATCCTTCATGTGCCGCTCGTAGTTGCGTACGGACGAGGACGTCTCGTGGTGCATCATCAGGCGTACGCCTTTTTCGTGAGCGTAGGCGTTCAGCCCCGGCAGGTCGAAGTCCGGGTAGGGGGTTACGAAGTCGAACACGTAGTCCTTCATCTTGCCGGACCAGTCCTCCCAACCGATGTCCCAGCCCTCGACGAGCACCTGGTCGAAGCCGTGGGCGGCGGCAAAATCAATGTATTTCTTCACGTTGGCTGTATTGGCGGGGTGTACGCCGTTAGGCTTCACCTTTGTATAGTCCGTTTCTCCCAGCTTCACGGACGCCACGTCCCACGTGTAGGCCCAGGGCCGGTTGCCGGCAATCATTTCCCACCAGACGCCGACGTATTTCGTCGGGCGGATCCACGACGTGTCCTCCAGCTTGCACGGTTCGTTCAGGTTCAGGATGAGTTTCGAGGCCAGGATGTCGCGGGCGTCGTCGCTCACGATGACCGTGCGCCAGGGGCTGTGGCAGGGCGTCTGCATGTAGCCCTTGGCGCCCTCGGCGTCGGGGTTGAGCCACGATTCGAAGACGAAGTTCTTGTCGTCCAGCACCAGGTGCATGCACGCGTAGTCCACGAGCGCGGCTTCGTGCAGGTTGATGTAGAGCCCGTCGTCCGTCTTCATCTGGATGGACGTCTGCACCCCGGTGGGCGAGAATGTGGCCGGCGCGCCGTAGCTCCTGAGCGCCTCGGCGTAGCGCCCGCGCACATCGGACAGGCGCGACTCCGTGTACTCGTACTCCTGCGTGTCCAGGTCGCCGGGAATCCACCAGGCCGTGTGGTCCCCGGTCATGGCAAACTGCGTGTGCTCCTCCTGGATGGTGAAGTAGTTCAGCCCCTTCTGCTGCGGGAACTCGTAGCGCAGGCCCATGCCGTCGTCATAGACGCGGAAGCGGATGTTCATGAGCCGGCCCGTCTCCGTCTGTCGCAGCTCTACGAGCAGCTCGTTGTAGTGGTTGCGGATGTGGCTCACCTCGCCCCATACGGGCTGCCACGTCTCGTCGAACGTGGAGGACGACGTGCGGACCAGTTCGAACCCGTCCATCAGGTCGGGCTGCCCCTTCAGCTCCAGCCCCAGGCGGCTGGGCTTCACTACGGGCCGCTCTTTGTACGTCACGGAGTAAGTGGGCACGCCGCCGGCGGCCAGTTTGAAGTCGGCGCTTACCGTGCCCGCGGGCGAGGCGACCTTTTCGGCGCGCCCGGCTGCCGCCAGCAGCAGGCACAGGGCGCAGAGCAGTGTTCGTTTCAAGTGTGGCATGTTTTTGAGGGTAATTAGATGTAAAAGTTAGTCACGTTGCAAAATTAATTTTTTCCCGTTTTGTGCGGCTGTCGTCTCCATATAAATTTATAGTCCCCCGGCCGGCCGTTCGCCTCCTTCTCCTCCGTCAGCAGTCCTTAGGACTGCGGGAAGCGGGCCTTAGGCGAGTTTTCACGGGGCTAAGGCGCATGGCTACGGGGCTAAGGCGCGTAAGAACCGGGCTTAGGCGCGTGGCGTGGAGCGGAGGGCAGGCCTATAACGAAAAAGTCCGCCCGGACATGCCGGGCGGACTGCATGAGATTTCTCATGGACAAGAGTCCAGCTGGCGCGCTGCCGCTCAGTCCACGCTGATGGTGGTGTTCCCGGCCACGATGGGGCTGCATGTCAGGCCGGCCGTCAGTTCGCCTTGTCCGCCTTTCAGCAGAAAGCAGAGCAGCCAGGAGACAACGAGCTTGTTCCGCCCCTCGTCGGCCAGCGTTCCGCCGGTCAGCACGACCTGCGTCCCGTCTACGGCCGTAACGCTGTTGACAGAGAGCTGAATCTCGCCCTCCCGGCCCAGCAGTCCGTTCTTGCGCGCGCGTACTACCTGGGCCTTGGCCACGGAGTTTGCGGGGATGACGGTCTTTCCGTCGACCGTGATGTCCTGCGTGACTTTGAAGTCGACCAGCTGGCCTACGGTGGCATCCTTGCCTGTCACGGTGGTCATCAGTTGCATGGGGACGGGTGTGCCGGCCTTCAGGACAACGTCCTCAGCATGAAGTTCGGCGGACAGACTGGCGGACAAGACCAGCGCGGCCATCAGCCCGCGGCAGCGGCGTAGAAGTAGATTTTTGAGCATAAGGATAAAGTTTTAAGAGTGAAACAAAAGGCTGGAGAGGGCCCGCGCCGGACCCCTCCGGTTTTAGGGATAGATAGCGTTGAGGCGCTCGAAGCGGCCGGCACAGTTCTGGATCCGCTCTTTGTTGTAGCGGTGCGCGCCCTGCACGGCGCCGACAAAGTTGCCGGCATAGAAAGTGACGGCAAAGACACCCATCAGTCCGGCCACGCCATAGTTGCGCCGATCCAGACTGGTATAGACGGCGTAGCCTAACAAGGCGTTGACGGCAAAGGCTGCTATGGCACTGGCCGGTTGGCGGTTGTAGAGATAGCCGCCGCCTGGGACGACAGAGAGCAGCCCCGCCAAGAGCGGACTGCGGGGGCGGCGTCGGCGCAGGTCATCCAGCAACGCCGTGTTGGCTTCCTGGCGGTCTACCGGCAGGAGGTCTGCCGTGCTGCCCAGGTATTGTCGCGCCAGTGTCTCGCGTCCGGCGCGCAGGGCTGCCGCAGTGGCGCGGAGAGCCACGCTTCGTCGCAATTCGGGCACTCCGGCGCGGATCTGTAATAGTGTGCGTAGTGCCTCGTCGTAGTTGCCTACCTCGTGGTACATTTTCGCAAGTTGCAGAAGGATAGCGTCGCTGTGGCCCGCCGTGCGGCCGCTATCGGCGCGATAGGCGAGGAAACCGTCCTCCTCGCGGTCCAGTCCGTCGTAGCACAGCAGGCGGAGCAGGAAGAGGGCCGAGTCGTTTTGCTCCGGATGGAAGTAGGCCACGCGCTCCACTTCGAGCAGTGCCGATGCATAGTTCTGGCGGTTGATGAGGTAGCGGATGAAATCCGTGACGCTGTCGCGCGCCGTGCGCGGCGCCCGGCGTTCGGCCCATGGGGTGGCGCCGGACGTAGCCACGAGGCCGCGCGGCACGGTGTCGCCCGGCAGCAGGTCGACAAGCGAGGGATAACCGTAGGCATAGGTCAGGTCGTAGTAGCGCCCGTCGTGTCCGCACCGCAACATGCGGTCGGCCGTAAGGACCATGGCCGTGGCGAACGGTTTGCGGCGGAAGGCCTCCATCCCATAGGCCGAGCAGGAGGGATACATGGCGCAGCGGCTGCCGCGGGCGGGACTGAGGAAGCGCTGGTAAAGGCGGATGTAGGTAGTCGGCGCAGTGGTCGTTTCGGGATCCGGCTTACCAGTCTGCCGGTCCGGCCGGACGGACGGCCGTCCGTCTGCCTGTGCGTTTCCGATGCCCGGACATAGGAGGAACATAAGGAACAGCAATATTCTCATAGTTCTGAAATCGTTGAATCAAAACGAGTTGATGGCAATCGGCCTTCACGGCGCGCCGTGAAGAGACCGCGCCCGTAGTAGCTGCGTGGTTGTCATGTATGATAACTATCCCGCAAAGTTAAACCTTTTTCTTTGTTGCCACAAATGATAACAAAGAAAAAAGCATGAATGAGCAGCAGCTGTTTATCCGTATCGGAAGCAACATCCGGGAAATGAGGGAGGAACGCGGCATGACGCAGCAGGACCTAGCCGCCCGCTGCAACATGGAGAAGTCGAACATCTCGCGCATTGAGGCGGGACGCACAAACCTGACCGCCCGGAGCGCATGGAAGATCAGCCAGGCGCTGGGCGTGAAGCTGGGCACCCTGTTCGAGGTGGATTTTTGAACGGTTGCCTGCGATGAAGGCGCTTAGCGACGCGCCTTAGCCCCGTTTTTCTTCGCCTTAGCCCCGTGGCGACGGGGCTAAGGCGTGTAAGAACTGGCCTTAGGCGCGTGGCGCGGAGTGGGGGGCAGGGGTGGCGCCGCGCGGGCGGCATGCGCCTTGTCGGCGGCGGGGCGGCGGATTTGCCCCTCCGCCCGGACGTGAAAAAGGCGCTGCGGGTCTCCGTCGGGGGGATCCGCAGCGCCTGGAAGGGGGCCGCGCCGCTCCGGCCGTGGGGCGAGAGAGGGCGGCGGGGCGCCGGCATCAGGAAGCGGGCTCGACTACGAAGATTGCTAACGTGTGGACTCCTTCCAGCTCCTGGCCGTTGTAGTCGCGGTAGTAACGGATGGTGAGCTGGTGCTGGCCCGTGGAGGTGGCGGCCAAGGGATAGCGCAGGCGGAAGGGAGCCTCGAGGGCCGTACCGGCGAGCTGGCCGTCGAAATAGAACTCCACGCGCTTGAGGGGCATGGGCGGTGTGGATTCGTCCAATACGGTGATTTCCATGGTCTGGTCCTGCGGCCATACGTTGGGCTGGCCCGGATCCGGCGCGTTGGTCTGGATGTTTGTTCTCATGGTGGCGTCGTCCGGTCCGGGGGTGCCGGGGGCGTTCACTTGGACCGCATAGGTGCGCTCTATGGGCTGGCGGGCGGTGCCGTTGTCCTGCCAGAAGACGCGCAGGCGCAGGGTGTGGCGGCCGGTTGCCACGTCGGACAGGGCGTAGCCTAGGGCGAAGGGGGACGTTTCGCTTGATCCGATGCTGACATCGTCGAAATAGTATTCTACGCGCGTGATGGACGTGTTCGGACCGGAGGCCTCGGGGTCGCGTTCGACGTTGACGACCATCAGCTGGTCCTGGTTCCAGTAGTAGAGCTGGCCGTCGTAGCCTTTGGCGTTGAATTTGATGTTCAGGGTGATGGCCGACGTGGAAGTGGTGGAGGCACTTTCCTCGTCGTCGCTACAGCCGGCCAGCGCGACGGGGAGCAGCGCAAGCAGGGCGAGGAGGCAGAGTGAATAGAGCTTTTTCATAGGTTTGAGATGAATAGGGGTGAATAATAGGGTTGTGTTCGGCGAAAATAGGGAAAAACTGTGGGAAAGAAAAGGCTTTTTCCCGCCGGAGGGTTTTTATTTTAGTTTCCGGAAAGGAGGAGCGGCCTTTGCGGCGGCGGGCGGCGCGGTCTTGCCGGTTCGCGGAATTTTTGCTTCCTTTGCCGCAGACTTTTTTCGGAGAAAGATGAATGGAAATACAGTTTTGCACGTGCGCGCGGCGCGGCCCGCGGACGTGGACGACCTGATGCGCGTCTTTGCCGCGGCGCGGGAGTTCATGGTGCGTTCGGGCAATCCGAATCAGTGGACGGACGGTTACCCGGGCCGGGAACTGGTGGAGGCCGACGTGGCGGCGGGCCGGCAGTGGGTCATTGCGGACGCGTCGGGGCATGTGGCGGGCACGTTTTGCTTCCTGCCCGGTCCGGAGGAGGCTTATGCCGTGATCGAGGATGGGCAGTGGCCGGGCGACGCGCCCTATTGGGTGATTCACCGGGTGGCTTCGGACGGCTCGCACCACGGGGTGTTCCGCTGCATGATGGACTGGTGTGGGGAGCGGGCGGCGGTGATGCGCGCCGACACGCATGCGGACAACCGCGTGATGCAGCACCTGCTGGAGCGGAACGGCTTCGTGCGCTGCGGAACGATATATCAGCGCGGCGGCCTGCCGCGGTGGGCCTATCAGCGCGGTTGAGCGCGGCGGCGCCAAGGGGTACGAAAAAGCGCGGCGGATTCCTTTCGGGGGAATCCGCCGCGCTGTTGTTTCGGAGCGGGTGCGCCGTGCGTGTACGGCTTAACGGTGTGCCTCGGCCCAGCGGCGGGCGTTGACGAAGGCCTCCATCCAGGGCGTCACGTCGTCGGCGCGGCGGTCGGCGGGATAGTAGGCGTTCTGCCAGGGGTAGAAGGCGCGCTCCAGGTGCGGCATCATGGCGAGGTGGCGACCGTCGGCCGAGCAGATGCCGGCTACGGCGTAGTCAGAGCCGTTAGGATTGCCGGGATAAGTCTCGTAGGTGTATTTCAGCACCACGTTGTAGTCGTCCTCGGGCTGGGGCAGGGAGAATTTTCCCTCACCGTGGGCCACCCAGATGCCGAGGCGGTCGCCGCTGAGGCTACCGAACATGACGCTGCGGTTAGTGGGCACGGTGACGCCGAGATAGGCGCTTTCAAACTTGTGACTGTCGTTGTGCAGCATGTGCGCACGGCGGGGATGCTCGGGGTTGACGAGGTTGAGCTCGACCATGAGCTGGCAGCCGTTGCATACGCCGAGCGAGAGCGTGTCCTGGCGGGCGTAGAAGCGGTCGAGGGCGGCCTTGGCCTTCGGGTTATAGAGGAAGGCGCCGGCCCAGCCCTTGGCGGAACCAAGCACGTCGCTGTTGGAGAAACCTCCGCAGAAGACAATCATCTGAATATCGTCCAGCGTCTCGCGGCCTGTGACGAGGTCGGTCATCATGACGTCCTTCACGTCGAAGCCGGCGAGGTAGAGCGCGTAGGCCATTTCGCGTTCGCCGTTGGTGCCTTTCTCGCGGATGATGGCGGCGCGCACTCCGCTGGGCGTGCGGCGCGAGGGGTCGAGCCCCAGGGACGCGAAGGTGCCGGTGAACTCGGGGTGGAAGTGGAACTCGAGGGGTTGCTCCTTATAGTTTTTGAAGCGCTCGGCGGCCCGGCCGTTGAAACTCTGCTTCGTGTCGAGGAGGTAGGAGGTGGAGTACCACACGTCGCGCAAGTAGTCGATGCCGAACTGGTAGGTGGCGCCTTCCTTCTCGACGAGGATGTGGCGCTCGGCAGCCGGTCGGCCCAGCTTGACGAAGGCAACGCCGGCCTTGGTGAGTATTTCCTTGAACTCCGCCTTGTGCTTGTCGGCCACCTGGACTACGACGCCCGGGTTTTCGGCGAAGAGGAGTTTCACCAGGTCCTTTTCGTTGAACTTGTCGAGCGAGATTTCCATGCCGCCCTCCGTATTGGCGAAGCACATTTCCAGTAGGCAGGTGATGAGGCCGCCGGCCGAGATGTCGTGTCCGGCCAGGAGCAGCTCCTTGTGGACCAGTTCCTGCACGGCGTTGAAGGCGGCGCGGAAGTAGTCCGGGTCGGCCACGGTGGGCACGTCGCTGCCCACTTTGCCGCGGCTTTGGGCAAAGGCCGAGCCGCCCAGGCGTAGGCGGTCGTCGGAGAAGTCGATGTGGTAGAAGGCGCTTTTCTCCTTGTTGACCATGACGGGCGAGACGGTGCGGCGTACGTCGTCTACGCGGCCGCCGGCACTGACGATGACGGTGCCCGGGGAGATGATTTTCTCGCCGTTAGGGTATTGCTGCGAGAGGGAGAGTGAGTCCTTCCCGGTCGGGACGTTGATGCGCAGGGAGCAGCAGAAGTCGCTCAGGGCCTGTACGGCTTCGTAGAGGCGGGCATCCTCGCCCTTCTGGGAGCGGCAGGGCCACATCCAGTTGGCGGAGAGGGAGACGCTGTCCAAGCCTTCGTCGAGCGAGGCCCAGACGATGTTGGTCAGCGCTTCGGCCACGGAGAGCACGCTCCCGGCCGCGGGGCTGGCCAGTCCGGCCTGCGAGGCGTGGCCCAAGGCGGTGGCGATGCCGTCCTTACCGCGGTAGTCGATGGCCACTACGCCGCAGTCCGACAGGGGTAGCTGGAGCTCGCCCTGGGCCTGTTGGCGGGCCACCTTGCCCGTGACGGAGCGGTCCACCTTGTTGGTCAGCCAGTCCTTGCAGGCAACGGCTTCGAGCTGGAGTACGCGGGCTACGTATTCGTCCAGTCGGGTCACGTCGTAGGTGACGTCCTCGTACGTGCGGGTTACGGTCTCGTCGACCATCACCGTTTTGGGCGAGTGGCCGAACATTTGGGCCACGTCGAGGTCGAAGGGGCGCGTGCCGTCGGCCTGCTGGAAGGCGAAGTGGGCGTCGCCCGTCGTTTCGCCCACTACGTACATCGGGGCGCGTTCGCGTTCGGCGATGCGGCGCACGTGGTCCAGGTGCTCGTTGCGTATGAGCAGGCCCATGCGCTCCTGGCTCTCGTTGGCGATAATCTCTTTGGCGGAGAGCGTGGGGTCGCCTACGGGCAGCTTGGTCATGTCCACGAGGCCGCCGCACTCTTCCACGAGCTCGGAGAGGCAGTTCACGTGGCCGGCCGAACCGTGGTCGTGGATGGAGACTATGGGGTTGACGTCTTCTTCACAGACGGAGCGCACCAGGTTGTAGGCGCGCTTCTGCATTTCCGGATTGGCGCGCTGCACGGCGTTTAGCTCAATGCCGCTGCTGTAACGTCCCGTGTCGACGGAGCTTACGGAGCCGCCGCCCAGGCCGATGCGGTAGTTGTCGCCGCCTACGACTACGATTTCGTCGCCCTTTTGCGGGGTGCCCTTCAGGCAGTCGCGCTTCGTGCCGTAACCGACGCCGCCGGCCAGCATCACGACCTTGTCGTAACCGTATTTCTCGCCGTTTTCTTGATGCTCGAACGTGAGGACAGAGCCAGCGATGAGCGGCTGGCCGAACTTATTGCCGAAGTCCGAAGCCCCGTTCGAGGCCTTGATGAGGATTTGCTCCGGCGTCTGGTAGAGCCATTGGCGTACGGGCAGGACGTCTTCCCATTCGCGGCCCCCGTCGAGTCGGGGGTAAGCCGTCATATAGACGGCGGTGCCGGCTATGGGGAACGAGCCCGTGCCCCCGGCCATGCGGTCACGGATCTCACCGCCGGTGCCGGTCGACGCACCGTTGAACGGTTCTACGGTAGTCGGAAAATTGTGGGTCTCTGCCTTCAGGGAGATGACGCTCTCCACGTCTTTCACGCGGAAGTAGTCGCTCGTCGTGTGGTCGGCGGGGGCGAACTGCTCGACGACGGGACCTTGGGCGAAGGCTACGTTGTCCTTGTAGGCGGACAGGATGTGGTGCGGGTTCTCCTGGGTTGTCTTCTTGATTAAGGCAAAGAGTGACGACGGGCGTTCTTCCCCGTCGATGATAAACGTTCCGCCGAAGATTTTGTGGCGGCAGTGTTCCGAGTTGATCTGTGCGAAGCCGAACACCTCCGAGTCCGTCAGCTGGCGGCCCAGTTGGCGTTCCACGCCGTGCAGGTAGTCGATTTCCGCGGCCGAGAGGGCGAGCCCTTCCTCCTCGTTGTAGGCCTCCAGGTCGTCGATGTGACGGACGGGCTCCGGTTTGATGTCGACCGTGAACAGGCGCTGGTCCAGCCCGTCGTAGAGGCGTTGGAGCATCGGGTCATGGTCCGCGTCCTTACCACTGACGGGGAAGTATTCCTCTATACGCGAAATGCCGCTGAGATTCATGTTCTGCGTAATCTCTACGGCATTCGTACTCCAGGGCGTAATCATCTCGCGGCGCGGACCGGCATACCAGCCCGTCAGCCGGTCTTCCTTCAGCGCGGTCGCGTCGCCGTAGAGCCAGCACAGTTTATTCGTTTCTTCAGCCGTAGGCTGGTGATTCACTTCCGTGGCAATCACGCTCTGCCCGGGCGTTCTAAAAAAGATGATCATAGGGGTAAGGGTTATGTTGCTTCGATGTTCTGTCTGCAAAGATACGGCTTGGCCGGCGGCGGACCAAATAAAAAGCCGCTTTTCCTTGTCCGCCTCATTCAAAGTAAAAGGAAAGTATCACCATGTTAGTCGTCGCGCGGTCCACGCTTTGGGTGTAGATGAGCTGCGATGGGGAAGTGAGGTCCGTGCGGTTACGCTGGAGCACGTCGTTCAGGCCGATGCAGAATTTCAACTCGGGTATCAGCTTGAAGAACGGCAGGTAGAAGTCGCAGCCCAGTCCGATTTCAAAGTAGAGGTTGAGCGGCTTCGTTTTCAAGTAGCTGTGCTTGCCCGTGGTCAGGTCGTACATCGGGCTGACGCCGGTCACGACGTAGGGGCGGTAGTTGTTGAAGCGCGGGGCGCTGACTTTCAGGTTGAGGGGCAGGGCCACGTAGGACGACTTCATATCCTGCGTCTGCCTTTCCCCGGTCGACTGGTCGACGAACGTAAGGTGCTTGCTCCCGAAGTGTAGCGACGGGATGAGCCGCAAGGCAATGTAGCGGTTGATGCGCCATTCTCCGAGCACGCCGACGCTGAAGCCTAAGTTCTGGCGGTCATTCTCTACGAGCCACTGCTGTCCCGTCGTCGGGTCGATGTAGCCGTTGTTCTGGAACTTTACGCCCTGGTCGTGCAGGCCTATGGTGAAGCCGTAGTGGAAACGGCGCTCGTCGATGAAGGGCTTGTTCTGCACCTTACGCTGCTGGGCCGCGGCCGTGACGGCGCAGCAGCACAGCAACAGCAGGCCCGCCGCGCGGCGGACCCGACCGGGGGAAAACATGGTGCGGACATTCATCTTCGTTGGGCGCTCTGTCGGAGTTATTATTATAATAACGGTGTGGGGCCCCGATTATTGTGCGTCGGGCGGCGCGGCCTCGGGGCGTGTGCTCACGCACGGTTGCTTGAACGGCTCCACGTGGGTGTTGATGAACGTGTCCGGGCCGAACTTCTCGCGCAGCCGGTCCTCGATGGCGCGCGTGGCGGCGTGTGCCTCCTCGAGCGGGGTGCGTCCGTCCATGCGGAAGTGTACTTCGATGGCGCAGTAGTTGCCGATGCGGCGCGTGCGCAGGTGGTGCGGGTCGGCCACGCCCGGCTGGGCCCGGATGGTGTCCAGGATGAACTGCTCCTCGTCGTCGGGCAGCGACTTCTCCAGCAGTTCGTCGATGCAGGGGATGAGCAGCTGGAAGCCTACTTTCACGATGAAGAAGCTCACGGCCACGGCCGCCAGGGGGTCGAGCACGCGCCACTTCTCGCCCAGAAAGATGGCGCCGCCTATGCCGACGGCCGTCCCGATGGACGAGAGGGCGTCGCTGCGGTGGTGCCAGGCGTTGGCTATCATGGCCTGCGAGTTGAGCTGCCGGCCGCGGCGCGCCGTGTACTGGTAGAGCGCCTCCTTCGATACGATGGAGAGCAGCGCCGCTATGAAGGCAATGGTCCCCGGGGCTTCGAGGGCCTCGCCGTGTACGAAGTCGTAGACCGCGCGGGCACCGTTCCAGAAGATGCCTACGCCCACGGCAATCAGGGCTATGCCGATGATGGCCGTGGCCAGGGTCTCGTATTTCCCGTGACCGAAGTCGTGCTCCTTGTCCACCGGCTTGCCGGCGATGTGGACAAAGACCAGGACTACGATGTCCGTGGCCAGGTCCGAGAGCGAATGGACCGCATCGGCCACCATAGCCGCGCTCCCGCCCAGGACGCCGGCCAGGAACTTGAAGACCGTGAGCAGCAGGTTGCACACGCTGCCCAGGAGCGTGACGCGATAGATTTGCCGCTCGCGTCCGGCGGCTTGTTCTTTCATCATTGCTGTCAGTCCGTAAGGAGCTGGCCGCCGCAGCGGTCAGCCCGGGTTCAGTTCGCGTTCAGCGTAAATCGCCACGTCCCGTTGTTGTCGTGGTACGTCCCGTTATACGAGGAGCCCGAGTTGAGATAGCCCTCGTAGCGGTTGCCCGTTTCCTCGTAGAGGACCAGACGGTTGGTCGACGGATTGTAAAGGCCCGTGATTTCGCTGCCCGTATTGCTCCACGAGGCGGTGCCGGTCACGTCGCCGTCGGCCTCTATGTTGGCATGAATCAGGACGTCGCACGTGGTGGACGGGTTGCTTTCGAGCACCAGCGTCCCCGAGAGCACGAGGTTGTGGGGCGTGGCCGCTGGGACGACGGTGTCTGCCGGTTCCTCCAGGAGTATGGAGTCCACCGCCTCGGCGTAGTCCTCCACCGTGACGCCCGGAGCCTCTTCCTCGTCCGTCGGTTCGGCCAGCGGCATCGTGTCGACGGGCATCGTGTCATCGTATTCGTAGGGATGGGGCGACGAAATCCGCGCGTACCACACGGCGGCTCCGACCACCAGCAAGGCGAGTACGCCCAGCGCTATCCAGGGCCAGGGATTGCGGCGGCGGGGCGGTGGCGGCGTGGCCGGGCCGCCGGCGGGCGGCAGGCCGGCCTCGTCGGCGGGCGGTGGGGGCGGCGGCACGTCGGGCCCGCTGCCGGGCTGCGGGGGCTGGGGCGGTTCCGGCGTCTCCGGAGTGTCGGGCGAGGTGGTCGGGGGCTCGGGCACGGCCGGCTGTTCTACGGGATGGCCGCACCGCGGGCATTGCGCTTCGCGGGCGTCAAATTCGTTGCCACATAGGCTGCAAGTCTGTTTCATAAGGCAAGTCGTTTCGCCGGTCCGTCCCGCTTCGTGGCCGGATGGACCGGATTTGAGGGCAAACTTACAAAAAAATCGCTGGACCAAGCACAATCTGGCGTGAAGAATGCGCCCGGCGCCCTGCGCGGCAGCCCGCGGCCCCGCCGGACAGTCGCGCCACGCACGGGCCTTAGCCCCGTAAAAACTGGGCCTATTCCCGTAGCGACGGGCCTTAGCCCCGTGGCGGCGCCGACGGCGGGTCGGCGGACGCCCCGCCGCCCCCGGCAGCCCGGCCCCGACCCGGTGGCCGGGAAGGCAGGGTTAAAAAATGGAAAAGCCGGCGCCGCGCGTTGCGGCCTATGGCGGACTTTTGTAAATTTGCTTGCCGTCACTGCGGCGAAAACCACACTTAAAACCTTCTTAATGTTACCACCTATGAAAAAATGGCTCCTTTCTCTGCTCCTGGTAGCGCCGGGCCTTGCCTTTGCCGACGACTACCTGATCTCTACGCCCGGCACGTCGATGCTGCTTGAGGGCGAGCGCGGACAGTCTTTGCGTTTCTGCTACTACGGCGACCGCCTGGCGGCCGACGAGGTGGCGCAGGTCAAGGCTTCGGGCGTACGCTTCTATGCCGAGGCCTATCCGGCCTTCGGCAACGCTTACAACCCCGAGCCCGCCTTGTCCGTCGTCCTGCCGGATGGGCAGCTGGCTGTCCGCCTGGTGCTCGACAGCGTGTCGCACAGTGCGGACGCCGAGAGCGAACGCTTCGTCTTTACGCTCCGCGACACGAGGTATCCGCTCTCTGTCCGGCTGAACTACAAGGCTTATCGGAATCTCGACGTCATCGAGATGTGGACCGAAGTCTCCCACGACCTGAAGCGTCCCGTCGTATTGCAGCAGTGCGCCTCGGGCTATCTGTCGCTGCGCAGCACGGAGGCGTGGATTTCCCACCTCTACGGCGCCTGGGGCGCTGAGAGCCAGTTGGTAGAGGAACCGCTCACGCCGGGCATGAAAGTCATCAAGAACCGCGACGGCATGCGCAACACCCACGCCAGTCACCCCGAGGTGATGCTCTCCCTGGACGGCAAGCCGCAGGAGCGTAGCGGCCGCGTGGTGGGGGCTGCACTTTGCTGGGGCGGCAACTATGCCCTGCGCGTCGACCGGGGGATGGGCAACACCTACGACTTCTTCGCGGGCATCGACCCCGTTGGCTCGGACTACTACCTGGAGCGCGGCGAGGTGTTCCGTACGCCCGAACTGGCCGTTACGTACAGCTCCGAGGGCGTGGGACAGGCCAGCCGGAACTTCCACCGCTGGGCCCGCGCGACGCACCTGGCCCACGGCGACCGCCTCCGCGACGTCCTGCTCAACAGCTGGGAGGGCGTTTACCTGGCCGTAGACGAGGCCAAAATGAAAGGCATGATACAGGACATAGCCGACATGGGCGGCGAACTCTTCGTCATGGACGACGGATGGTTCGGCGGGAAGTACAAGCGCAATCAGGCCAACGCCGCCCTGGGCGACTGGGTGGTGGACACGGTGAAACTGCCCGGCGGCCTCGAGGCCTTGACCGCCGAGGCCCAGCGTAAGGGCGTGAAGTTCGGCATCTGGATTGAGCCCGAGATGGTCAACACGCAGAGCGAACTCTTCGAGGCGCACCCCGACTGGATTGTATGCCCCGAAGGCCAAAAGCCGGACTACGGCCGCGGCGGGACGCAGTTGCTGCTCGACCTCTCTAACCCCGAAGTGCAGGACTTTGTCTTCGGCGTTGTCGACCGCCTGAAAACGGCCTGCCCGGACTTGGCTTATATCAAGTGGGACGCCAACATGTCGCTCGTCAACTACGGGTCGTCCTATCTGCCCGCCAACCGCCAGTCGCACCTCTACATCGCCTATCAGGAGGGCCTGTTGTCCGTGCTCCGCCGCATCCGCGCGAAGTATCCCGACCTGGTCCTGCAGGCCTGCGCCAGCGGCGGCGGTCGGGCCAACTACGGCCTGTTGCCCTATTTCGACGAGTTCTGGGTCAGCGACAATACGGACGCGTTGCAGCGCGTCTATCTCCAGTGGGGCGCCTCCTATTTCTTCCCCTCTATGGCCATGGCCTCGCACGTCAGCTCCTCGCCCAATCACGGGACGGGCAGGCGCCTGCCCTTGAAGTTCCGTTTCGACGTGGCCATGAGTGCTCGCCTTGGCATGGAGATGCAGCCCCGCGACATGTCCGAAGCGGAGCGTGACTACTCCCGCAGGGCCATTGCGGACTACAAGAAGATTCGTCCCGTCGTGCAACAGGGCGACCTCTACCGCCTCATTTCGCCCTACGACCGGAAAGGCGTCTCGGCGCTCATGTACGTGGCGCCCGACGGCGGCGAAGCGGTCTTCTTCGCCTACAAACTGGAGCACTTCACCGGCCAGTCGTGGCCCGACTTCCGCATGGACGGCCTGGACCCCGCGGCCCGTTACCGCGTGACGGAACTCAACGTGGCCGACGGCGCGAAGCCTGTCGGCGTCAGCGGAAAGACTTTCAGCGGTCGTTTCCTCATGGAGACCGGGCTGGCGCTGCCGCTTCCGGGCGAGTATGCCAGTCGCGTGCTTCGGCTGGAGCGTGTCGACTGAGCGACGCGGCCGGACGACGTAACCGAAAAGCCGGGGGCAGCGGACCGAGGAAACGGGCCGCTGTCCCCGGCCTGCGTTGCGGGACGGGCGGGGCGCGGGATGCCGTCGCGCCGGAGCAGGGGCCGCCCCGGCGCGATGCGGAAAGGGCGGCGGGACCATACGGGAGTGGATAAAAAATATTAACTTTGCACCGACTCCCCCTCTACTAAACTTTTAAGGACATGGATTTATCTAACTTGTGGGAACGGTTCGACCTTCAGCAAATAGCCAGCGCGTTCCTCGTACTCTTCGCCATCATCGACGTATTGGGCTCCACGCCCTTGTTCATAGACCTGAAAAAACGCGGCCGGCCCATCAACGCCGCCCACGCCACGCTCATCTCGACGGTCCTGTTGGTGGGTTTCTTCTTCGCGGGCGACATGCTGCTGCGCCTGTTCAGCATCGACATCGAATCGTTCGCCGTGGCCGGTTCGCTCATCATCTTCGCCCTGGCCCTCGAGATGCTCCTCGACGTGGAGATTTTCAAGAACACGGGACCTATCAAGGAGGCCACGCTCATTCCCGTGGTGTTTCCCCTCATAGCCGGCGCGGGCTCGTTCACTACGCTCATATCGCTTCGCGCCGAGTATGATACGGTCAACATCTTGGCCGGTCTGTTCCTGAATATGGTGTTTGTCTACTGCGTGCTTCGGGCGACGGAGCGCGTGGAGCGGCTCATCAGCAAGAGTACGATTTATCTGTTGCGCAAGTTTTTCGGCATCATCTTGCTGGCCATCTCGGTCCGCCTCTTTACGACCAATCTGGCCGCCATCATTGAGCGGCTGCAGTTGGGCTGACCGCGCGGCCACGTTCCGACACACCGGGGCCCCGGACCGACGGATGCTTGTTCCGTTGTCCGGGGCCCCGGTGCGTGGCGGGCGGCCTATTGCGCCGCCGCGCGGAGCAGTGTGCGCGCCGTCTCGATGATGGTGTCGACGCTGCGGGCGTAGTCCGCCGCGGATATGTCCACTTTCACGTCCGGGTCTATGCCCATCTCGGAGAGCTCCATGTGGCGGTCGTAGACGGGGCAGGCGGAGAAGCGCAACAGCCAGCCGCCCGGCAGCTCGGTGGAGAGGGGCATGCCCGCCCCGCCGCCGGTGCGGTCGCCTACGACGGTGACGCCCGGCAAGCCTTTCAGGTACATCACGAAGGCATTGGCGGCGCTGTAAGTGCGGCGGTTGGTGAGCAGGGCTACGGGCTTTTGCCAGCGCAGGCCGCGGAACGGCTCGAGGCTGACGGCCTGCGGCGTGGAGAAGTCGTCGTGGCCCGGCCCCGTCTTGTGCGCCATGTAGCCCACTACGGTCGTTTCGTTGATGAAGAGTGAGGCCAGGTGCTGGGCGGCGGTGAGCATGCCGCCGCCGTTGCTGCGGAGGTCGAGGATGAGGCCGTCGCAGCCCATGAGGGCGCGCACCAGCTCCTGCAGGTTGCCGTCGCCGAAGTCGGACGAGAACGAGGCGCAGCGCACGTAGCCGATGTTGTCGTCCAACACGCGGTATTGCAGGCTGGAGGCTTGGGCGTAGTCTTCCGTGCGGCCCAGGTACTTCCGCTCCAGGGAGTCGGAATAGTTCATCGGATAGTCGTCGAACCAGGCGCCGTAGCGTGCCACGTCGTGGGCGGCGTAGAGATTGACGTGCCCGTCGCGTAGCTCGTAGGTCATTTTCGCGAGCACCTCGAACAGTTGCGCCTCCGTCATCGTCTCGCTGATGGCCGGGGCGTAGCGTTCGCGTACCTCGTTCCACTCCAGTCCGTATTCCTCAGCCTTATAGGAGAAAAAACAGTAGTGCTCGTCGAGGGTGCGCCACAAGGCGTCGAAGTTGCCCTGCCGGGTGTCGGCGGGGACGTCCTCCGTGATGCACGAGGCCAGCAGTAGCAGCGGGGCCAGCAGCACCAGGGCGGCGGGACGCGGCAGACGGAACGGAGCAAAACGGAAACTGAGGGACATGGCGTGAAGTAAGGGAGAAAAATGCAGGACAGTTCAGGGACAAAGGCGGAGACGCCGCACGTAGCCTAAGACAAACTGATGGCTCCAGGCGTGACGCTTCAGATGATTGAGCTCAGACTGCCGGATGTCCATCCAGTAGCCCACGGAGAGCGTGGACCGTCCCAAGGGGAGGGAGAACGTGGCGAGCAGCTGCGCGGAGGGAGCGTTGAACGGGTGCGTCCAGCGCACGTTGTGGTCGTAGTGTCCCAGGGAGAAGATTTCGTAGTACGACTGCCCGTAGTTCGGGGTAAACTGCGCGCCGGTCAGGGGGACGTCCAGCTGGGCCCGTGCCGAGAGCCGGCGCCGCCGCACGCGGAAATCGTAGGAAGCAATGGCCGAGAGCGCCACACTGGTGCCCAGCCGTCCCTGCGCCGGGTTGTTGCCGTTGCGCAGGTTGTAGGTGAAGCCCGTAGAGAGCTCGGCCAGCCCGCCCAAGGCCAGGCGCAGCCCCGGCGCGGGCCGCCAGTTGTAGTGCCAGCCAAAGGCGCCCGCGAACTGCCCCTCCCATTCCTTCCCGTCGTCGGTGGGCGAATGGAGATAGGCCGCGTAGCCCCCGACCAGCCCCGTCACGGTGACGCGCCCTCGCCCCCAGCGCGCTAGGCGTTCGGAGCGGTGCAGCACGCCCAGTGACGGTCCCGTGTACTCTAAGGGCGAGAGGTACGTGTCGAGTACGTTGAGGTGGCCGGCACTGAAGAGGACCTGATGTTCCGTAGGCGCCGACATCCGCCCACCGTCGGGCCGGTTCTGCGCCCATGCCGTGAAGGCCGTGCAGCCAGTGAGCAGGAGAAGCAGCAGTCGCCGCATGGTCTCAAGCCTTATTGTCGCCCTTGCGGCGTTTCAGAAAGTGTTTCACCATAAAGTAAACGAGGACAATCGCTACGACGGCCAGAATGCAGTAACCAATCTCGTGGCTGTACTTCGAGGCCCAGTCCACGACTTCCTGCTTCGTCTGGATTTCGGGGAAAGAGATGCGCACCACGTAGCCCAGCACCGCCAGCACGATGTTCCACAGGCCGGCGCCGAGCGTAGTGTAAAGCAGGAAGGTGTGCAGCTTCATACGCGCCAGGCCTGCTGGAATAGAGATGAGCTGACGCACAGCCGGCACCAGACGGCCGAAGAAGGTCGACGCGATGCCGTGGCGGCGGAAGTACTCCTCGGCGTGGGCCACCTTCTCGCCGTTCAGCAGACACATGTGCCCGATTCGGCTGTTCGCGAAGCTATATACGACGGGCCGGCCTAACCATTTGGCCAGGTAGTAGTTGACCAGCGCGCCGATGTCGGCACCCAGCGTCGCGACGATGACGACCATGACGATGTTCATCTCACTGTCGGGACCTGTGGCCAGCCACGCTGCCGGCGGGACAATAACCTCCGAGGGGAAGGGTATGAACGAGCTCTCGATGGCCATGCCCAGCAGGACGGTCCAGTAATTCAGATTGTCCAGGAAAAATTCAATCATAAAACGTAAGTTAGGAATTTCGGCTGCAAAGATAGGAAAATGCTATAAATAAACTCCCCCTTCTTTTCCAGATAGTTGCACGACGGGTTTCAAAATCAGTCCGATGCCCGCTGATACCGCCCCGCATTCCTGGCTGGGTCCGGCCGTTCTGAAGGCATATTTTCAGCCCGCTTCCAATACGGGAATAAAATACGCGCATTTTCCGCCAGTCACTAACCTTTCTTATCGGGAAAAATGTTATTTTTGCAGGCATAGTTTCTTTACGCAAACAAGCTATGCCTGCTATTACAGTACGAAATATCGGTCCATTGGTGGACACGGGGCGTGTCGAGATTGCGCCCGCGACACTGATCATCGGGCCTCAGAGTTCTGGCAAGAGCACGCTGATGAAGCTCTTGTGCTTTTGCAACTGGGTAGAGAAGCACACCATGCTTGATGGTGACACGTTTCTTTATGACTACACGCACTATGACCGTTTCCGGCGGACGTTGAAGAAATTCCATCGCCTCGCGGACGTGTTCTTTTCCCAGAACTCTTATCTTCATTACGAAGGCACTGCTGTCACGATTGAATTGACGGGGGTGCGGGGCAACGCCCGTATTACCCGTCGCCCCGACTTCGAGGAACGGCGCCACAACGAGAAGCTCTGCTTCCTTCCTGCCGAGCGGAGCCTCCTTTCGGCCTTGCAGAATACGGAGCGCATGTATCGCTCTGCGGACGTCGATTTGTTGTTTAATTATATTCTTGAATGGAGTGAAGCGCGCACCTTGTTTACTTTGGACGCCCCGCTTCGTTTTGTGTTTGATGATAATCTCCGCTATTATTATGACCGTCAGCGCGACCGCGATATGCTTTTTCTGGCCCGTCAGAGTAAACCGCTGCCCACGTTTTATGCTTCGAGCGGCGTGCAGTCCGCACTTCCTGTCTCGGGCATGGCGGACTATGTGGCCCAGGCCGTGGGAAAGGTGGGCAGCTATACGCCCCGCGACTTGCAGACCTATGCCAGCAACTCCCGCAACCGCAGGGGGCGGCGCACGAATAATGTGTTTGGAAGCGCGCCCGATGCCGAGGCTTTGAAAAGTGCCGTCGAGGAGTTGTTCCGTTACCAGGCGTTTCGTCTTTATGTAGAAGAGCCGGAGCTGAACCTGTTCCCGCTTTCACAATACAAGCTGTTGTTGCAACTGATTAGTCTTTTGAAACGAACAAACACGGCGGACGCTCAGATGACCAGTACGCTGGTAATGACAACTCATAGTCCCTATATGCTGACGGCTTTTAATGTTCTGATTTTGGCTGCTCAGGCTGCCCAGCGGAATAGGGCGGCCACGGAGCGCATCATTCCCGCTGACTGCTTGTTGTCGCCAGCTGACTTTATGGCTTATGGCATTACGGATGCGGGGAATCTGGAGAGCCTGATAGATAAGGAGACGAACTTGGTCCAGGGAGAGAAGCTGGACAGCATATCGGACTATGTGGACGAATTGACTTACAAGTTAAACGGACTGCTTTATGGGAGCGATACGAACGAAGCTGACTGCGTCGGGCTTTAATCCGGAACAACCTTTTCAGAGTCGGACCAATCTCTCGGTTGCGGAAAAGGGTAAGAAGTACAGTGTGAAATTCGAGCCGCCCGCCGACTGTGGAGTTTATGCTATTGATGGTGATGTTATAAAGCAGGGCTGTCGTTGCGACAAACTGGTGGTGACGGAGCCCCGTCTGGGAAAGGACGGAGGAATAGAGATTTTTGTCGAACTGAAAGGAAAGAACGTGTCGCACGCAATAGAGCAACTGGAGACGACGCTTCAGCATCCGCTTTTTCGCAATAAACCTGCCGGAATCTGCCGGGCAGCCCGTATCGTGGCCCAGCATTATCCGCACAATACGGGCAATTCTGTTCTGGAACGAGCCAAGCAGCGCTTCCTGAAATCTTATCAGTGCGATCTGCGCACCTGTCATTCCGGAGTGGCCGAGACTTTGTGAAGGCCTGCCCGTTATCCCTCTACGCGCCTCGCCCCGCACGCTATATTTATGGTGTGCGGGGCGAGGCGCGTAGAGGAAGTGAGGAAATGCGGAGCGCCGTTTCAGAATTTGCGGAACGTGAGGCGGCGGTCGGCCGAGCGGAGCACCATCTGCTGGCCGTCGAGGCGTTCAATCTGGAACGTGTCGGCGCAGCCCGTGATGCCGAGGCGTTCAAACGCCGTCGTTGACGGGTCCGTGACGAGGCTGTCCCGGGCGCGGTAGTGGATATAGAGTTCCGTGACGGCCAGGCGGTCGCCCGTGTAGCGGAAGCGGCCTACCGTCTCGTCGGTATGCCCGTTGAGCGAGCCCGTGAGGGTTCGGATGGAAAGCAGTTTCAGTTGGAAACACCAGTAAATGCGGTTGTCCTTCTGCGCTTCGCGGAGCGAGAAGTCCGCGTCGTCCGGCGACTGGCGCGTAGCGATTTCCATGAGTTGCCATTGCCCGTCGAGCGGTCCGTTTTCCGGCAGTTTGTCGCAGGCGCCCAGGGTAAGCAGGGCTATGAGGAGAAACAGAAAAATGCGGTTCATTCAGATTGGGAAATAGGAAGTTATCGAAGAAAGTCTGTTGCCCGCCGGGTCAGCGCAGGAGTAGCCCCTGGTGCGACAGGGTGAGCTGGAAGCCCGTGTTGTTGCCGATTTGCTGACCGCGGTCCAGAGCGAAGGCCGCCCCGATGCGCCAGCCTTTCAGGGCAGGCACGTGCGCGAAGTCGTAGCTCGCTTCTGCCAGGAAGCTGTCGTCGTAGCGCACGTCCTCGTAGGGATTATTGTAGGTGCCCCAGTTTTTCATGTGCGTGTAGAGCAGGCGGTAGTGGAGGCCGGGCAGCGGGTCGCCGCTCAGGCCGACGTGGTGCGCCACGAAGCGGTTGCCCGTGAAGCTGAGGCTGCGGTTGTCGTTGTACAGGGGCGACGTGAACAGCGGGTTACCGATGGCCTGTCCCCAATGTTCCCAGCCCGTGTAGAGCCCGTGGTTGTAGTAATTGTCCGCGGCACTGATTTGGTCGGGAATGGCCTCGGTGTGGTCGTGATAGATGGCGCCGGACTGATACGTTGTGTGCAGATATTCGTAGACCAGCGTCGTGACCACGGGGTTACGCGGCAGCGTGGCTTCCAAGCCGATGAGCCCGTCCTTCCAGCCATATTGGCAAAACATCATGCTGTGGTCTTCAAAGTAGTGGTCATAGTAGGCCCTCAGCGACCAGTCCCGTCCCTGCCAGGTCAGGCTGAAGAGCCAGCTGCCTACGCTGTTGCCCGTCGCATTGGCATAAGCGCCTTCCAGGGGGTCACTCCCTCCGCCCGTGAAGGCATGCCAGAAGTCCTTCAACTTGTGCGGCATGGCGAGGTCTTTGCCTCTGCTGTAGTTGCGTATAGTTCCGCCGAACATGCACGCCATTTCGAGCCCGCCCTCGAAGACCAGGGGGAAGCGGGACGGATTGCCCAGGCGCAGGTAGCCGGCTTTGCTGTGGTAGAGTACGTGGACGGCATATTTCCCGTTGGGCCCCACGTAGTTCCCCTCCCAGCGGTCGTCCGTGGGCATGCCGTAGCCGATGTGTCCCTTGATGGCTACGAGGTTGGAGCGTCCGGTCAGCGAGACGTAGTGTGGAATTTCGATGCGCACCTCGGGGATGGGCCGCGCATTGATGCCGAACGTCTGGCTGCCGCTGCTCAGTTCCTGGTTCTTTAGGGCCATGGGGCGCTCCTTGCTGCCTACGGAGAGCCGGAGCCAGCGCCAGTCGAAGTCGGCATAAAGCTGCTGCACGACGAAGCTGGAGGTGAAGTCGTAGGCCGTAGCCAAGTCAACGCCGTAGCCTATGCGCCAATGGTAGGCGCTGTCGGCGTCGGCCTGGCGGAACAGGCCCGCGCGCAGGTAGCCGTTGTCGTCCTTCACGCTCGACAGGCCGTAGCGGTTCGCGTTGAGCCAGAGCGGGGAGTGTCCGTCCGAAGCGGTCACCTGGGCTTCGGCGCGGTAGGTCAGACCGTGGCCCGCCCGTTGCAGGGCCGTTTGGGCGGCCGTCCGCGCGGGGTACAGGGCTGCGAGGCTCAGGAGGACGGCGGACAGACCGAGGGGCAAGTGTGACATGAGTAAGTTTTAGGAATTTTATGATTATTCGCCTGCAAATTTACATATTATTCCTTACATAGCCGGCATTTTGCCGCGATTCCTGTTTCCGTCTTTGCCTTGTCCCGCGTAGTTGTCGCATCTTAACGCCAAGTGCCGCTTCGCGCCCGGCCGATTGCCGGCGCCACGGGGCTAAGGGGAGTTTTTACGGGGATAGGCCCAGTTTTTACGGGGCTAAGGCCCGTGTTTTCCGCAACTGGCCTGCGGGGCGCGCGGACTGCCGGACGGCGTGGCCGGTTAATTTTTTGTGAACCTATCATAGGCCACATGGGAGAAAAGTCGTAACTTTGTCGCCACGAAATGCGCTTGTGGCGAAATTGGTAGACGCGCCAGACTTAGGATCTGGTGGTTTCGGCCGTGTAGGTTCGAGTCCTATCAGGCGCACCCTTGGGGCCGTGGCTCTTCTCCTTACCGGAGGGGAGCCGCGGCCTTTTTCCGTCGGTGGGGGACCGTTCCGTGTGGTCCGACAGTCGGGTGCGGTTGCTGCGGCCGGTGGCGGAACAGCCCGGCGGTCCGGGCGGGAAAACGCTGCGCCATGTCGGCCCGTTCCGGCAAATTTTCCTATCTTTGTTTCACGTAGATAGGATGCGGCTCGGACAAGTCATGGAAAAGCGGGGCTTTTCCTTGCCTTGCCTCTCGCCTTTCACTATCTTTGTTTCACGTAGATAGGATGCGGCTCGGACAAGTCATGAAAAAGCGGGGCTTTTCCTTGCCTTGCCTCTCGCCTTTCACTATCTTTGTTGCACGAAGGCCGGGCGCGGCGCGGACTGCGCGGCGAGGGGCGGACGCTCCGTTCCCTTCTCACGTCGCCGTCGCTGCTTCTGCCCGGAATATTGGTCATCACATTAAATTCTATTTTTATGGAAACAAAAGAAATCCCCTTTGCCGGATTCCGTATGAACGGTTTCATCATGCTGTTCTTCCACGTCGTTGTGCTTACGGCCGCCGTCGCGTTCTGCTTCCTGCAACCCTCCCTCGTAGCGCAGGTCGCCGGCAGCATGCTCGCACTGCTGTGGCTCATACTGCTGGCCGGTTACATGCAACTGGAGCCCAACGAGGCCCGTGTCATGGTCTTCTTCGGCGCTTATAAGGGTACGCTCCGCGATACGGGCTTTTTCTGGGTGAACCCTTTCTATAACAAGAAGAAACTGTCCCTGCGGGCGCGCAACCTGGACGTGGAGCCCATCAAGGTAAACGACAAGGCGGGCAACCCTATCCTGATAGGTCTCGTGCTGGTGTGGAAGCTGAACGACTCGTATAAGGCCATGTTCGAGATAGACGCCGAGACGATGGCCTCGGCACCTGCGCCCTCCGGGAAGGGAGCTGCGGCCCCGTCGGCCAATACCGTGGCCAATCGCATGAATGCTTTTGAAAACTTTGTCCGGATTCAGAGCGACGCGGCCTTGCGCCAGGTGGCCGGACAATATGCTTACGACGACAACGAAGGCACTACGGAAAAGCTGACCCTGCGCTCGGGCGGAGAGGAAATCAACGAGCAGCTGGAGCGGGAGTTGAACGCGCGGCTGGTCATGGCCGGCCTGGAAGTGGTCGAGGCCCGCATCAACTACCTGGCCTATGCGCCCGAGATAGCTGCCGTCATGTTGCGCCGGCAACAGGCTTCGGCCATCATCGGAGCGCGCGAGAAGATTGTGGAAGGGGCCGTCTCGATGGTCCGCATGGCCCTCGACCAGCTGGAACGGGAGCACGTCGTGCAGCTCACGGAGGAGGCGAAAGCCACCATGGTGGGCAATCTGCTCGTCGTACTCTGCGCCGACGAGGCTGCCCAGCCGGTGGTCAGTGCCGGTAGCCCCAGCCGCTGAGGCCGCCGGCTGCCGCGCGGCCGGAGGGTCGCCGCGGCGCGGACATAAAAAATCATCGGGCGTGTCATAAGGTCGACTTATGGCACGCCCGATGGCGTATTTCGTCAGCAACTGTCCGCCGCTCCGGGCGCTGACCGCCGGGCGGCGGGCCGTGGCGGCGGTCAGCGGAGCAGTCCGCTCGCGTTGACAAACTGCTCGAAGCGGCCCAGGCCGTCCAGGAGCACGCTGCGCGGGCAAGCGATGTTCCAGCGCATGAAACCTTCGCCGCCCAGGCCGTACATGGCCCCTTGGTTGAGCCATAGCCGGGCTTCGCAGCGCAAGCGTTCCTCGAGCTGGCGCGAGTCGAGGCCCAGCGCCGCGCAGTCCTGCCAGACCAGGTAGGTGCCTTCGAGGCGCGTCAGGGGCAGGCGGGGCAGCCGCTCGGCCACGAAGTCGCGCATGGCGGCGTAGTTGCCGGCCAGGTATTCGTTCAGCTGGTCGAGCCACTCGCCGCCTTCGTTGTAGGCCGCAACGAGGGCGGTCACGCCGAGCAGGCCGATGTCGCACACCTCGTTGATGTTGATGGCGCGGTCCACGCGGCGGCGCACGGCCTCGTCGGGCACGACGATGTTGGCCACTTGCAGGCCGGCCAGGTTGAACGCCTTGGTCGGCGAGACGCAGGCAGCGGCGTGCTGCCAGTATTCGCCGCCCAGCGTGGCGTAGGGCGTGTAGCGGTAGCCCGGGAGGACGAGTTCGCAGTGTATTTCGTCGGCAATGACGAATACGCCGTGGCGCAGGCAGATGTCGCCCACGCGGCGCAGCTCCTCGGGCGTCCAGATGCGGCCTACGGGGTTGTGCGGGTTGCAGAGGATCATCGCCTTCACGCGCGGGTCGGCGGCCTGGCGCTCCAGGGCCTCGAAGTCCATGCGGTAGGTGTCGCCCTCACGGACCAACTCGTTCTGCACCACCTCACAGCCGTTGTTGCGGATGGAAGAGAAGAAGCAATGATAGACCGGCGACTGGACAAGCACGCGGTCGCCGGGCGCGGTCAGCGCCTTAACGAGGGCGGAAAGGGCGGGTACGACGCCCGTTGTGTAGATAACGCTCGACGCGTCGATGTGCCAGCCGTGGCGCGTCTCGAACCATCGGGTGATGGCCTCGTAGTAGGCCGGTGCCACGTAGGCGTAACCGAAGATGCCGTGCTCTACGCGGCGGCGCAACGCCTCGACGACGGGCGGCGCGGTGGGGAAGTCCATGTCGGCCACCCACATGGGCAGTTCGCCCTCGGCGGCTTCGTCCCACTTGCAGGAATACGTGTTGCGGCGCGAAACTACTTCATCGAAATTGTAAGTCATAGTGTAGGAAGTCTTTATAAGGTGTGGCGGGGCGGTGCCCCTTGCCGGCTGCCCCGTCCCGTATGCAAAGATAGTGAAAGGCGAGAGGCAAGACAAGCGAAAAGTTTACTTTTCGATGGCTTGTCCGAGCCGCTTCCTATCTTCGTAAAACAAAGTAGTGAAAGGCGAGAGGTGAACAAAGAAAAACTTGTTTTGCTTTTTCGCACGAACCGCCTCCTGTCTTGCGCAACGGGCGCAGCAATCAGCAGGCAAGGGCGAGCCCAAACGGCCGTTTGGCATTTTGCCGCACGCCCCTGAGGTTCTTGTTTTTCCCTTACTTCTCCAACCCCGAAGCCCTGCGGCCGACGGTCCGGTATCCAGTCGCGCGCCGGGCTGCGACCGGCCCGGCGGCAACCGTCGGATAATCTGCCACTACGACCCGACTGCTCCGGTCGGTGTGGACCGCGGGCGGAGACGCAGCCCGGCGGGCGGAAGGCAAGCGGCGACCGGACCGGCCGGCCCGCCCGCTTTGCACCTTTCCTCTTTTTTTGATAATTTCGACGGAGAAAGTCCTTTGCGTTCGTCCGAACGGACCTTATGGCCCCGGTACTGTCGGTCTGAATGGAAGGACAGGCGGGGGGACTGCGGCCGGTCGGGCGAGGCTTGGATAAGTAGTGTTAATTAAAACCAAAAGAAATGATGACAACAGTAAAAGTCAAGTTCAGGGCTTCCACAGTACCGGGAGCCATGGGGAGTCTGTATTTTCAAGTACGCTACCGCCGCGCGATGCGTCAGTTTCATAGCGGCTATTACGTGGATGCCGCCGACTGGGACGAGCGCGAGAGCCGCGTGCTCGTTCCCGCCTCCCCGTACCAGCGGATGCGGACGCTGACCATGCTCCATGACCATTTGCGTCAGGACCGCCAGCGCCTGTTGCGCATAGCCGACAAGTTCGACGAGCAGGGCGGCGGCCACACGGTCGACGACGTAGTGGCGCGTTTTCGCGAAGAGGTCCGCATGCAGCCGTTCCGTGAGTTCATGCTCCGGGTGATAAGTCAGCTGGAGGCGTTGGGACAGGTGCGGACCGCAGAGACTTATACCTCGGCGCTCCGCAGTTTCATGAACTACTGTGGCACTATGGAGATTCGCCTGGACGACTTTTCCGTAGACCTGATGTTGGACTATGAGGCTTATCTGAAGCGGCGCGGGCTGACGTTAAATACGGTGTCGTTCTACATGCGCATACTCCGGGCCACGTACAACCGGGCCGTGAACCGGCAACTGACGGTGCAGTGCAACCCCTTCCATACGGTCTATACCGGCGTGGAGCGCACGCAGAAGCGGGCCGTATCGCTCAAGGTCATCCGGCAATTGAAGGCGCTGAACCTTTCGGACCGGCCGTCGCTCGAATTTTCCCGCGACATGTTCATGTTTAGCTTCTACACCCGCGGCATGTCGTTCGTGGACATGACCTACCTGCGGCGCCAGAACCTGAAGGGCGGCGTGCTGGTCTACCGGCGCCGGAAAACGGGGCAATGCCTCTACGTGAAATGGGAACCGTGTATGCAGGAAATTGTGGAGAAGTATGCCCCGCTGTCCACGGACTACCTGTTGCCCATCATAAGGCGGAAAGACCGGGAGCGGCAGCAATACCGCAACGCGCAGCACATGGTCAACCTGCAGTTAAAGGCCATCTCCAAGATGATGGGGCTGCCCGTCGGGCTGACAATGTACGTGGCGCGCCACTCGTGGGCCAGCATCGCGCACAGTAAAAATGTACCCGTCTCCGTAATCAGCGAAGGCATGGGCCATAATTCGGAAAATACGACGAAAATTTATTTGGCTTCGCTCGACCATTCTGTGATAGACAAGGCCAATGAGTTGAGGGGACTTCTATAAATTAAATCCCTGATTATAAGTTGCATAAGCGGATAAAATG
>OHMX01000163.1_pt1 | contig 38013 bp, 34 predicted proteins | sample 1569471 | NCBI WGS metagenome assembly OHMX01 (sample SAMEA3879547, study PRJEB24766) | human gut metagenome | biome: human-associated habitat; feature: feces | place: USA | collected 1985/1987
ATTTCTTCTTTTCTTTTCTAAATAGTGATAAACACACCTGATTTAATTTGCTTACTTATTTTATAAGTTTTAAAATTTTAGATATGAAGAAAAGAAAAGAAGAGATTAAAGGGGTTATTTATCTTTCTTTAATTGCTTTAGCTGTATTAGCTTCTCTTTTATATGGCAATCTTTTAGATGCTAATATCGGAGACTTTTTAGCTTACAAAGTATTTGGTGATTCGCTTCACATCTCTTTGATTATCTTAATACCAATAGTAATAACTCTTCTATATATCTATATCATCATCTTAGGAAAGAAATATCGTCTTATAAAGATGAACGTGAATCATTTTTCTTTCATTGTGATTTTACTCATTATGATGATATATATGGGAACTTTAGTGTTAACTAAAGATTATTCTACATATATTGGTGAAGAGATATATGACTCTGGAGTAGTAATTGGTGAATCTCCAACCATAAATGAAAGAATCTGGTCTTTACTTTCTTTTTATCTATCTTTATTAACCATATATGCCTTTTTTGAACTTGTTAAACCAGTTAAGCACTTTAAAGCTTTCTTTTATCTGCTTCTTTCTTTACTGATTCTTTTTTGTTTTTCAGCTATTATTTATTCACTTATTTATGAACAAGATAAGATTGCTTTATTTAATTCTTTTAGTGTTATTTATAACAAAGAAGCTTATTTAAATTCTTTCTTTGGTCATACTAATGTTTTTGGTCATTTACTCTTTTTTGGAGTTCTTTCTTTTGTCGCTTTAGCTTTTTTAACTCGTAAGTATTTTTTAATCATTCCTTCTTTTTTATTTACTCCATTTATTGTTTTTAGTGCCTGTCGCGCGGCGATGATGTCAACTCTTGTTTTATATCTTAGTGTCTTCTTTTATTTTTATATCCGTTCTTTCTTTATTAAGAAGTGGTTATTCTATTTACTTAGTTTAGTTTTGTTTTCTCTTCTTGTTGTTATCTTTGTTGATTCAACAATATATAGCTTTATTAGATTTGAAGTAGGAGAAAACGAAACAATTAGTTTATATGAAGCTATTGGAGATGTTTTTAATCGACTAGTTACTAAAAGATTTAACCTTATTGAAAATATAATGCCTATCTATCAGAGTAATGATTATATCTTTGGTTTTGGTTATGGTATTGCTTTTTTACTGGCTAGAACCTATAACGAACAAGCTTACTATATGCACAACTCTCTTTTTGAAATCTATTTTCAAGGTGGAATCGTTTATCTTGTCTTTTTAGTATCTATTTATATTTATGTTTTGTATCGCACTATTCGCTACGCTAAAAGAAGTAAGAAAACAAATATATTAGGGTATTTACTTGTTTCAACGCTTGGTATTGGTTTTTATGGTTTATATGAATCAATGCCAATTCTTTTTAATGATTTTTTAGGAGGAGCTACTGGATTATTTTTAATTCTTCTTCCTTTAGTGTTTGTTACATATAGTGAAAATGGATATTCTTTGATTGATCTATCTATTGAAACACAAAAAGGAAACACTAAAACCTTTTATGTGAGTGATCTATATAACAAGAAGAAATTAGAGAAACATTTTGAAAAGAATATGAATATAAGTGTGCTTCAAGAAGTAATTCTTGAAGCTATTAGTGGATTAGACTTAGAAATGAATCAAAGAGTAAATGTAACTATCGTTAAAGAAAATCAAGATGGCGTTTTAAGAAAGGTGAAGTGCGAGTATAATAATGAAGACTTACTTACTATATTTATATATATTTAAAGGATGAAGTAAGTAATGAAGATATCTATTTATTAAGGATTCATTCTCTAAATTAGAGAAAGAATAAATCTTAGTAGATATTCATCTTTATTAAGGCTATATTATTGAGATATGAAAGTTGACAGTAGTTTAAAAAAGGGGTTTATTTATTTATTGCTAGCTATTGTACCAATTGTTGTTTCAGTAATTTATGGACAACTAATGGTATCAGATATTGGTCATTTTTCTGATTATGGAGAAATTGTTTTTAATTTAGGCCTTACTGGTATTATTTTGATTCCAGTAGTAGTTACTATTTACTATATTGGTTTAGTAATATTTGGTTCAAAAAGTGGCTTAATTAAATGGAATATCCAGCAATTCTCCTATATTTTAATGTTTTTAGCAATGCTATCTTACATGGCTTTTATTACCTTTACTTCCGATATTAGAGGTTCGTGTAATCCGGGGTATGTTGCTAGTCATGAAGTTGCAACACTTGATGAAAGATTATGGGGCTTTTTATCTTTTTATTTAGGTATATTAACTCTTTATAATATTTTCTGTTTGATTAAACCAGTCAAAGGATTTAAGCAAGTTATTGCTATATTTTGCGTTTTAATTATATTGTTTGATATTGTAATGATTGCTTACTCCTTAATGACTGAATGGGATAAATATGTCAATTTTGAATGGTTTGATGATTTGTATGACAAACCTAGTTTAGATAAAGTTATTAAATCATTTTTCCCTATAGCTAATGTTTATGGACATTATTTATACTTTGGAATCATTTCTTTAATTACTTTATCTTTTGTCTTTAGAAAGTATTACTTAGCTTTATTTAGCTTATTACTTTTACCATTTATATTTTATTCAAATTGCAGAATCGCTCTTGTTGGTTCTTTTGTTTTATATGGATGTTATTTCATCTACTTATGGATTAGATCATTTAAGTATTCAAGGATATTGTTTTACATATTAACAGGAGTGATAGTTCTAGGTTGTTTAATTGTTGCTTTTGATTTTTATGGCTACAATTTCATCAAGTTTGAAATGGAAAATGGTAGTGAAGTTTCTTTAAAGAAATTAGTTTTTGATTTATGGGAAACTTTTTTAGGAAAAAGATTAGGCATTATTGATATGATACCAGTCACAACTAATAACATCATTTTTGGTTTTGGTTATGGCAATCAATTTATCATTCCTAGAACATATGGTTATTACTATTATTTCCATAATGCAGTTTATGAAATCTTTATGGCTGGCGGTCTTCCATATTTTATATTTACAGCTCTTTTATTCTTAATTGTTTTTGTAAAACTCATTAAAGTTGCAAAAAGATATCATAAATATAATTATTTAGGATTGTTTTTAGTTTTATTGGTTACTCAATCTATTTATGGTTTATTTGAATCTCATGTAACAATTTTTAATGATTTAACGGGAGCAGTATTATCTGTTTTCATTTTATGTATTCCTAATATTTGCGCTAATTTTGAATTAAATGGTCGCAAGTATTTATATTTTAACTCAGAGATTCAAAAGACTTGTTTAAACTTAAGTTATGAACAATTATACGCAATTGTTGTAACTGAAGATGTTCAATATCAAAACGTCATTAGTTTTGTACAAAAACTTGTTTTTGAGTTATCTTTAGATTCTTCATATAAGTTCATTGTTACCTATGACCCAAAAGTAAAAATTATTGGTGACAGTGATGTCAAACTAGACAAAGAAGAGAAAGTCCTCTATGTCAGTTTTAAGTAGATAGGCGGGTGAAAATTTACCTATATGTTTGATAATGATAAAATGAAAGACATGAAGGAAAAAGGAACAGAACAAGTAGTGGATTTTGATCCTGTCATTTATGATGACGATTTATATTTAAATGATTGTAAATCTTTAAAGAGAAGACTACTTATAGCAGAAAAATTAATTATTATTTTAGCCGCATTTATTTCAATGCCTCTTGGTTTTTTGACTTGCTATAGTGCAAGCCCAACTATTCATGAGTTTATTGAAAACTTAAATGTCGCGCAAAACATCTCTATCTTTGTAATCTTTTGGTTACTTAGTTTTGCTTGTATAATTCTTTTTATGCTTGCGTTTAAGAACTATTCAATTTATAAAGGTGTCGTTAAATCGTTTTTACTCAATTTAGTATTTGCAATTGGGACTTATTTAACTCTAGCTTGTTTTTCTTTAAATGAAGGTTGGATTATTGCTAGCTCTGCAAGTGCTGGTATTTATATTGGTATCATGCTTATAACAATCATTGTAGTTAATGCAATTGATGAGATGAATTTTAAGTCTTTAATGATAATTGGACCAAAAGAAGATGCAGAAGCATTTACTAAAAAATATTTAGAGAAAAAATACAAAAGAAGCAAGATTAGATACGTTTTTTATGAAATCAATGGGGAAATTGATGAAAGAATTTACAAAAAAGTTGTAAATGTTAATGAAATTGTTCTTTTAGATACATTATCGGTAAAAAACAAGCAAAAGTTCCTTCTTTATTTCAATTCTTGCTTAAATAAAGATGTATATCTTTGTTCTTCTTACTTTGATGTTATATCTCATTCTGTTTCAATTAAAAATATCAATGGTTTACTTGGAATTGAACAAAAACCACTTGTTATCGATAAAGTCGAAGGCTTTTTTAAAAGATGCTTTGATATAGTTTGTGCTTTTATCATTCTTGTTTTAACTTCACCTGTTTTTATTATTTTTCCTATTCTTATTAAACTAGATTCCAAAGGTCCAGTTTTCTATCGTCAAGAAAGATATACTAAAGATTTAAAGACTTTTAGAATCTTTAAATTCAGAAGTATGTATATTGATGCTGACCCTAATAAGCCAGCGGAAGTGGGAGACAAAAGAATTACAAAAGTTGGTAAATTTATTAGGGCTTGTAGAATTGATGAAATACCACAAGTATTAAATGTTTTAAAAGGTGATATGTCTCTTGTTGGACCACGTGCTTTTATGCATGGTGATGTTGACCATCTTTTAGAAATCGATCCTGAATATCGTTATAGGTTTAATGTTAAAGCTGGTATTACTGGCTTACAACAAGTTAAAACAAATCCAGGAAGTAACTATAAAGAAAAGTTAAGATATGATCTTTATTATATTGTTAACTATTCTTTGCTTTTAGATATTCAAATACTATTTGAAACTGTTTTGACAGTGCTTAAAAAGGATATGGCAGCAGGAGTAGAAACTGATAAGCGTACCCTTCAAGAGTATTTAAAAGATAGTGGAAAAGAGTTTAATCAACATGATGGTTATATCCGTATATTAAATCATAAGAGAAATTTTGATGCAGAAACTGGTATAATAGTACCACTCATGAATCCCAAGTATGCTAAAAAGTCGATTGATGAGATGAATAAGATGATTAATGATAGGAAGTAATTGATGGATAAAAAAATTAAAGTTGCTCAAATAATTGGGAAAGCAAAAAATGGTGGTGTAGAAGCTTGCATTTTAAACTACTATCAAACTATTGATAGGTCATTAATTGAGTTTCATTTTTTTGTAGAAAATACTTCTGATTTAATTAATGATGAAGTTATTTCTAAACTCGGCGGGAAAGTAATTTTAACTCCAAAGTATACTAATTTATTTAAATATATTAAATTTTTAAAAAAAACATTTTCCGATAATAAATATGATATTGTGCATTCAAATTTGAATAGTTTAAGTGTTTTTCCTTTATTTGCTGCCAAATTAGCTAAAGTAAAAATTAGAATAGCTCACTCTCATTCAACAACCAATAAGAAAGAAATTTTTAGAAATCTAACTAAAAATTTTTTAAAACTTTTTTCGAAACTATTTTCTAATGAATATTTTGCGTGTTCTGAACTTGCGGGCTTATGGCTTTTTGGTGCAAAAACACTAAAGAAAGGAAAAGTCTTTATTTTGCATAATGCAGTTGATTTAAAAAGGTTTAAATTTGACGATCGCATTCGTAATGAGACAAGAAAGAGTCTTGGTATAAGCAAGAATACAATTGTTCTTGGGAATGTTGGAAGACTATCCACACAAAAAAATCAAAAATTCTTAATTGATTTGCTTAGCAAACTAGATTGCAGTAAATATAAACTTTTAATTTTAGGTCAAGGTAAACTTGGAAAAGAACTAATGCAGAAAGCTTCAAATTTGAAATTAGAAAATAATATAATTTTTGTTGAAAAGTCCAATATGCCTGAAAAATTTTATAATTCTTTTGATATTTTTCTATTGCCTAGCTTGTATGAGGGATTACCTGTTTCTGGAGTTGAAGCTCAAGTAAACTCTTTGCCTTGCATTTTTTCCGATAAAGTTACAAACGAAGCTAAAGTTTTAGAAAGCACAAAATTTTTGTCGATTAAATCGACTTCTTATTGGGAAGACGAGATTAATAAAATTACAATTGGCAAAAGATATAATTGCGATGAATTTTTAAAAAAATTTTCTAAATATGATATAGTAAAGCAAGGCAAGATTTTAACGGATAAATATCTAGAACTAATTAAACATTATGGAAGCGCACTTTGAATTAGAAAAGATTGTTAAGACAGAATCATTATTGATTTTTAAGGATAAATTAAAATATAGAAAATCCTTAATATTACGTATTTTATTTTGCTTTCTTTCTAGAACCTTTCGCTATTATCGGTGCAAATTTGTGTATTATTTCAGAACGTTTAATTTTTTTTCTAATAAAATCGAGCATTTATTAAGAAAATTTTATTGTGGCAGGCAATATGGAAAATACTCGTTAAAATTACGCTGTCAAATTAACTATTCTAATATAGGAGAAGAACTCTTTTTCGGACGTCCAAATATTGTTATAAACAAAAATGCTGTTATTGCTTATGGTTTATATTGTGTTTGCAAAAATTGTATTGGTTCTACAGATAAAAGCGCACTTATTTTAGGCCATAATGTTTTTCTTGATTAGTGAACTATTATTGTCAGGAATGTGAAAATTGGTGATGACGTAAAAATAGCAGCCGGAGCTATCATCACAAAAGAAGTTCTGGAATCAGGCTCTGTTGTTGTTGATAATAATCGCATTATGAAGAGGTAATTTATGAATGAAAAAATAAAATTTAGTTTTCTTGTCCCTGTTTACAATGTGCCTATTGACCTTTTGAAACGTTGTTTCAATAGTTTAATAAACCAAACTTATAAAAACTTTGAAGTTATAATTGTTGATGATGGTTCGACAGATTTTTCTAGTAGTATCTGCGACCAATATGCTAGTAATAATGACAATTTTGTGTGTATACATAAAATTAATGGCGGGCTATCAAGCGCAAGGAACGCCGCTTTTAAGCAAGCTAGCGGAGAATATGTTTTATTTGTCGACGGCGATGATTTTCTTGACAATGATTGTTTAGAAAAAATGTATTATATTTTGGAGAAGAAAAGATTTGATATTATTATGTTCGATGTAAAGAGTGTATGCGGTAATGCTATTACAATCAATCACTCATTTGATAAAAGTGAAATAGTTTGGGATCATGATACATTCTTTTTAAAAAAAACAGTGTTAAATTTTAACGGTAAAATAGCACAAGTTTTTGCAAAGTGCTTTAATCGTATGTTTTTAGTGCAGAATAATTTATTACACAACGAATATTGTAAGCAGGGCGCTGAAGGAATTTTATTCAACTTTGAAGTGTTCTCCTATAATCCACTTGTAATTTATACTAATCTACCTTTATATAATTATGTTTATAATTTTTTATCGATTTCTCACAAAATAAGCAAAGATAACGTTGAAAATACATTACATTGTTTTGAAAAAATATATTCTAATATAGAAGCTAATAAAGATGATGCATTGTTAAGAGATTTTTATACAAGAATGCAATATGTAATTGTTACGGCTTGTGTCTCAGGCTTTGCAAATCCTGACAACAAAAACAAGATAAGCGAAATTAAACAATTAATAACACGGTTGAATAGCAAGGAGATTGTTAAAAAAACATATTCTTTCAAACATCGCTATAAAATGTCTTTAATAAGAACTATCACGCTGTTTTGCATAAAAAAGAGATTAGTTTATTTAGTTAAATTTATAGCATACATTAGATATATAACAATGAGGAAAGGGATTATTTAAAAATGATATATGTATGTATGACTGGCAGACTAGGAAATCAAATGTTTCAATATGCTTTTGCTAGAGAGATAAGTCAATTAACCGGTCAAAAGATTGTTTTAAATACTTATTATTTAAATAAATATACTAATTACAAGTTCCAACTGAATATCTTTAGACTTATTAATAATAATAATATTGTTATTGAAGAAAATAAACCTATGCCATTTTTTTCAAACTTGATGTTTTATCCTACAAAGATATTAAGGAAATTTTTTCCTAGGTTTTATAGAAAACTAGTTAGTTGCTTTGGAGGTATTGTGGACTTATCTATGGAGTATCATGGATATTCTTTAAAGCATAAAAATTTTTATATTCTAGGTTATTTTCAAAGCGAATTATATTTTAAAAAAATTAAAAACATATTAATTTCCGATTTCAATTTACTTAATTTTAGCGGATGTAATAAAAACGTTTCTAATTTATTAGAAGAAATTAAGAATACTGAAAGTGTATGCATTTCAGTTCGTAGAGGAGATTACGTTCATAATAAAAATATTAAAGATAAGTTTTATGTTTGTAATGAAGCATATTTTAATAAAGCGGTTGATTTAATGATTAGAAAAAAACCAAATTGTGTTTTGTATGTGTTTTCAGACGATCCAAGTTGGGTAAAGGAAAATTTATTATTTCCTACAAAAACTTATTACGAACCAATAGGGCTTACGATAGAGGAAAAAATATTATTAATGTCTGCGTGCAAAAACTTTATATTATCAAATAGTTCTTTTAGTTGGCGGATGCAATATTTATCTAAGAATACTACGAACAAAATCGTTATTGCACCTAAAGATTGGTTTGCTAACGGCGATAAAACTAGTATTTACGAGTTGCAGAATTTTTTATATATATAATAATGGAGTAAAATTATGGAAGTTACATTTTGCCTATATACTGATTCTTTTGGCGTTTTTAGTATACCTGGTGTTAATTACCCTGATAACTTATTCCAATTATACAAACGGAATACAAAAATCAGCCGTTTATTAAGAGCGATTATTTTTAAGTTCAATTTTCCTTTTTATGGTTTTTTGTTTGGAAAGCGGAAAAATAATCTGGCTATAGCAAAAAAAGTTATATTGATTGAAACTAATTACTTTGACAAAGTGTATAAATATATAATTAAGAAAAATCCGTCTATTAAATTATATTTTTATTACTGGAATCCAACAGTCCGCTCAAAAATTGACTTTAGGAAAGTGCAAAAATACGCCAATGTGTATACTTTTGATATTGAAGATTCAAATAAAAATCACATTGCTTATAATTCTAATTTTTACATTCCTGAAGTTTATAATCATTATCGCTTAATAAGAACTCATGGTAATAAAATCTTATTTATTGGAGCCGATAAGGAAGGCCGCTATGAAAAGCTTATTTGCTTACAAAAAAGATTTTTAAGTTTAAATCTCTATTTTGTAGCTTATTTATATTCTCTTGACATGAATAAAAGTAGTTGTGACAATATTTATATTATTAGAAAACCATATAGCTATGACGATTATTTGAAAATAACTTCAAATTATGACATTATAATGGAAATTTTAGACAACAAACAATCAAGCATGACTTTGCGTGTTTTCGAATCGCATAATTTGCATAAAAAATTGATTACAAATAATATTAATATTAAAAATGAGTCGATTTTTGATAAACGTAACATTTTTGTATATAATTCTATTGATGATTTTTCTTCAAAAGATTTTGCTGCTTTTATATCAGCTAATTATGTAGCAAGCAACAAAGGCAATTATTATTCCTATAATGAACGGATAAAAAGATTTATATGATTTATTTATTGATATTTTCTCTTTCCTTAATTTCTAGCGCACTTGCTATTAATTGTTATAAGAAAAATAAGATTGTTTTTCTTGTTTTTAGTTGCATAGCGATTCTTTTACCATCAATATTGGCTGGTTTACGTGATAAAAGCATAGGAATTGATGTTGAATGGTATATTATACCTAGTTTAAATCAGGTGACTAAAATGTCGTATTATGATTTTATGGCGTCTTTATCAACTCCTGAGTACTTTTTTTATACGCTAATATATTTAGTACAATTTTTACCTAATCCTCTTTTTTGGGCTTTATTTTTTGTTGAATTATTAATTGTAACTCCTTTATATATATCGGCTTTCATGAATAGGAAGAATGTACATCCTACCTTTGTTATGTTTGCATTTTTTATGCTTATATATAATTTTTCTTTTTCTTTAATGAGGCAATTTATTGCTGCCAGTTTTATTGTTCTAGCTATTTCTTTATTTTATTACAGAAAAGAAAAGGTTCTTGCCTTAATATTACTAATTTGTTCTATTTTCTTTCATTCGAGTTCTGTTTTTATTATCTTAATTACAGTTTTGTTTTATTTATTCAGAAGAAGTAGTGTTTTTTTATTTTTTTTGTCAGTTCTTATGCTTATCTCTATCGCTAATATTGGTTCAATATTATTGCTGTTGTCAAACTTTAGTAACGTTTTTTTACGTTATTATAATTCTTTTATGAATAGAGAAAATGAAAGTTCGTTCTTTACTGTTGAAATTGCGATTTTTATTTTTTTGATATTAATATATAGATTTTTGTGTAATAGGAGTTATTTAAAAACAAATAAAATGTATTTATTTCATTTGCTTTTTTTATTTGGGGTTTTTCTTAGCTTTGGTTCTATTTTTTCTAGTTATGTAATTCGTTTCTCATATTATTTTCGCTTTTTTGGAATTTTTACTTTGTCTTTGCCATTAAATAAAAATATTAAGGCAACAGGAGACAAAAAAATATTTTGTAGGTGTGGCATTATTTTATTGCTGGTCATATATTGGGTTTATTTCGTTGTTTATAAAAACTTTTATAACACTTTTCCGTATCAATTAAGTTGCTATTGATTTGTTTTTTCTCTAATAAAATAATTTATCGAATTTAAACATCTCTGAAATTTATTAAAAAACAATTTTATGTTTTAATTATAATAAGAAAGGGGAGCTTTTATGATTTATATTATTTGTCCTAGTCATATTGCTACAGGCGGTACAGAATTGCTTCATCAATTGCATTATCATCTAAGAGAATTAGGTGTTGAAAGTAGCATGTATTATATAGGTAGATTTGAGGGATCACCTGTACAAGAGAAATTTTATAATATATATAAACCTGTGATATCTTCAAAAATTGTTGACAGTAAGTCTAATATCTTGATAAGTCCAGAGACCCACTTCGTAAGAATGTTTAAATATATAAGAATTAGAAAGGTTTGTTGGTGGTTGTCTGTTGATAATTTTTGCGGGATAGTTAGGAAGGACGAAACACACATTAATAAAATCAAACATTATTTAATTCGAATTTGGTTTGATTTGAAAGCAAAAAAATTTGTACATTTTGTTCAGTCTGAATATGCTAAAGAATATGTTCATTCGACGTTTGGGATAGAATATAAAAAGATAATTAAATTGTCAGACTATTTAAATGACGATTATTTTAATTTAGATTATTTCCGCTTCAATAATAAAAAAGAAAATCAAATTTTGTATAATCCAAGAAAAGGATTTGAGTTTACAAAGAAAATTATTGATTTAATGCCTGACGTTAAACGGGTTGCTCTTCAAGGATTTACTAATTATGAACTTTTAAATTTGTATTTGCACAGTAAGATATATATAGATTTTGGTAACCATCCAGGTAAAGACAGAATACCTAGAGAGGCAGCAATATGTGGCTGTTGTATTATAACTAGTAAAAATGGCTCAGCCAAGAACGACTACGATATTCCTATTAAAGATAAATATAAATTCGATGCTATTGAGAGTAATTTATCAAGAATTAAAGAGTGTATTAACGAATGCTTAAACAATTATGAGAATTGCAAAAAAGATTTTGATGATTACAGAAGCATAATTGCTTCTGAAAAGACTGAGTTTGTCAATCAACTAAAGGAAATTTTTCTTTCGAATTCAATTTTTTGATATTTTAGTTTTAATTTTATTTGCTATATTTCTAAGATTTGAAATTATGATTTCTTCTTTTAAGAAAATCTCCATGATTCCATAAATCAAGATACCACTTATAATTATTATAATGAGAATGAAAGTTTTGTTCGCGATGTAAATTTCTAATAGCCATTTAAGCGCTAGCAAAATAATAGCCATACTTACAGAACTTAATAGCGGTTTCCATAAAGTTTTAATTAAAGTTTTAGGTTTTATCGTTGTCCTTGAAAAAATTATGAGCACAGGTAACTGAACAAGTTCGGCTACTAATCTAGCAATACATGCGCCTGTTGATTTTAAACTAGGCATTAAAATTAAAGATAACAATATGTTAACAATAGAAGAAATAAATATAGCTATAGTTTGAATCCATATTTTGTTTTGTGGTCTAAAATATAAACTTCCAAAGAGTCCGTTTAAAGGAGAGAAGATAACCGTTGGTGATAAAATATAAATAAGTAATACACACTTACTATAGCCTTCCCCAAAGAATAATGGCGTAAAAATAGAGTTGATTGATATAAGACCAAAGCATAAAGGAAGGGATAAAACCCAAAAAGCTTCAAAAGTTTGACTGATTTTTCTTTCTACCTCAGTTAAATCACCTTTTTTTACTAGATATGAAATTCTAGAAAGCATTATTATACTTAAAGATGCGGCCAAAGTAGCTAAAATATTTATAACTTTAATAGCTTGTCCGTAATACCCACTTTCTAAATTATCATTAACAAGTAAACCTAAAAGCGTTTGATTTAGGTATGTAAATAAAGAAATCGCAAGTGCAGGGATAAAATATGGAAACGATTTCTTGATTGATTCCACTATTTTTAAGTCTTTAAAGCGGACTATTTTTAAGTCACTTTTTCTAAAAGAAAAAAATAAAGAAATGGTAGATATTAATTGACTTGAAGCTAAAATAATTGTGTAAATTGTCAGATCATTTGGGCTTTTTACAAATACGAAAATTAGCACAGTACTTAAAAGCTTAAGTAATGAATTTTTTATACAAATACTGATAAATTTTTCTTCTCCTTGAAAAAAGAATACTGGGTCTATCATTACAGAAATAATGTAAAGGGAGAAAACTAAAACAAATGTTAAATCATATGTACTAAAAAACAGTATCGAAAACAAAAAATAGATTAACAAGCAAAAAAAGCCAAATAATAATTTGGAAAAATAAATACTAAAAAAGGATAAGGATTTTTCAGAAATGTTTTCCCTAGTTTCGGCTATTCTTTTCGTTCCATAATCAGTAAACCCAAATGTTACAACAAGCGTGAAATATGTAATAATTGAGTAAAAAAAAGAATATTGTCCAATCGAATTCGCGCCTAAAGTTCTAGATATATAAGGAGTTGTTATAAGTGGAACTAATAGCGCCAAAATTTGATAAAAAGCATTAAATATTGTATTAATTTTAAGAGATGATTTTAAACCTGCCATATTTCCTCCTTTTTGACAATATTATGATGACATCCTTTAACGATTGCAAATATCGTGAATTCATATTGTGATGCCTAAAACCAAATTACACTTATCAAATTGCAAAAGGAGAAAGTCACTATGTTTAGTTTAATTAATGTTCGTATCCTTGTCTACATTGAGTCGAGTGTTTTAAATTTTTAAATATTAAATGGTGTTAAAATTGTTTATAATTAAGAATACGAGGAGGGATTATTGTGCTTCAAAAAATATTTAATAAAATCTTATCTAAAAAAATTAAAATTGCGCATGGGATGAAAAAAGCAATTATAATTAATCCAAAACACATACACATAGGTAAAAATGTTCATTTTGGAATTTTTAACAAATTGGCTTGTTATGAAACTTATAAAAAAAAGATTTTTTCACCAAGTATTAAATTTCACAATGGTGTATATATAGGTAATTTTTGTTCTTTTTTGTCGGCCGGCAACCTTGAAATTGGCGAAAATACATTAATAGCTTCTTATGTCTGTATTACAACCGAAAATCACGGAATAAAACAAGGTCCTAGTTTTAATTATATTGATCAGGAATTAACAAACAGTGATGTTATTGTAGGCAAAAATTGTTGGATAGGAGAAAAAGTTACAATTCTTCCGGGTGTGGTTATTGGCGATAACTCCATAATTGGTGCCAATTCTGTAGTGACGAAAAGCATACCTTCTAATTGCATAGCCGTTGGTAATCCGGCAAAAGTAATTAAAAAACGGAATTTTAAAACTTGCTTATGGGAGAGAGTCTATGATTAAGATAAAAGAAATTAAAGCAAAAACTATGACTCCTGAAAAAAAATCTACAGCAAAGAATGATATTTTTGCTTATTACATTGGCAGGCCTATATCTTATTTGTTTACTGTTCCATTCCTATATACTTCAATAAAGCCTAATACCATCTCAATCATTTCGATGATATTTGTTGTGCTTTCTTTTTTATTTGCCATTTTAAATAAAATCTCATATGTATTTGTCTTTATTAGCTGGATTTTTATATTTTTATGGAATATTTTTGATGGAGTAGATGGCAATATAGCTCGATATAAACAAATATATTCGAAAAACGGATCTACAATCGATGCAGCTAGTGGGTATTTAGCAATGTTTTTTACTTTTTTATCCATGGGCATTGTTGCCTCCGATCTGCATTTTTGGTTTTTTGATGACATGCTTATCAATTCTGATATATTTTTTTGTATTCTTGGTGCTATTTCTGGCTTTTGCCAAATTTTTCCTAGGTTGATTCATCACAAATTAGCTAATTCTACTAAAGACTACAATAATGTTTTGGCTGACAGATCTAATTATAATTTTGTTAAAATAGTTGGACTTAACCTGACAAGTATTGCTGGATTTGTGCAATTGATTTTATTAATAGTAGTGATACTCGGGTTTTTTAATATTTACTTATTTGATTTTTTTACTATATTTTATTTTTTGCTTAATATGTTATTTTGTATTATTTCCGTTTTTAAAGTTTTGAAAAATTGATGAGAGGTATTTTATGAATTATGCGGTAATTATAGCTGGTGGTGTCGGCTCTAGGATGCATTTGGATATTCCAAAGCAATTTGTGAATATTTATGATAAGCCAATTATTATTTATACATTAGAGGCCTTTCAAAAAAGCCCAATTATTGATGGTATAGTTGTAGTTTGCATTAACTCTTGGATTCCAGTTTTAGAAGCTTATGCTAAGCAATTCAATATTACAAAACTTATAAAAGTTGTTCCGGGCGGGCAAACAGGGCAAGAATCAATCAGAAACGGAGTTTATTCTCTTGATGATATATGTTCACCAAATGATATAGTTATTATTCATGATGGCATTCGACCAATGGTAGAAGAAGCTGTTTTGGAAGACTGTGTTACAGTATGTCAGCAAAAAGGAAATGCTGTTTCCTCGATGCCTTATAATGAGCAAATATTTTTGAAAAATGCTTTTGACGAACTTTCAACAAATAAATATATAAAAAGAGAAACTATTATGAGAGTTTCAACACCACAAGCATATAGATTTAAGAAACTTAGAGATTGCTATGAATATGCTTTTGCTAATAAAATTGGCATTTTTGGTTCGTCTTACACGAATACTATGATGGCAGATTTAGGGGAAACGCTTTACTTTTCGGCTGGCTCTGAACGAAATATTAAGTTGACAACGCCAGAGGATATTTACATATTTAAAGCGCTCTTAAAATTGAAAGAAAATAATTAAATTAATCTTTTATGATATATACAGATTTATATTTAAATGACTTGAAAAAAAATAATTTTGATATTAATCAATTAATATACAGCAATATTTGCATTAGTGGTGGTACAGGATTAATAGGTTCTTATTTAATTGATTATTTGCTATCAAACTTAAAATACAAAGGCAAAATTTTTGCACTAGTTAGAAATGTGGATATTGCAAGAAGCAGGTTTAATTTGTTTAACTCTGATGAAAGACTTGTCCTTCTTCCTTATGATATGAAATCACCGATACGAATCGATGATAAAATTGATTTTGTTGTGCATGCTGCTAGTTTAACAGACCCTATTAATTATTCAAAGTTTCCTGTGGAAACTATGAAAGTGAACATTTTCGGTTTAACTTATTTACTTGATTTTTGTGCTAGCAAAAACTCTCGCTTTTTATTTTTGTCATCATGCGAAGTATATGGTGAAAACAATCATGAAAATTTAAAAGAGAATGACTATGGTTTTATAGATATATTAAATCCAAGAGCATCGTATAATGAGGCTAAAAGATGCTGTGAAACATATTGTGCAGCTTATAAGAATGAATATAATATTGATGTCAAAGTATTAAGATTGAGTCGTGTTTACGGACCTACAATGAAAATGACAGATTCAAAAGCTTTATCACAGTTCATCAAAAATAGTCTTAGAAAAGAGAATATAGTATTGAAGAGTCTTGGTAATCAATTATTTAATTATACATATGTGTCAGATGTAATAGGCGCAATTATACGTGTTCTATCTACTAAAGATAATTCTGACTTAAATATTTCTTTTAATTTCTCTAATACTGAACTTCATAGTCTGAAAGAAATTTCAAATTTTATTGCTTCGCTAAGTGGAACGAAAGTTATTTTTGAAAACCCAACAAGCTTGGAAAAGGCAGGGTATTCTAAATCTATAGTAAGTTCTATGGATTGCTCTTTGTTTAAAAAGATATTTGGGTTTTCCGCTGAAATTTCAATTTTTGAAGGTATTAAACGAACTTTAGACGTTTTAAGATCTCAGAATTTCTAAGTACTATTTAGATTTATATTTTCTATTTATATATTAATCACAATCAGAAAACTTTAATTAATCAAGTGCCTCTTACTATAGAGCAAGTGCACGCTGCTTTAAGTTAAATTTTATATAAGTATTCTTAACACTTTGATATAATTAATCCATGAAAATATTAGTTACAGGAGCCAATGGTTATATTGGTTCTAAAGTTTGCTCTTACATTGAAAGAAGCGGGCATAAAGTTATAGCGTGTGATATTTCTGACTCACATTTAGATGGCGGTATCGAATTTATAAAATGCGATATTTTTAATAAACTAGATTCAAACCTATTTGATTTTTTTGGTAAGCCAGACCTATGCCTTCATTTAGCACGGAGAGATGGATTTATGCATTCCTCAGACAAACATATGCTTGATTTATCTTCTCATTATGCTTTTATTGATAATTTGTTAAGAGGAGGGTTAAAAAACATAGCAATAATGGGTACAATGCATGAAGTTGGTTATTATGAGGGCGGAATAACAGAAAATACACCTTGCAAACCAACAAATCAGTATGGTATCGCTAAAAACGCATTAAGGGAATCCTCAAGACTATTATGTAAAAAATACAATGCCTCGTGGAAATGGTTAAGAGCGTTTTATATATATGGCAATGATAGTTTTGGTAATTCAGTATTTTGCAAATTACGAAAGGCTGCATATGATGGCGCAAGTGAATTTAATTTAACATCAGGCGAAAAGAAATTTGATTTTATAGAAGTTAATGAGTTGGCAAAACTCATCTCATTAACAATTTTACAGAATGATGTTAATGGAATTATTAATGTATCATCAGGGTGTCCAATCAGTCTAAAACACATGATTTTGAATTATATGAGGATGAATGATTTAAATATAAAGATAAACTGGGGCGCTTATCCCGAAAGGGAGTCTGAATCGCCATGCATTTATGGCGATATAAGTAAACTTAAACAAGCGCTTAAAGTATATGAGAATATAAAGAAAAGAGGATAAACAATAATATGTCTAAATTTTTAATAACAGGAGGAGCTGGATTTATTGGAGGTAATTTCCTTCACATCATGGTAAATAAATATCCAAATGATGAATATGTTTGTTTGGATGCTTTGACTTATGCGGGTAATATGGAAACACTATCACCAATAATGAATAAACCAAATTTTAAATTTGTTCACGAAAATATTTGCAATAGAAAAGTTATATATGAACTTTTTGAAAAAGAACATTTTGATTATGTAATTAATTTTGCTGCTGAAAGTCATGTCGACAGAAGTATCGAAAATCCAGAAATATTTTTAGAAACAAATATAGTTGGAACGTCTGTTTTGATGGATGCTTGTAGAAAATATGGTATAAAAAGGTTTCATCAAGTTTCAACTGATGAAGTTTATGGTGATTTGCCTTTAGATCGACCAGATTTATTCTTTACTGAAACTACACCATTACATACGTCTTCACCTTATTCAGCTTCAAAAGCTAGTGCTGATTTATTAGTGCTTGCTTACCATAGAACTTTTAAATTACCAATTACAATTTCTAGATGCTCGAATAATTATGGTCCATATCAATTCCCAGAGAAGTTGATTCCTTTGATGATTCAAAAAGCATCTAATAATGAATCTCTTCCTGTATATGGTAATGGTGCTAACGTACGTGATTGGCTATATGTTGGAGACCATTGCACAGCCATTGACCTTATAGTTAGAAATGGTCGAGATGGTGAAATTTACAATATTGGTGGTCATAATGAAAGAACTAACTTACAAGTAGTTAAAACAATATTAAAAGCTTTAGGAAAACCTGAATCACTAATTAACTATGTTAAAGATAGACCAGGACATGATTTAAGATATGCTATCGACCCAAAGAAAATTGAAACTGAATTAGGCTGGGAACCTGAATTTAATTTTGATACAGGTATCGTAGAAACAATTAAATGGAACTTAAACAATAAAGAATGGTTAAAGCATGTTGAAAGTGGAGAATATCTTAAATGGATGGAAAGATATTCAAAAAAATAATTTGATTTTGTGAGGTTTTTAAATGAAAGGTATAATTTTAGCGGGTGGTAGCGGCACAAGACTATATCCTTTGACGCTTGTAACAAGTAAGCAGCTTTTACCAATTTATGATAAACCAATGATTTATTATCCACTATCAACTTTGATGCTTGGTGGTATTAGAGAAATTCTTATTATTTCTACTCCGCAAGATACGCCAAGATTTAAAGAGTTATTTGGTGATGGCTCTAAATTTGGAATTAACTTGTCTTATGCTGTTCAACCTTCACCTGATGGCTTAGCACAGGCTTTTATTATTGGTGAAGAGTTTATTGGTGATGATCCTTGTGCGATGATTCTGGGAGACAATATTTTTTATGGTGCTGGTCTAACAAAGCATTTAGAAAATAGTGTAAGAAGAGCGGAAGATGGAATTGCAACAATTTTTGGATACTACGTAAAAGATCCTGAAAGATTTGGAATTGTTGAACTTGATGAAAATAAAAATGCCATTAGTATAGAAGAAAAACCAGCAAAACCTAAATCAAATTATTGTGTTACTGGCCTATATTTCTATCCTAAAGGGGTCAGTAAAATTGCTAAAAATATTAAACCATCTCCTAGAGGTGAACTTGAAATAACAACACTTAACAATGTGTATTTACATAACAAGAACTTGCATGTAACTACTTTAGGTAGAGGATATTCTTGGTTAGACACTGGAACTCACGAGTCTTTAATTGATGCATCAAGTTATATTAAAATTCTTGAAGAGCACCAAGGTATTAAAATTTCTTGCCCTGAAGAAATTGCTTATATTCATGGGCGGATTACAAAAGAAAAACTTATTGAGATAGGTGAAAGTATGGCCAAGAATGAATATGGCCAACATTTGCTTAATGTAGCGCATGGAAAAATTATATATTAAGAGGATATAACTGGATGAAACTAACATTAACGCCAATTAAAGATTTAGTTGTTATAGAACCAAAAGTTTTTGGTGACGAAAGAGGATATTTTTACGAAGCATATAACAAAAATACCTTTCATGAATTAGGATTAGATTATGACTTTGTCCAAGATAATCAATCTTTTTCAAGAAAAGGAGTTCTCAGAGGCTTACATTTTCAAAAGCAATTCCCACAGGCCAAACTAGTTAGAGTAATTGAAGGCGAAGTCTTTGATGTAGCGGTTGATTTAAGAAAAGATTCTCCAACATTTGGCAAATGGTACGGTGTTACTTTAAGTGGCAACAATAAAAAGATGTTTATGATCCCTAGAGGGTTTGCTCATGGTTTTTTAGTATTATCAGAAACTGCTATATTTAGTTATAAATGTGATGATTTTTATCATCCAAATGATGAAGGCGGAATTATTTATAACGATCCTGATATTGGCATTGAATGGCCTGAAGTTGATTGTGAGTTAGTGCTTTCTGATAAAGATAAAAAGCACGGAATTTTTAAAAACTTTTAAAACTTAGAAAACTAGAAATTGTTAAAAAATTTAGGTTATCAGAAAATATGATTAAAATTAAAAAAATCGAGTTTAATAATCATAAGATTTTCGGAAACAAAGTATTTGATTTTACAATTAACGACAATATTGCAAATACTATTGTCATTATAGGAAATAATGGATGTGGCAAGACTAATTTGCTTAAAGAAATTAATAAACTTAACGGTCAGTTTTATCATTTATTACCCTTAAAAGAATATTCTGTCAAAATAACTATTTGTTTGCCTGACAATAAATATTTTGATAAAAGAACAGGTCAGCATCTTACAACAGCAGAATTTTATATTTCTGACAATGGTTCGAAAAGTTTTAGATTTTTACCAGATGTTAATATGGCGAGAATGATTGTCGATAATAATGAAAACGATATAAATTTTTTGGACCTTGAATGTATATTTTCTGAAGCTGATTTACCATTTAAGACTTCAAATAAGGTTAATGGTATTACGAATAAGACAATTGACAATACTAAGAACGATTCAAATATTTTAGATATTGCTTATGATATAACTCAATTATTTGTAGACATTTCTTCTCAAGACAATGCTGATTTTAAAGATTATGCAATAGAAAAATTAAATAACGATGGTTATACATATTTTAAACCAGACGAAGCTCCTAGCAGGATGAGTAGATTTAAAAATGCTTTTAAATATATTTTCGAAAATAAGCTTACTTTTTCAAAGATAGAAAATAACTCGATTCCTATTTTTAAAAAAGGGGAGAGTACCTTTCCGATTTCAAGTTTAAGTGCTGGAGAGAAACAAGTTGTTTTTAGAGGGGGGTTTTTATTAAAAAATAAAAATAGTCTTAAAGGAGCGCTTGTATTAATTGATGAGCCCGAAATAAGCATGCATCCAAGTTGGGAGAAAAGAATATTTGGATATTATAGAAGTTTATTTGCCGAGGATAGTTGTCAAACATCCCAAATCTTTTTTGCAACTCATTCGGAGTACGTTTTAGAAGAAGCTATTGATACTAAGGACTGTTTAATATTAGATATAAGCAAAGATAATACAGAGAAATTTTATAAAGGGTCAGGCAAGTATGTTTTTCCACGTTTACTTTTTGAAGAATGCCGCGGATCAATTTTCGATATTCATACAGTTGAGTATCATATTTTGCTTTATGCTGAACTTCAAATATTATTTCAAAGAGGGCAAAATGGTAAAGCTCAGACAATTAAGAAGTTTGATGACTGGCTCATTAATCAGTCGCCTAATTGTCCAAAGAAACAGTATGTATTTGGAACATCTAATTACTATGCTTTGCCTACATATATTAGAAATTGTATTGATCATCCGGATAGTGGAAATCAATATACGAAAGAAGAGCTCGCTTATTCTATTCAGTATATGATCAGCTTATTAAAGCAGTTAAATTCCCAAAATAGCAGTTCTAACTAGATTTAAGAGTTGATAAAATTCCTTCAAAACATTTTTAAGTTGTTAAAAAAGTCAATGGACTTTAACAATAAAATATGTAGTAATTATTTCGCTAGGTATATAATCAGCTTATGAAAACTGCTAGATTCCTAAAGGAATTATTTTTCAATTAATTAACTTTAATTAATGTTTTGATGTTCGTCGCTTAACTCGCAGGCATGAACTTTCCCTTATTTTTAACTCGTTACAAGTGCTAAAATACTAAGAAGAAGATTGACATTATGAAATTAGAAACTTTTTCAAAAACTTGGTTTTCAAAGCAAACTAAATTATATTATGATTCTACAAGAACCGATCAAAGTTCTTTTAAGAAGTTGTTTAACAATTTTTTTGATTTGCCTTATGAACTTGTCTTTAGAAATGAAAGCTATCAATCTTCTTTATATAATCTTTTAGAAAAATATTATAAAAATGAAGAAATTGTTAAAGCTAAATTTGTAAGTACGAATGCTAATTGCAAAAGAAATTTCACTTTTTTTGAATTTCCTGTAAAGAACAGCAGAATTGATATTGTCTCACTTGGTGATAAGAGTTTTGCTTACGAAGTAAAAACGAAATACGATACTCTTGATAGGCTTAGCAAGCAACTTAATGATTATCTTAAATGTTTTGAATATGTATATGTTATTATTAGTGACGATAGATTAGATGAAGTAGCACATATGATTCCGACTGAAGTGGGCATTTATACATTCAAAGATAAATCTACCACATTGAATTTTAGGTTAATTAAAAAAGCTGAACTTTCAAGTCAAATGAACTTCGAATATATTTTGGATTTATTTACGAAAAATTATTTAAAGAAATATTTTTTAACTGAAAACAGAAATTTAATTTTATCTAAGTTTAGTATTCAACAAATTAATAAATATTTTAAATTAATGATTGTTGATAAATATAAAGGAAAAAATGTTAGTTATTGATTAGGTAATAGTGGATCATTTCTTCTATATAATGCTCAATTGTTAATTCAATGTAATTTGAAGCTGTTGAGTTTTTATGCGTTGATTTTTGTTTTAATATTATTTCTTTTAACTTAACTAAGGAATAGCCGTTTAATTCTAATATTTCTTTTAGCGGACTATCATTTAAATTTTTGTCTATAATTTCGCTTAAATATTTTGTTAATTCTGTGTAAATAGTACTAATATTTCCCTTAATAGCAGATTTAATAATAAAGAATTTGTTCATTAAGAATGAATACTCAAAGAAAATGGCTTCTATAGGAACTTTACTATTACCGATTTCATTATTATCGGCTTTTGCGCCACAATATGAACCAATCCCGTGATAATAAAACCCTTTATTATTTTTTAAGAAATTGATTAAATCATAATTGCAAAAATTAGTGTAATCCAAATTTTTGTAAACCTTGGCTGGTTGCTGTGATCTCTCGGTACTAAAAAAGATTATTTTATTTCTAAGAGTTTTAGCGATAGAGTGATAATTTGACAAAATGATTTTTGTCTGCATGGATGAGAACTCGTTGTCTAAAATTAAAAAATCATTTTCGTTCAAATTTAGTAAAACTTCTTTTATATCATTAAGATTTATATAATTTGTTAGACGTAATGCAAATTTTTGGTTATTAGCATGAAAGAATTTGATTAAATCAATAATTATGTTTTTATGATAATAAAATAATTTAAAATCCAGTTTCAAACTTGGAATGGTATTACTACTAAAAGCAATAGACTTTGTTTTTGCAATCAAATCCTCAAAATTATCCTCATTAAAGTTTTCGTCATAATACTCGATAAAATGCGTAGTAGTTTCTAACGCGATACGATATTTGTTCTGAGTTGCAAATGTAATATCTTTTTTTAATTCAATATAAGGAATAATTCTTGTTGAAACTTTACTAAAATCTTTTAAACTTGAAAGACTTTTCAATGCTTTATATTGGGCTTGCTGTTTGCTTCTTAGAATTGGCACAAATATTTTATTCATAATTATATTTAATGACTTAAAGAACTTAATGTCAACAGAATTTTGAAATTAATAATTTGTCTAATCATTAAAGATTTTTATTTACTTTCAAAATATTTAATTTATACTAAATATATGGATTTATCGGTTAGCAATCAGTTATCGAAAATTCTTGATAACGAAAGCAAAATGAAGAAATTATATGGAGATAGAGCAGCTAGAAATTTGATAGCGGCAGTTAGTGTTTTAAAAGCCGCCAACACCCTTGCCGATGTTCCAAACGTTCCCCCTACGCGAAGACATAAATTATCTGGAATTTTGAAAGAGATTCGGGCAATTAATGTTACACAAAGTCTTCGATTACTGATTAAACCCATTGATGGAGAAACAGAACCACATAAAATTAGGCGTATAGAACTAATTGAAGTTACTAATTATCATTAGAGGAAATAGCTATGTTAGATACATTAATGAAACCATCTGAAATAGTTGCTGTTTATTTAGAAGAAAATAATTTTACTATTAATGATTTGATAACAATCGGAGGAATAAGCAGGGCAACGGCTTATAATTTTCTTGCTGGAAAGCAAGATATGACATTTAAAATTGCAGCTGCAGTTAATAAATTGATTCCTGAAATTTCAATAGAATTCTTATTAAATTACCAAGTTAAATATACTTGTTATATTAAAAAATTTGAAAACAACAATAATATCGATAACGCAAAAGACTTAATTAGTTTTTTCTGTCTTGATAAACTCTATCCTGATTTAAAAAACAATGACGTTAAACTATGTCAGAAAGGTATTGAAATATTTGGAAGTGAGGCTTTTCATGCAAAGCGTTTCGAGCTTGAAGGTCTCCCTAGGTTAGGTTTGTCTATAGCTAAAAACAATCAATATAATGCTACATCTTCATGGATTATTAATTCTTTGTATAAAGCAAAAAAAGAAAATAAAAATCGGAGAGAAAAGGTAGTTAACTATAATAATTTGAACCGTATTCTTATGAATATTGGTCAATATTGTGGAACAACTACTATTGAAGAAACTATCAGTGTTTTCGAATTAGTTGCAAATCTAGTTGGCTTTAATTTCTATTTTTGCAAAAGCATACCCAATTCAAGGGTTAAAGGAATTTGCATAAAACTAGAAGACAAAAATGTTTTTATACTATTGAGCGATTTATTTTGCAATATTGAAAATTTATGGCTTACATTTATTCACGAGTTGATGCATATTAAAGATAACTATTTTTATGATTATGAACGCGAAAGTGAAGCCAAAAAAGATTTATTAGAATTAAAAGTCGACGAAGATGTAATCAAACTTTTGACTAAAGAACGGAAAATCAACCTGGCTGATAACTTGTTGACTAACGCTTATTCTCTTTCAGAATTTTCAAATATTCCGGTCGGAGTTTCGGCTGAGTTGGTTCGTTCGATGACAAAAATTTATAACGATAGAAATCTAAATAGTTTGATTCACACCTTTAAGAGGGGGTATATTACTTAATATTTGCACATTTGATTGCTATTTAATTTTATCGATAGTTCTTATAGGAATAATAATTCTTTTGTTTGTAATAAAACATAGGATTATGAAGACAAAATCAGTAGTTTCTAAAAATGAAAAAGTAGAAGAAGTATCAGAAACTACTGAAAAAACAAAAGAAGAAATAGTTACAATCGATAAAGATCATTGTCCTAGATATGGCGGATTGCTTGTTAAACGTCATAACCCGTATGGAAATTTTTATGGATGTGAAAACTTTCCAATTAATAATTGTAGATATACAAGAAAGTTTAAATAGGAGGAACAATAATGGAGTTCTTAAAAAAAATAAAATTGAATATTATACCAATATTTAAACAAACAATTTTATTGTCTGGATCAATTTTCTCAGCTCTAACAATTGTATTATCTTTTATTTCATGGGAAGATATGAAAATTGAAAATATTTGGATTAAAATATTCATATTATTTGGAATTATATTAAGTTCATTTTTAATATCATTAGTTTTTATTGTAGTTGTATTAAAAAACAAAAAATTATGGGCTAACGGAAAAAATAAAGTATTAGCTTTTTATGGTGATTTATTTAAAATAACGGACAAACAAGAAAAAAAGATCGTTGTAATTCCAGTAAATGATACATTTGAGACAATTGTTGATGATGATTTGGTTCAAGATAAACCTCTTGTTTCTTTAACTACAATTCATGGTCAATGGATAAAGTACATGAATTCTAAAGGAATAGATTCTAAAACGCTTAGTACTATGATTTCTGACAATCTTAAAAATAGAAAGATAGAGCCAATCAAGGTGTATACAGGTGAAGAAAAAAATAGAGGTAACAAAGAGTCATATGAATTAGGAACAATTGCAACTATAAACGGTGAAAATAGTACTACATTTTATTTAATAGCTATTTCTAAGTTTGATGAGAATAATAAAGCTAACTCATCTAGAAAAAAGATAAGAAATTGTGTAGATGAATTGATTGAATTTTATGATACTAATGGTCAGGGATATCAAATTTTCATTCCTTTGTTTGGAACTGGTAGATCTAGAGCAGACTTGAATCATCAACAAGCATTTAAAATTATAAAGAATGCTGTTTTGGCAAATGAAAAATCTATTCATGGAATTATTAATATAGTTGTTTACAAAAAAGATAAAGACAAAGTATCAATATTTAAGCAGGAGGAAAATATGGCGTATAGAACTAGAACATATATAGCGGCTGATTGGACAGGAGATTTAGATGCTGTAGAAAAATTACATCAATGGAATGATAGTAAATTTTGGTCGTTATCATTTACTGATGCACATGAATTAACTCAGTCATATGACACGAGTTTACCTTGTAGCATTAAAAGATCCTTAAAAGAAAGAATGGATGCTTCCAAAACTTTTGTTTTAATTGTTGGTGAAAAAACAAATACTTTAACAAAAGGTAAGTGTAGCTTATGCAAAAGTTATAATTCATGGATAGGAAGTTGCGCACGTGGCCATTATATTGACAATAGAAGTTATATTAATTTCGAGTGTGAGAAGGCAGTAGAAGCAGGTATAAAAATTGTCGTGTTATACAATTATGCAAATGTCTATAGAGATAAATGTCCAGAGTCTGTTAGATATAAAGGAACGCATGTTCCAATGTGCTATTATGAGAATGGTAAATATTATTGGGATTATGAAGCAGTAAAAAATGCATTATTAGACTAATATGAAGAAATTACTAATATTTCTCTTTACAATTATTTCCATTACTCTAACATCTTGTGGTAAATCAAATAGCTCATCAATACAACCAATTACTGATGAGCCTAGTACAACATTTACTACGCCACAAGATGATAAGACAATAACTAAGGAAGATGAAACTGCCAATATGAAATTAACGTTAAAAATAGATGGTATAGAAGTAGATGTAATATGGGCTGATAATAATTCAGTAAAAGCTTTGAAGAATCTTTCAAAAAATGGATTAACTATAAATATGAGTAAGTATGGTGGATTTGAGCAGGTAGGTTCAATTGGTTCTACATTACCATCAGCTGATACTAGAATTACTACTAATCCAGGAGATATAGTTTTATACTCATCAAATCAAATAGTATTATTCTATGATTCTAATACATGATCTTATACGAAATTAGGACATATCAATTTATCTAAAAGTGAATTAACTGATTTACTTGGTGATGAAGATGTTATGATTACACTTAATTTAAGATAGCTGACATGTTGGTTAGTGGAAAAATATTATTTACAATAGTTTCACATATTGTTGATAGCGACTTATAAAGGAGGTTTTTATGCCTAAGGCGGACGTAAAATTAATTAAAACAGGAAATAAATACACAATTACTAATCCCAATTATTACCATACATGTGGTTTATTGGACGCTGATGAGTATTGTGTTTCGATAACTTTGAGTGAAATGCCATCTGAGGATTGGATAAAAGAGTTTAATAGATTAAAAGATTTACTTTCTTCAGATTGCATTTGCGATCCTAAAATTATTCAAAGCATTGAAATTCGTGAATTAAAAAATGTTTCTCAATGTTTTGGTATAACTAAAAATAGTAAAAATGGTTATGAGAATTTAGTCGAAAAATTAAGAAAATTAATTGATGATGTGAACATAAAATACAAATAAATTTTAATTGTGGTGCAACTATACACAGTTAGAACATAATAGAATTTAATTAAAATATGTTATTGCCATATTTGTGTTTTTTATATTCGGGTTAATCTTGCCAAATTTCCGTTTAGTTGTCGTATTTTCAGCGAATCGAATAATGTCGAATTAAATATTTAATATTTGCTAGCAAATCCTATAGGTGTTATATTCAACAATTAAAATTCTTTTCACCTTATGGGTTGTCTTTAAATACCTTATTCATACTCCACATCCATAATGATATCTTGCTTATAATCACCAAAATCTTTTGAAAATATATTAAATCCACCAGGATAAGTGCAGCCTTCTTTATTGTAAATCTTGAATTTAATAATATTTGATTCGCTTAAATTAAGATTTGAAATAGTGATGGAATTACTAAGAAATACTCCATCAAGATAGATACCAAAGTTATCAACTTTGATTGTTTTTAAAATACCATATTGTGTTGAATCAACACTCCAAAATGATGGAGTGTATATTCCTTTTCTTCCGCCAAAATCTCCAGGACATGTATAAGTTAATATATCAACACCATTTATGGAAAAGGTTATATCACTTTTATAATTGTTATCGTAGTAACTGGTTTCACTACAAATTTCTAAAGAAAATGTAATTGATAAAATCTTTTTATCTTTAAAAGTTGAATTATCATATCCATATTCAACTAAGCCTCGGTTTGTATAGATGAGTAGTGCATCAAATCTATCTGACATAAATGGTGAATCTAAATATAAATTAGGAGTGTTCTTGCCTGTAACAATTCCACTTTTTGGCCCAAAGGAAGCATTAATGTAACCGCCAACAATCTGGCTCTGTACATAATGCTTAATTTTAGACTTATCTAATTCATCAGTTACGAAATTGATGTTAATAGTGGCGCAGCTTCTAGAAACCATGGTTTTATCGCCATTTTTTCCTTTAACAACTGCAACATTTACTAAATCAGCCTTTTTCAAGATATTTAAATGAAAAAGGATACTAGATACTGAAACATAATTTAATGTAGCAAGTTCGCTTACTGATCTCCATTCTTCTTTTAGCTGCGCTAAAATTGCAATTCGAGTTGGATTTGAAAAACTTAATCCGAGATTATAAATTTTTTCATAATCTTCTTTTTTGTTGATGTCGTAATAGTGGTTAAGCATAAATTTTAATTTTTCCTTTTAGTATTTATATTATCGCACAAGCTGATATTTCACACTACACTACAGTGTAGTAGCGATAAATTTTCTCAATAAAACTATGAACTTTAAATCATTTCTTCTTTCGATTAAATTATAGTCAGGAGCTAGTTAATTTATGAAAAAGAAATTAATAATAATTAGTTTTCTACCTTTTTTGAGCACATATACTGTGGCAAATCTCTTTTTAACAAACGAAGAGATTCCTAAGTATGATATTAACTCAACTTTAGGTGAAGAAATGTTTAGTGGTGGTAGTTTTATTAATGGTATTAGTAATTCTTTATTCGCTGATAGTGGTAACAGCTATAGCGGTTACTATAGAGGCATTACATCACTTGCTGAAGGAGAGAGTGATTTTTATTCTATCTATGATGAAAGTGAAGACAATACCTTTTTAAGAATGGCTAATTATAATGGTGAAGAAGATAGCTATCGAACTAGAGCTAGTTTTTATTTTTTTGATAACGAAAACAATGTTCCAGAAAATTTACCTTCAACAAGTTATATGAATGTAGCTTTTGATTATCGCTTTTTTGTTAGTGATTTTGAAAAGTTGTCCTTAAATGAAAATAGTTTAATCTTAAGATATCAATCAAGAGGAAGTGCAAACGGTAAAAGCGGAGATGTCTATTTAAGAGATTTAGAAATCAATGAAATAGATGATGAAACATGGCATCATTATGAATTTACCATAAGTTGTGATTCCTCAATGTCTACATCTTATGGTTGGTTCTTTTTCTACTATAACAATATTAAATCTTCGCAAAATCCAACTTATTTTATTGATATAGATAATTTCTTTGTTTCTTTAGATGAAACAAATACTACATATAAGAATGGCGATTTTGAAAATTTGAAAACCTATTCAAGACTATTAGAAACACCAAATGAAAATAATCTCTATCCTAATCTTTATTACAAAAAGAGTTTAGGAGAAGCAGCAACTCAACAAAAGAAATTTAATGAAAGTTATTTAAGAATGAACTCAGATAAAAATAGATCAACTTTCTCAGTTGACTTAAATAATTTAACTAGCGATTACTTAAGGATTTCTTTTGATTATAAAAATTTGAGTTATTATAAAGAACCTAATCTTACTATTAAATTTAATGGAAGTGATATTTCACTTCAGACTCAAGGAATACTTAATAATAATGAACCTTTTAAAGATGAGTTTATAAATTCATTTACTAATTATGACAAAAACAATGTTTGGAATAATCTAGTTGCTTATATTGATTTAACTAGTTTAGACAGTATTGATTCAATAGATTTTGTTTTAGATAGTGATAATGATTTAGCAATTGATAATCTTTCTATTAAAGAAGTTTTAAATATAGATAAAGTTAGCGGAGATTATGAAAAGTTTATGCAAGATATTGAAGCTCTTTTAGATTCTTATCCAAACTATAAAACTGAATTTTATGAAGAAGATGTCTATTTAATTGATCAAAAAATTGACTACATTAACACGAAGTTAAATGAAACTTCATCTGAAACAGTCTTAAATTCAAATTACGAAGAATTAGAAGAGTTATTTAAGAATGCTCGTATTAAGGGAGACTACTCAAGTCTATCTTCTTATATTGATAAGATCTTCCAAGAAATGATTGGCCTTACTGAAGATGATTTTGAAAAAGTCTCTTACTTAAAGTTTAGAAATGCTCTTGATAAAGCATATTTGTTAGACGAATCTTCAACTAAAGAAGAAATTGATGAAGCCTATCAAGAGTTAAAGAGTGCTTATGAAGGCTTAGTAAGAAAGGATTAGTTATGTTAAAAGAAAGTTTACTTTTGGCTCCCTTATTATTATCAGGGACTGTAACTACACCAATTGAAAATATAAATGTTATTGGTAAAGACTTTTCTAAAGGGATATACACATATTCTCTTCAAGATAAGTTCTATGAATCGCCAAATACTATTGAAGCCTGGATCAAATTAGGTCTAGTAAGTCAAAATGAGAGTTATGGTGTTATCTTTGGAAACTATAACGAATTCAATGAAGGCTCAGTTAACTTAAGCGTTAATAAAGATTCATTTATTGAATTAAACTGGAATAGTGAAGAGATAGTTGTTACTTTTGATAATTATAAACTTAAGAAAGATACATGGTATTTTATATCAGTTGTTAGAGACAAAGTTAATAAATGCTTCAAGCTTTATGTTGATGGAGAATTAACGCAAACTGTTAATATCAATGTCGGTCAAGAACCAAAATCTTTTTTTGAGTATCGAATTGGAGCTGATTGGGCTGATTGGCACGATGCAAAAACACCTTTTAAAGGACAAATATTATCTGTAAGTGCTTATTCTAAGGCCTTATCATCAAAAGAAGTTTATGAAGATTACATAGATGGAGATAATATTTCTTATTTAAATAGAGATAATTTACTTTTTAATACCTACCTTGATTACAATAGTGAAATTGCTATTGATACTTCTAGGCACGGCAATCATGCAAAATTAGAAACACTGGATTGTTTTTATGATGACTCTCTATTTGAAGCAAAAGATTATACCTTTGCAGTAATCCCAGATCCTCAAATGGTTAGCCATCATCGTAGAGATTTAATGCATTATCTAGGTGATTATATATTGGCTAACTATGAAAACCAAAAGATAAAATATGCTTTCTGCGTTGGAGATAATGCTGATGCAAGTGGAGATTGGGACAATGAGTTTGGCTCAATAAGTGATGAGTTATATCGTCTTGATGGAAAGGTTGGCTTTGTTACAACTCCTGGCAATCATGACTATGATGATAACTGTACCAAAACAAGAAATCTCACTTGGTATAACAAATACTATAGTCAAGAAAAATTAGAGACATACCCTGATTTTGGTGGTGTATTTGAGGAAAATAACACGCAAAACTGCTATTATTTAACAGAAACAGAAGGCGTTAAGTATTTATTAATGTCTATTGAGTTTGGAGCCGGAGATGATGTTTTAGCTTGGGCTAATGAAGTAGCAAGCTCTTATCCAGATAGAAGAATAATAGTAGTAACTCATGGTTATTTAAGTAATGATGGAGAATATTTAAATTCAACAAAACCCCATGCACCAACTACTTATGGATGGAAAGATTCAGTTAGCTTAAATAACGGCGATCAAATTTATGAAAAGTTTATCAAAAAACATAAAAACATGTTTATAGTTTTATGTGGTCATATTCCAGTAGATGATATCACTTATCGAGAAGATGTTGGGGAAAATGGAAATGTAATTATGTCCTTCTTGATTGATGGGCAAGGCTTATTAAATAATGCCGCAAGCGAAAATTTATTAGCCCTTCTTAATTTTGATGAAAAGAATCAAGAAATATATGTAAACTATGTTTCAACTATTACTGGGAAACTCTTTAATAAGCAAAACCAATTTGTTCAATCTTTTAAAGGTTATACAGATATACTTTCAACTAAATACTATGATGAAAATGGAAACTTAATTGAAGAAAGCAGCGCTAAAGAAGAATCTAATACGTATAAGATTGATTTAAACGAAGATAACAAAACAAGTTTTTTGCCTTCTTTATTTCTTCCTCTTACTTTAACTTTATCGCTTTTCTTTTCAGGAATTATATATAGAAAATGGAGGCTAAAATAATATGAAAAAGAATATTGTCTTATTATTAATTCCTTTTTCTTTACTAATTTCTTCATGTAGCGAAACTCATCCAAGCTTAGAGACTTATAAGATTACTATTTTAGATTCCACTAATGGCGAAGTAGTAGCTGATAAAGAAGAAGCTATTGAAAACGAATTAGTCAGCTTAACACCTCAAGGTAACTATGGTTATGAAGTTGATACTATTAAAGTTAATGGTGAAGAAATAGATGGCTATGAATTTAAAATGCCAGCTAGTGATGTTGAAATTGAAGCAACTTTTATAGTTGGCGAATATGATATTTCAATTAAAGAAAGCCCATATGGAATTATAACTTCTAGTTTAGATAGTGCTAAATATGGAGAAAGAGTTACCTTAGATTATGAACAAATTGGAAATTATGTTCTTGATCATTTTTTAGTCAATGGAGAAAAAATAGATGGATATAACTTTTTAATGCCTGGTAAAGATGCAATTATAGAAGGCGTATATAAAGAAGCTATTAAAGATTATGCGGCTTCATTTACTGTTTATGGTGGAGGAGTTGGGTCGTCTTCTTATTGGAGTTTTGAATATGATGATAATGGCATCAATATAAATGTAAAAGTAGTAGATCGTTACATTTGTGACGTTAATTACATTCAAGATCCTGGATATAGAGATAATATTGAATTTATTATTTCAAATAGGTCTTACGATGAATATTGGAGTATTAATAACTCCACAAAAGTATTAATTTCATGTGATGGTGGGACTTATGTTCAAAAAGCTCAAACCTCAACTTCTTGGGGAAACAATATGATTCCATCAAGTTCTGATTTTACTTATAATACCGATTTAAGAAACAGTAAAGAAGACGGCTATGATGGCTATGAAGTAAATGCTTTCCTTTCTTATGTTTTTATGAATACAACAAAAGAAGATGCTTTAGGCAATTTCTCAATTTCAATGGCTCAAAGAAATTCAATGTTCTACAATGCTACAAATTGGGACTTTTATAGAAATGATAATAGTTTATGGGAAAACGTAAACACACACCATATCATTGGTGAAGATGGAAAACTCATTGGTAGATAGAAGGAGAATTTATGAAAAAGATTAGAGTTTTGTCAGCTTTTTGTTTGATATCGTTAGCTTTAGCTGGTTGTTCAACAACATATTATTCTGTTAAATTTGTACTTGATGATGGTACAGTTTTAGAAGTTAAAGAAGTAAAGAATGGAGATAAAGCTACTTATAGTGGAGAAACTCCAACTAAAGAAGCTGAAGAAGATAAGGTATATACATTTGAAGGTTGGACTTATAATGATACCTTATATCAAAGCGAGCATTTGCCTGTAATAACAGAAGATACAGAATTTGTCGCAACTTTTAAAGAGGGAATAGCTTCTTTTACTGTAACTTGGATTGTTGGCGATGAAAAGACGACTGAGACTTATAATTATGGCGAAACACCAACCTTTAAAGGCGAAACTACAAAAGATTCAACTGAGCAATTTGACTATACCTTTTCAGGATGGGACAAAGAGATTACTCCAGTTAAAGAGGATGTCGCTTATACCGCTTTATTTAAAGAATCATTAAGAGATTATGAAATCACCTGGGTAGTAGATGGAGAAGAAACTAAAGAAATCTATACTTATGGTGAAACACCAACTTTTAAAGGTGAAACAACTAAAGAAGCAGATGAACAATATACTTATACATTTAAAAGTTGGGACAAAGAGATTACTCCTGTAAATGGTGATGCAAGATATGAAGCAATATTTGAAGAAACTCTAAGGGAATATGAAATTACCTGGGTTATTGGAAATGAATCAACAATAGAAAATTATCATTATGGTGATACGCCAAGCTTTAAAGGAGATACAAATCGCGAAAGTAGCGCTGAGTTTGACTACATTTTTAAAGGATGGGATAAAGAAATTGTTCCTGTTACTGGCGATGCTACCTATATTGCTTTATATGATGAATCTAAGAGAAGTTATGAAGTTAATTTCTATGATGAAGATGGAGAAACTTTGCTTTTCACTGGAACATACGAATATGGGGAAACTCCTGTTTTTGACTCTACTCTTCCAACAAAAGAAGGCGATAACTATATAGACTATGTTTTTGAAGGTTGGAAATTAGACAATGAGTTATTTACAAACGATAATCTCCCTGAAGTAATTGGTGAAACTAATTTTATAGCTAGCTTCAAAGAAGTCGCTAAGATGTTTGATGTCTCTGTAAGATACTTATCTCTTGATGGAAAAGTACTTGGAGAAGAAGTAATTGGTGAAGCAAGTTACGACAGTACATTTAATTTTGAAGTAAAAGGATTAAATAATCTTGAACCAAATATTAATCGAGCAATAGGACGTATTGATGGAGATAAATCTCTTGATGTTTATTTAAGTGAAATTGATGTTTATGATGGCACTTCTAAATCAGAATCATTAGAAGGTAGTGGTACCGAAGAAAGCCCATATTTGATTCAAAGCGGTGCAGATCTAGCATATTTTAAAGATTTAGTTGATGGTGATAGTGATTTAACTAATGTTCACTTTAAACTTACAAAATCGATTGACTTATCAAAAACTACCGACTTTAGAATTGGTGTTAATGGAAAATTTGAAGGTATATTCGATGGAAATAATTGCGTCATCAAAGGAATTAACCTTGATAGTACACAAACTAGAAATAGTTTATTCTATCAAACAGCAAGTAGTGCGAAAATTATGAATCTAACTACAAAAGGTGAAATCAAAGGTGCTCAATATTGTGGAGGTATAGTTGGACAAAATGAAGGCGAGATTTCTAATTGCAAGAGTTTTGTAAATATTGAACAAAATGGCGGCAATGGTACAGGTGGCATTTGTGGCGGAAACAAAGGTAAAGTCCTTGATTGTGAAAACTATGGAAATATTACATGTACTAACTCTAGCAACAATAAAACAAGTGGAATTATTGGCGCTGGAGAAGGCGGATCATATGTTGAAAATTCAATTAACTATGGTAATGTCACTGGATATAGATTTGTAGCTGGTGTAGTTGGTGAAAATCAATCTGCTGCGAGTAACATCGTTTCTTGTATGAACTTTGGAAATATTAGTGGTGAAGGTCTTGAGAAAAACGACAGAATTGATATGGGTGGAATTGCTGGAACTGTAGTAGATCAAGACATCACTGATTGTATTAACTATGGTAATGTTAGTGGTAAAGGTGAAGATTCTAAATATATTGGCGGAGTTGTTGGTACATTTAAGAGTGGAAACTTTACTGGTAACTATAACTATGGAACTGTAACAAATGAGGCCTTATATACTGGTGGTATTGCAGGATGTGCGGTTACAGGTTCTATGGGCAATATTGATAAATGTTTCAATTATGGATTTGTTGATAGTTCTCAAAATGGCGTTGGCGGAATTTTAGGTGGAACTATTAGAAATACATGTGTTGTAACTATTACAAATTGTGAAAACCATGGGGATATAAATGGGAATAACAAAGTTGGTGGAATTAGCGGAGCACTTACTGGAGGAACCGCTGATGAGAGCAACAAAAATTATGGAAAAATCACTTCGGTAGGTACTGATTTTGGTGATATTATAGGATCAACTAAGTAACATTATTAAGAGCTGCTCGTGGGGCAGCTCTTTTAATGAAACATCGAATATTATTGTGATAGTTGATGACGGATTCTGAATTAATGAGCAAAACTAGTTTCGATTTCTTGCCAATCAATAAAGACTTGTTTTTTATATAAAGAATTATTTATAAAAGTTACTAATTGATATGCTTTTTCTTTGCCGTTATCTACTTTAGAAAAGTAGTTCTTTATTAATTCTTTAACCTTATCTTTACCAAAACTGTCCAGTGCATTGACCATATTAGCTTGATTATATTTGATTAAGGAATTATTAATTATCTCTTTATTACAATATTGAATTAATTTAAGTGCAGTCTCCAAATTAACATTAACAAAATTATAGTGTATACAATCGAATATGGTATGACAAGGGTCGCTTAAATTGATAGAAAAGTTTTCAATACATTTATCCTCTATTGGCAAGAAATAAAGAACTGTTCTCCGCCTTTCATTAGAAAAAATAAGATTTAAGGCGATTTTATCTAGTTCGCTTTCATCGTTTAAATCTTCAACATAAAAAACAGATAAATTGTCGTCATTTGATGTCCAGCTATTTAAACAACTAATTTTATTTTCTAAATAGTTGTTGTTTGAATAAGCTTTTCGCTTTAAAATTGATCTAAGATAATAACCCATTACAACTTGACTTTTACACTTAAAAATGAAAAAAAGCGATAACCATCGCTTTTTTCAGTATTCTAATTGTAAATTTTTGTAGCGAATTATTTAAATTTCTTTAGAATTTTTCCTCTAATTAGTGATTTCGATAATGTTATTCCATAAGTTTTTCCTAAAGCATCAGTAAGCTTTGTTCTGGTAAATGAAGGAACAAAAATCTCTTCTTCGACGTTTAATTTTGTAAGGTTCATGTCTCTTAAAGTGTCTAAAATTTTGTTCAAAGTAAGCCATTCATAATCAGGATCTTCATCATCTAATTTACCAATATCTTCAGTTTTCCCCATGGCTTTATACATATCTAAATGGAGCAATCTTAAAACATTTATTGCTAAGCAAACAACCTCCAAATGTCCTTTAATGTGATTTTCGGTAAACACAAAAAGTGGGTGAGCATTTAGATTAGTTTTCATTGTCCTAAACATATATTCAATATTCCAACGATATTTATTCAGCGAGACAATTTTGCTAGGAGTCTCGTCTAAATTTGTGGCTACACAATAATAGCCAAAAAACTCCGTTTCTTTTTCTATCTTGTCTTCATTTAATGATAGTTTTTGACTTGTGATAACGCCTGTTTCATCGTTATAACGAATGTTTTTTACTAAACGTTTAAAGCAATGTGAAGTGTTTTTGTTATATTCGGATGGATGCTCGATACATACTTTAGCCTTCTTTAAATCTTTGTTGAAATAATAGTATTGCATGAGTTTATATTTTAGTGAAAAGGATACAATTAATGTCTGTTCGAAGTCTTTGACTTTCTTTTTCTTACTGCTATCTAGCTCATCTTTTATGTCGATATTTTCCTTTATATTGACTACTTTATAGATAACAGTATTTACATAAGTTTCAACATCTTTGCCTTCAGCTTTGTCATATAAATCACATAATTTTTCCGGAGTTAAATTTGTATCTTTGCCATTTAATAATTTCCAATTTGAGTCGGATTTTACGCTTTTTTTAATATGATTTTTGAGTTTTGATAATGGTTGAGTACAAATAAATTTGCGCTTTTCTTGAGAGTTAAAATACCTATTATCACCAGAATTTAAACCAGCATCAGTGCAAATAATTATGTTCTTTATCGAGAATTGTTTTTGCAATTTTTGCTCAACGGTTTTGAGTGTGTCTTGCTCGTTTTTTGAACCGTTAAAAACAAGCATACCAACTAAAAAACCTTTGT
>OHMX01000164.1_pt1 | contig 37978 bp, 38 predicted proteins | sample 1569471 | NCBI WGS metagenome assembly OHMX01 (sample SAMEA3879547, study PRJEB24766) | human gut metagenome | biome: human-associated habitat; feature: feces | place: USA | collected 1985/1987
CTTCAGGTGCAGCCCGAAGGCACCGTTTTCTTCCAGAATTTCCAGATAGCCGTTGCCGGTGAGTTCAGCAAAAACCGGAGCGACTTTTTCGGGCGGAAGGCCCAGAACATCTGCAAGTTCCTGCGCACTCAGACCGCCGTCCTCGAAGGTGTACAAGAGCGCGCCGGTGAGCTTGGCTTCTGCGGAGAGGTTCGTATCCAGCAGGAGGCGGGTGGGGACAGCAGTCATGTGGGTATGGTTGTAGTAAGTGATCATGGTGTTTTCTCCTTTCGATTTTGAAAAACTTTGTTTGAAGGGTGGCTTGGAAGCGAAGCTGTTTGCCTTTCACTTTACAACGGACAATTTTCAAGAGAAAAACAGGGGTCGAGAGAAAATTATTTTCCCCTTCTATATAACCAACGGACAAAATAAATCAGAGTGTCACGATTTTGTCTCACAGACGTTTTCCTCTCTGCTTTATAACGGACATTTTTCCTCAAAAACTTGGCAGTCTTTTTCAAAAAATTTTGCTGTCTCTGATAGCCACTCTGTCTAACTAAGTGAATCAGCCCCCGGTTTTGTCCCAAACTTCCGAAAAGCTCGGAGAATTTTGTGCGCTACCGGTGCTTCTGCGGCAAACAAATCATTTGCTCTAACCCCCCCTTTCACTTTCCAACGGACACGATGATGCGGAGCGTCATGGTTTTGTCACACCGAGGGCAAAAAGAAGCGCTTGCCACTACGACAAGCGCTTTGTTTTTGCATCAGTTATTCGAGTAAATCCTCTATATCCCTTTGATCGTATTCAGTTTTCTGCATCAGCCGACAGACGCCGTCCGCCTCATCCCGCTGCTGCAAAAGCTGGGCGAATGCCCGATAGAGTGCGGCCTGCCGCCGCTCGATCACGCCACGATTCTGCTGCATGGCATCCGCTGCTTTGCGGATGGAAAGCCCCTCGGAGAAACGTTTCCGGAAGAGATCGGCGTAGTCGTTGAGCACCGTTTTGAGCGACTGCTGGGCAAACGCAAGATCCTCGCACATGGCCTGATATGCCTCGCGGTTGGATATGCCGATGTACTGCTTCCGCTCCCGGATGAGCTTGTATCGCCGCAGGTCCATCCGGTAGTTTTCGCAGATGTCCTTGGCGTATTCATAGTAGGTTCTGCTGCAACGGATGGCGCGCTCCGCGTACTCGTCATCAACATAAGTGAAGGGCTTGCTCTTGGGCTCCGGAAAGCCGTCCTCATACACTTCGCGGACGGTGCCTTCGTCAATCTCGCGCCGAGTTTGGCGGACGTATTTATCCCGCAGCACACCATCGACTTCGACCTGCTCGCAGAAGGAGGTGTACCGGATGAGGTAGTAATGCTCGTTGTCTTCTTTGGAAAAGTTGGCATCCTTGCAGACCACGATGGACTCGCCGGTGTCGATGTCCTTGAGCACCCGGACAACGAAGATGGGCTTTCCGTCGTACCGTGTATAAAACCCGGAAAATACCCGTTTGAGCGCCATAAGAAAGTCCTCCTTTCGCTGATTTTCTTACAGTGTAGCACAGTTTTTGACGAAGAGAAAGAGCGACGTTGGGACGGAGAAAACTGGAATTTGAGAGAATAGTAGGCACATCCGGTGTCCGTACATACCGAAAATTTTTGTTTGTTGGGAGTATCCCAAACCCTTTACTCTGTGTTGATTATCGTCATAATTTAATTGTGAATATTTTCCGAATGTCCTTGAAGATGTATTGACTGTGATCGTAATTCTGAGTATAATATTATCGAGTTATTGCAACGAGGTGCTTGAATGGATTATATTGCTGAACTCGCTGCCATTGCCAAGGAGCATGGCGGTATCATTGAAACAAAAATCGCAGCGCAGCATGGCATCTCAAAAGCTATGCTCTACAAGCTGTGCAAAGAAGATAGAATCCATCGCATTGTAAAGGGACAGTACATCCTTCCCGATGATGTGGAGGATGAACTGCTGTCGATAAGCAAGCGTTCAACACAAATCATATTCTCTCACGAAACAGCTCTGTTCTTACATGGTATTTCGGACAGAACACCTTTTGAACACACAATCACTGCACCGTCCGGATGCATCCCTTCTGCAGCAATCAAAGCAGAGTGTAAAGTGTACTACATCAAGCCGGAGCTGTTTGATCTCGGCAAGACCGAGCTGAAAACGCCTGCCGGTAATCTCGTTCCCTGCTACGATCTGGAACGCACTGTTTGCGATGTGATCCGCAGCCGTAATAAGCTCGGAACGGAAACCTTTTTGGCGGCGCTGAAACTGTACGCTGCCAATCCCAAGAAGGATTTGAACAAGCTCAATTCTTACGCGAAGAAGATGCGTGTGGCGAACATCCTGCGTCAATACTTGGAGGTGCTTCTGTGAGCAAAGCAATGAGCCTGAAAGCAAAGATCCGCAACATTGCCAAGAAGAAAAACATCCCGGCTCAGGTGATCTTGCAGAACTATATGTTTGAGCGGCTGCTTGTACGCCTTTCTGCTTCAGCGTATAAAGAGAAGTTCGTTCTGAAGGGCGGTATGCTGGTGGCGGCCATCGTCGGTCTGGACAACCGGGCTACGATGGACTTGGACACCACATTGAAAAACCTGCCCCTCACACCGGATGCGATCCGCAGTGCGTTGGAGCAGGTCTGCGCCATTTCTTTGGACGATGGCGTGGTATTCGAGATTGGAACCATCTCTCCCATCCGGGAGGATGATATTTACGGCGGCTACCGCGTCATGCTGAACGCCAGGTTCGACACACTTCTGACCCCGATGAGTATTGATGTGTCCACCGGTGATGCCATCACACCTCATGCGGTGCAGTACAACTTCTCCGAGATTTTTGATGATGAAAAGTCCTATGAGCTGTGGGCGTATAACATTGAAACAGTCATGGCAGAAAAGGTGGAAACCATCCTGCGGCGTGGTGTGTTCAATACCCGCCCCAGAGATTTCTATGATGCCTACATACTGACCACAACACAGAAATTTGATAAAGCCGTGTTTGCTGAGGCGCTGAGTGCAACAGCCAAGCATCGCGGCACTGCGGAGCAGATCACAGATGTCCCTGGAATACTGCACAACATCGAGGAAAGCCCAGAACTCCGCGCCATGTGGGATAAATACCGTAAGCAGTTCGCTTACGCGCAGGATATTACCTACGAGCAGATTATAGATGTGGTGAGGACTTTGGTCGGGTAGTTATTTTCAGCGACCCAGACTCGAAATAATGGGGTGCGTTCCACCTCAGGGGTGCGAATGGGCGCACTAACCCCTTGGTTTGCAACTCTTCCTAAATCGTCTATTCGACAAACTATGACAAATATTGATATTGAAAATAATGTGTGCCATTTGGAGGTATGAAGATGCCTATAGATATAATTCAAAACATTGAAAAAGGAGTTTTGCCAAATACTGCTACTACGCAATTATTCTTGATGGATGTCGAGAAATTTCTGGATGCGTTACCCATGCAACCGATTTTTGATCTGGTTGTTACATCACCGCCATACAACATTGGCAAAGAATATGAGAATCAGGTGCCACTTTCTGATTATTACGATTGGCAGAAAAGAATCATTGAAAAGATATATCCTCGGCTCAAAGATAACGGAAGCATCTGCTGGCAAGTGGGAAACTATGTTGAGAACGGCAGTATTACGCCACTCGATATTGAGCTTGCCCCTATTTTTAAAGAGTTGAATTTGCATTTGCGCAACCGAATCATCTGGCATTTTGGGCATGGACTTCATAACAAAAACAGATTTAGTGGACGTTACGAAGTGATTATGTGGTACACAAAAAGTGACACCTACACCTTCAATTTGGATGATGTGCGAGTCCCTGCAAAGTATCCCGGAAAACGCAGTTATCGTGGAGAAAACAAAGGGAAACTGTCTGGAAACCCAAAGGGCAAGAATCCGGAAGATGTATGGGAAATTCCAAATGTGAAAGGTAATCATATTGAAAAGACTAATCACCCATGTCAATTTCCTGTAGGGCTAATTGAGCGGCTAGTTTTAGCCCTGACCAATGAGAATGATCTTGTTTTTGATCCATTTTCTGGTGTTGCATCATCTGGTGTTGCAGCACTTCTTCATAAGAGAATTTTCTGGGGATGCGAGCTAGTAGAGGAGTATGCTAACAAAGGCAAGGAACGGTTAGATCAAACTGTTACTGGAAGTATTAAATATCGCCCCTATGACAAGCCTATTTACGACCCCAAGACAAGTGCATTGTCAAAAATCCCAGACGAATGGAGGGAAACAAACAATGAGAACGCAGATATATGAGCATCGAAGCGGTCTTAAAGTAGTTCCTCGCGATATCGTCTCTGATGTAGAAAAAATTCTATGGGATATCAATCCTATTTTATCAAAGAGAACGGTAGCAAGCATCAAAGAGTCTGTGCGAGAAAGATTGGAAAAAGAGGGATGGACAGGTGAATATCGCTTGGATTCATCCTCTCGAATTACAATTTCGTCTTATTTGAAAGGTATTGGTATGTGCTTTCAAACAGGAAATGTGGGACGAATATATGCAGATATTTTAAAACTACAGACGCTCTATACGAGGGGAAATATCACTGCCGGGATTATTCTCATTCCGCAGATAAAAACAGCAAAAGAACTTGGGTCCAACATGGCTAACTACGAGCGTTTAATCAGAGAATTACCGATTTTCAGTCAAGTTATCACCATGCCAATAGTAGTTATTGGATTTGATGGAACGGAGGGAGAACAATGGGCGTGACATATCATTTTGGATACCCCAATATGCAGCGCATCGTTGCAATTGACGAAGCAGTTAACAATGCGCAGAATGGCGAGAAGTATCAGGTCAATTATCGTGGGAAGTATCGTCCGCTGACGGTTATCGAAGTCCCTATAGAAATGTTGGTTTATCGAATTGAAAATATTCGAACGAAAAGTTTGCAGAAAGAATGGCTTGCACAGCATCGCAATCTCCCTAGAGATTTATTTGTTAGCGATCCGAACTCAATCGAAGCGCAGGAGAATCAGCATCAGGTACTTAAATTATTGGTAGACAAAGAAAATCTGCTGAAAACATTTAAGGACAACGATAAACTCCAACAAACCGAGCCGCTTATTTGTTCTAAGGATGGTGTCGTTGTAAACGGAAACCGCCGTCTTTGTGCTTGGCGCGAATTGTATTACGGCAACAAATCCAAATATGCCCATTTCCAAACTGTTCGTGTGGCCGTATTGCCAGATAGTGATCCTCAAGGGATATATGACCTTGAAGTTGCCTTGCAGATTCATTCTGATATGAAGGCAGAATATGTATGGCACGCAATAGCGGCAGACTACCAGGAAAAATTTGATGCTGGAATGGATATAGGTATTCTGGCAGCCAAGCAAAACAAAAAGCCGGAAGAAATTCGTACATATATTGAGTGCTACAATTACGCAGCTCAGTATCTGGAATCGATTGGACATCCGGATGAATGGACACGGGTAGATAAACAGGAATATGCGTTCAAGCAGATCGTGATCGGAAGAAAGAACATCGTTAATCCCGGAGATAAAGAATTATTTCAGGAGATATCAAAAGCAATGTTGCAGACTCCGGCAGTTGGAGACCGTCTTTACAAGCAAATCCCAAAAGTTGTTTCGAGCCTGTCTGAGATAGCGCCCAAGTTGCAGGAAGTTTTTGATATCACTATTCAGGATAACAATGATGATGATTTGAGCTTATTGACCGGCGGTGATGTCAGCGACAGCAACACTGCAAACGCTCAAATCGCGGCTGCTATTCGGCAAGCAGAAAATCCTACGCTTGTTGCCCAGACTGTAAAATCCGTACTGGATACCACGGAGGAATTTGAAAAAGAAAAGAAGAAAAAGAGCTTCATTTTCGATCAAGTTATGAAAGCTGCTACAGCTTTAACCAATGCGGTATCAAATCTGGACGATTCGATGAGCAAAGAGGGCATCGGAAAACAGATTGAAAATATTGAGGGAGCATTAGTATACCTTAAGGATTGGATAAAATAATATGGACATTCGGATTGATTATTTGACATATACCGAACAAGTCAATATTTCAAATGATTCTACAGATAAAGTGGCATGGAAATCCTTGTATAGTTTCATCTGTGACTATTTGCCTATGTCCGTTGTATCCTATTCGGATTGGAGTATCACATTTCCGTGGAGATATTTCCTATCCATCAAGGGATTTGTGGGACAGTATTTTTCTGCGCGACATAACCAGTATAGAGTTGTATTCACAGACAATGCAAGATCTATGCTGAAAACAGCCAATGATACTTCCTATAATACTGCACTTGCACTTAATGCAAGATCCGAAGCGGAAATAAAAGCGCATCTTGAGAGTATAGGGTTCAAGCGCTCTTTGACAATCAATCAGTTAAACAATCTGAAAAAAATTTCTCATCTCCCCGGTGCTGCAACTTTTTCTGTTCCCGGCGCTGGTAAAACGACGGAAGCATTAGCGTTTTTCTTTGTTAATGCAACGGATATTGATAGACTTCTTGTTGTTGCTCCGAAAAATGCTTTTTCTGCATGGGATGAGCAGTTAGACGCGTGTATGGGTGAGAATTACGGGAAATTTGTTCGTTTGCGCGGCGGCGAAGCTGCTATTCAAATAGCTCTCCGAACTAATCCTCGTTTTATGCTTATTACCTATGATCAACTTTCTCGTGTAAAAAACACAATAGTTCCTTTGCTTTCTTCTGGAAATATTTATATGTTCCTTGATGAAAGTCATCGAATAAAGGGTGGAAAACAAATCAAACGGGCAGATGCAATTTTGGAGATGGCTCATTTACCCAAACGCAAACTCATCATGAGTGGTACACCTATGCCTCAAAGCCCGAAGGATATGGTTTCACAATTTTCGTTTTTGTATCCTACCAAAGACGTGACTGACACAACCGTAATTGATTTGATTCAGCCGATTTTTGTTCGAACAACTAAAGGACAATTGGGTATACCGAAGCTTGATCACCGGGTTGTTCAAGTTCCGATGACACAGCTCCAGCGCGAGATATATAAAACCCTCAAATCAGAAGTCCGTCGTCAACTGAATCCTGTTCTTTCAGATTCATCACGATATGAGCTACGAAGAATTGGAAAATGTGTGATGAAGGTTATGGAATTTGTCTCTAATCCCTCGTTGTTATCAAATGATATGGATTATGCATTTGACCGCAGAGTTGGAGCGTTGTTACTAGAATCCGATGGTCCCAAAATTGATTATGTATGTCGCAGAGCTAGACAACTCGCCGCAGAGGGAAAGAAAGTCCTTATATGGTCATCCTTTGTTCAAAATGTCGAGTTGATAGCATTGCGGCTTAGTGACTTGGGCGCAGAATTTATTCATGGTGGAGTCGATGCTGGCGATGAAAGCGACTTTGATACTCGCGAGGGAAAAATTAAACGTTTCCATACAGACGACACCTGTAAAGTGTTAGTTGCCAATCCTGCCGCCTGCTCAGAAGGCATTAGCCTACACAAGGTATGCCAGTACGCCATCTATCTGGATCGTTCGTTCAATGCTGCACATTATATGCAATCTGAGGATCGTATTCATAGACTTGGCCTTTCTCCCGATGCAAAACCTCAAATTGAGTTTGTTGAGTGCGAAGACAGTATCGATCAGGTTGTTCGAACTAGGTTGGAACTCAAAGTAAAAACAATGGCTCAAGCCTTGGAAGATTCGTCTTTAAGTGTTGAAATAAGCTCCGTAGACTACGATGAGGAGGCCGAAGACTATGACAGTCTAACAGCAGATGACGCGAAAGCCGTTATTGAGTATTTCTTTAGTGGTGATCAAAATGATTAGGTTATCTATGAATGTATTAGCCTCGTCGCTTGCTTTGCTTAACCGCATAGAAACCTACAGTTTTTCTTCATTATCGGAGCTGGCATATTCCAAAATTGTCTCTATTAGTGCAGAGGATATATTTTCCTTTTCCACCAGCTGTGGGTGGGTCTCTGAAAATGAAAATGCGTTGATTTTGACCAAGCACGGCACTGGACTCCTGCGGTTACAGGCACAGGGACTACTCATTAACCTTAAGCGGCAAATGCTTGCAGATTATGTATTAAAAACTGCACCCATATGGTCAAATCGTATTCCCTACGGCAGACGCGAGGATACAATCTTTATGTCTAAAGATGAAAAGGCATGTTTTGCAGATGCGGGCTTGCTCTCTGATCATTTAGATACCGGAATTATTACTTGGTGGGACACAATTGCCACCAAAATCAGAACACAGGATCAACAGGCAAAAAACGAAACAGGACGGCTCGGCGAACGGAATACTATCAAATACGAAAGAAATCGTACAAACTCTGAGCCTATATGGATGTCTATTGACAGCAATTTGGCGGGATATGATATTAAATCACGCGTGAGTGAAGACAGCTCGGACATATTACTCATAGAAGTAAAAGCATCCACATACGCCTTAGGGCAAGCGGTATTTCATGTAACATCTCACGAGTGGAATGTCGCGCTAACGAGCAGAGCATATGTGTTCCACCTATGGTGCTTATCCAACAGCAAAAAAATGCTTGCTGTTATTTCACCGGACGAGCTACTGCCTTACATCCCCACTAACAATTTGGAAGGACAATGGGAAAGCGCCAAAATTCCGTTTTCATGTTTTGAAGGACAATTTGTAGAGATAGCATAGAGAGGGTTTTACTATGAGCGATATGGACAAGTATATTAACAATCTGGTCTGCGAATTCAAGCGGTTATCATATGAGGATGTTGAGGACTGTTCGGATACTGAAAAATTGCTCTATCTCTATGCCTATTATCACTATTTCAATGCAGATAGCAGTAAGATAACTGATATTATTCAGGGCAGCATCTATCAGCCGGATGCTTCGGATCGAATAACGGGCATATATCTGGATCAGGACTCCGATAATGGTGATGTTGATGCAATTATCGCGGTTTATTCTGATGATAATTCTATTGATTTTCCCGCTATTTTGAAAATGTTCAAAGATGCTGAATCAGCCGTTTGTTCTGCACAAGAACAAAAATCCAGAGTTCGCAAAGAATTGGGTTCCATTGTTAGAGAGGACGAGTACAGAATATCGCCTACCAGGCCGCTCAAGATACGCCTGATTACTAACTATAACCCGAAAACAGTCGGAAACAAGCTGGCAATCACGAACGCTATTCAAACGATGAAGCCCGAGCATGACTATGTTACATACCATATATCTTTTGGGTTAGATATTGAGTATGAAATTATGGAAATTGAAAATCCAAAGGAATATGTGGATGAGGCTGTTATCAAACTCGATGCGCCCAACAATTATATGCATTTCGGCGCGGAGAGATCTCTGATTGTAAACATCTCTGCATTTTCCTTGAAAAATCTTTATGAACAGTATGGATATAGGGGACTATTTGCGCAGAACTTAAGGTATTATGTCAAGAATGCCAAAATCGATGGGAATATCGTTGAATCCATACAAGAACATCCGGAAAACTTCTGGTATTTCAACAATGGCGTTATCCTTATTTGCGATGATTACCTCATTGAAGAGAATTGCATTCTTGTCCGGAACTTTTCTATAATCAACGGCGGGCAAACAACAAAACTTGTTGGTGAAACAGAATTTGCTCAGGACTTTTATATTCAATGTAAAATTATTAAAAACAAGTATGAATCGGTTGATGACCGCTTAGAATTCATTGCTAATGTAGCTGAAGCTACAAATACTCAAAAGCCGATAAAAGACAAAGACTTAATTGCCAACCGTATCGAACAGCGTCTGTTGAAAAAGCAGCTTGCCGATGCGGGTATCTACTGTCAGATCAAGCGCGGAGAAAAGGTTAATAAAAAGCTGTATCCAGCACCATGGCAAAATACAACAAACGAAGAGTTAGGACAATTTCTGCTCTCATTTGTTTATCAAAAACCCGGCACTGCCCGTGGTAGCAAGGCATCTATTTGCGGCAATAAAGAGCGATATTATCTGTTGTTCAGCAAAAAATACAACAGTGGCTTCCTTGGTGACCTTCTGAAAATTAAGGCTTTTTATAAACTTTGGGCAAATCATATCAAAAAGACTGATGATGGAACCGATCCTTACAAAGTTGGATTGGTAAACAACGGTATGTTCTTCATGACAGCCATTATCGGTGTTGTGTGCAAAATTTACTATCGCCAGAGTGTCATCAGCCAAATTACGTCGTCGGTTATGTCTGAGCAAAAACTTGAAGTAGTTGCACAGCACGATATTGATCATCCGATTTTCCGCCCTGATTTGGACAAAAAGGAACAGTTTTTCACGCTGTTTGAATATTGCTATACAAAGTTCTATAGACCTGGATACGAATTTCTTAAGACCTTTAAGGAAAAGTATAACAATTATTCAAACTTTACCAAGATTAACAACAACTATACGACCTATGTTTTCAAGCAAATCGAATTTGAGTATCGCCATGGGATTCCTGCCGCCGATTTGGATTTGCTCCGCTCTATCCTATATGAGGCATCTGACGAAGACATTCTCCGTAATGAAGCGCTGTTAGAGAAGTATGTTAATGTCGTATACGTCGATGCAGCATCAGAAAGTAACATTCCAGAAAATGTTTCGGAGGAAATCAAGGAGGCTCTTATCTCCTACCGAACTAAAACATACAAATTAAATCGTATTAAGGCATATGAAGTATTCAAAAACGTCTCATGCGATAGAATTGCTAAGTTTGCTCCTACTTCACTGGAAGATTTGAAGGCACTACGGTGTTTAGATGAGGCGCAGATCACCCTTTATGGTCAAGATATTATTGAAATAGTGAAGCAAGTGCTAAACAAGTAACAAAAGGCATGGCCGAAATTTCGGTCATGCCTTTTACCGTTCCTTTCCTGAACAATGCTTGTGGGGCGGCTTACTCTTCAATTCCATTCTTTAGCCAACAGGAAATCGCGGATTATCACTTGTGTAGTGGTGGCCTTTTTGCCCTGTAAATCCGTTAAATTTTCTACTCCATTTTTACGCCATTGGCGTATGAATCCGCAGTGAAAACCGGTGGGTTTCATTCTGTCCGGTCTTCTATAAAAGTCAATATTTTGGGGCGTCAGCGGCATTCATCACAGAGGCGGAAATCCTTATGAAACCGGCTCGGATACGCCGATACCTGATGTCACTTGCAAATACAGGGAAATGTCCCATATGCGGGATCGGACAAGCATCAACCTTAGATCATTATTTAGCGAAAACGATCTATCCGACATATGCAGTTACACCGTATAACTTAGTCCCGGTCTGTAAGGAATGTAATTTTGCAAAGAGTGATTCAATAATGATTCCAGATAGTGCGCCATTGCATCCTTATTACGATGAGGTAGATTCCATAAATTGGCTTAAGGCACAACTTATCGAAAGGGATGAAGGGATTGTGGCTGAATTTTCAGTAAGCCAAGATTTACAAAAGTCGGATGTTTGTTTGTACCAGCGGCTAAAAAGACATATGGATTTGTATCATCTAAATAAAGCATATGCAATACAGGCGACTACAGAAATAGCTGAAAATCTGCCGTTTTGGAAGAAAAAATATAAAGAGTGGGGGCGAGAAGAATTTAAGACGTATTTGACAGAATTATTAGCCGCGAAAGAATCATTTCAATATAATACATGGAATACCGCATTATTAAGAGCTCTGATCGAGAATATTGATATTGTTGTTAGTGAAGAATGAGAGCTCCATAAAGAGAATATGCAACAAAATTGAATTAGGATTTACCTTTATCTATATAAAGAACTTTGTAACAATGTTGACAGCAGAACTTCGCCCCATTATACCCTTGCTTTTCCGGGTATAAGGGGGTATAATTCTGCATAGAATAGTATCTCACAGGAGGTGCGCTATGGAATTATCCGATATGCAGGCACGGGTGACAGAGTTGGAGCAGCAGATTTCTGCTCTGCCCGCAGGCTCTGTCACGAAGAAAACCGTCAACGGCAAGGAGTACTTCTACCACCGTTGGACAGAGAACAAGAAGCGGCGGGAGAAGTATATTCCCGCGGACGAATTGGAGGATTTTCACGCTCGAATCGAGCGGCGGAAGGCGCTGGAACAGGAGCTGAAGGCGCTGAAAAAGCAGCTGCCCAAGGCAAAACCTACGAACCTTTCTGTGTTTACCACCAATGTCCGCACCGGCGAGGCACTGCGTTCCTTTGCGGCGTCTGTTCGCGGCTATCGCAGGCGCGAGTGTTTCCGGCAGCTGCACGACTTTGTCTATGGCGAGCCGCAGGACAAGGTATTCATTCTCTACGGCCTGCGCCGGACGGGGAAGACCACCATGATCCGCCAGATTTTTGCAGAGATGAGCGACACGGAGTTTACCAAGGTAGCGTTCATTCAGATCACTGCAAAAGACACACTGACAGACGTGAACCGCGACCTCAAGGCATTGGAAGCGCAGGGCTTCCGCTATGTGTTTCTTGATGAAGTGACGCTGATGGAGGATTTCATCGAGGGCGCGGCGCTGTTTTCTGATGTGTTCGCGGCCTGCGGTATGAAGATCGTGCTCTCCGGCACGGACTCGCTGGGCTTCCTCTTTACCGAGGACGAGCAGCTTTACGACCGCTGCGTTCTGCTGCACACCACATTCATCCCTTACCGCGAGTTTGAATCCGTTCTCGGCATCCACGGCATCGACGAGTATATCCGCTACGGTGGCACCATGAGTCTCGGCGGCGTTCACTACAACGAGACCTCCACGTTTGCCAGCAAGGAAAGTACCGACGAATACGTGGACACCGCCATTGCCCGCAACATCCAGCACTCTTTGCGCTGCTATCAGTATGAGGGGCATTTCCGTCATTTGCGGGATTTGTACGACAAGAATGAGCTGACCAGCGCCATCAATCGGGTGGTGGAGGACATCAACCACCGCTTCACGCTGGAGGTGCTGTCGCAGGATTGGAAGTCCCACGACCTTGGCATTTCCGCCAGCAACCTGCGCCGGGATCGGAAGAATCCGACGGACATCCTCGACCGCATCGACCTTGCGCTTGTCACCGACAGCCTGCGGAAGCTGCTGGAGATCCGCAACAAGGCGGAACAGACCGTAAAACTGGACGATGTTCACGCGGCGGAGATCAAGGAGTATCTGGACTTGTTGGACTTAACGCGGGAGATTGACGTGCTGCACCTGCCGGATGTCAGCACGAAGTCCGGACGCACGGTGATCGCGCAGCCAGGTCTCCGCTATGCGCAGGCGGATGCGCTGATCCGCAGTCTGCTGCTGGATGAGACGTTCAGTGCCCTGTCTCTAGCGGAGCGCACCGCCGTGCAGCAGCGCGTCCTGACCGAGATCAAGGGGCGGATGCTGGAGGACATTGTCCTGCTGGAAACGAAGCTGGCAAACCCAAAGAAGCAGGTATTTGTCCTGCAATTCCCCGTGGGCGAATTTGACATGGTGGTGTTTGACCCGGAGGCAGGCTCCTGCCGGATTTTCGAGATCAAGCACAGCGAAGAAGCTGTCCCACAGCAGTACCGTCATCTGATCGACGAGCAAAAATGCGCCCAGACCGAGCACCGCTACGGCCCGATTACAGGAAAGTTTGTCCTCTACCGCGGGGAGAGCCAAGTGATAGACGGCATTCAGTATCAGAATGTGGAAGAATATCTGAGAAGTCTTGCATGACAAAACCGCCGTCCCGATTTTTCGCCTGGGGCGGCGGTTTTTATGATGCAGCTTGTCATATGACAAGCTGTGACGCAAAATAAACTTGACGTATGACAAGTAGCGACGTGCAAAAATCGTGCGGCGAGACTGCACGGATGCAGTCGTTGACGAAAACAATAATGTTCTAAATAGCACGCATCGCTCATTCCATCAATCATTTTCTCGATGCACATGAGTGATGCCCTCCAAACGGGCACGATCAGCGCGCGAAAACCTCTGCTTATCCGCAGAGATTTTCAGATTCTTCCCTTGGGTACCTTTTCAAATGGATTCCAATCCGTTATAATATATCTGCCAACCTAACGAATAGCGCGAGGTGCCGCCATGAAAACGAAAGATACGCCGAAGCAATACGTCATCTATTCCCGCAAGTCCAAATTTACCGGCAAGGGTGAGAGCATCGAGAACCAGATCGAGCTGTGCCGCCAGTACATCGCCATGCATTTTGGCGAGGAAGCGGCGGAAAACGTGCTGGTCTACGAGGACGAGGGCTTTTCCGGCGGCAATCTGGAGCGCCCGCAGTTCAAGAAAATGATGAAGGACTCGCAGAAGATCGCCTTTGCCGCCATCGTGGTCTACCGCCTCGACCGCATCAGCCGCAACATCGGCGACTTTGCCAAGCTTATCGAGGACCTGGGCGACCGGCACATCGACTTCATCTCCATCCGCGAGCAGTTCGACACGTCCTCCCCCATGGGCCGCGCCATGATGTACATTGCGTCCGTGTTCTCCCAGCTGGAGCGGGAGACCATCGCCGAGCGCATCCGGGACAACATGCACGAGCTGTCCAAGACCGGGCGCTGGCTGGGCGGCACAACGCCCACGGGCTACGCCTCGGAGAGCCTATCCAGCGTGACGGTGGACGGCAAGGTGAAGAAAGCCTGCAAGCTGAAGCCCATTCCGGAGGAAATCCAGCTGGTCAAGACGATCTTCTCCGTGTTTATGGAGACAGGTTCCCTCAGCAAAACCGACCAGTACCTTTTGGAGCACCGCTGCGTCACGAAGCGCGGAAAGCAGTTCACCCGCTTTGCCATCCGGGGCATTCTCACGAACCCGGTCTACATGATCGCCGACGAGACGGCGTATCAGTATCTGAAAGAAAACAATGTTGACCTGTTTGCCGAACGCTCGGAGTTCGACGGCGAGCACGGTGTCATGGCGTACAATCGCACGCTCCAGCGCCCCGGCAAGGCAAATCAGATCCGCCCCATGGAGGAGTGGATCGTGGCGGTGGGCAAGCATCCCGGCATCATCGCAGGAAGCGATTGGGTGCGGGTGCAGGCCATGCTGGATGTCAACAAATCCAAGAGCTACCGCAGGCCCCGCAGCAACGTGGCGCTGCTGTCCGGGCTGCTGCGCTGCGGCGAATGCGGCGACTATATGCGCCCGAAGCTGACCAACCGCAAGAATGCGGAGGGCGATCTGATCTACACCTACATGTGCTCCACCAAGGAGCGCAGCCACGGCACGGTCTGCGCCATGAAAAACTGCAACGGCAACACGCTGGACGCCAAGATCATCGAGGAGATCCGCAAGCTGTCCGCCGACAAGGAGACCCTTGCCCGGCTGCTGGCGCAGACCAAGAAGGTCATCAGCGGCAGCAAGGAGGGCTACGATGCAGAGCTGGCGCTGCTCCGGGAAAAGCATGCCGAGACGGAAGAGCGCATCAAGCGGCTGGTGGAGTCCCTGTCCGTTGCCAGCGACACCTCCGCAAAGTACGTCATGGAGCAGATCGACGCGCTCCATCAGGAGAGCGAGACCCAGCAGCTGCGCCTTGCCGAGCTGGAAGCCCTCACCGAGCAGAGCCGGATGCTCCATCAGGAGTTTGCCTTCCATCAGGAGATGATCGAATCCTTTGCCAGCGCGGTGGATTCTGCCACGCTGGAGGAAAAACGCCGCTTGCTGCGCACCATCGTCAAAAAGGTGGTCTGGGACGGCAAAAATGCCTATGTGTACCTGTTTGCAGAGGATGGAGAGGCGGATTTGCCACCCATTGACCAACCTATGTATCCGTTGGGAGAGGATAGCGAATGCTATCCTCACCCGAGCGAACGCCGGATGGAGAATCGGAACCATCTCCACCGCCATCGGGGTCATTCTCGTCCTCTTCCGGGTCTACCGGGAAGGTGGTCCAGTCAATCTCATCCTCCGGTGAACCGAAGAGCACCACATGAGCCACCTTGCCGTCCCACACCACTTTGCGCACCACCGTGCGGATGGCAGCACGCTTCTGGGTCACGGTCATATCGTCGATGTTGTCGTGGAACACGGTCAGCAGTTGACGCATCAGGTCAAATTCCATCCCTGCCAGAACGCCTTCGTCCGTAAGGCTTTCCAATTCCCGGATGCGGGAACTCAGGGTGGCATCCTGTGCATTCAGTTCCTCGATGCGCTTTTTCAGGTGGACAGCAGCGGTGCTGTCGCTGAAGTCAGCCAGCGAATCGATCAGTGCATGGATCTTCCGCTGCGTCTCGGCCTGCTCTTTGCGCAGGGTGGAAAGCTTGGTCTCAAACTCGGAGCGGTTGCCTGCGTGGGCGGACTTTGCCTTTTCCAACTGCTTCATAAAGTCGCTGGAATGGTCGGCAAGGTGCTTGACCTGCTCGCAGATGGCAGCATCCAGCAAATTGCCGTTGGCATTCCGGACATTACATAACTCTCTCCGGCTGCGCTCCTTCAGTTTGCACATATAGGGAAAGACCACCTGCCCGTCGGCAGTTTTGCGCCCGGTGACCTTCGGGTACATCCGGCTGCCGCAGGAGCACCACAGCAGGCCGGTGAGCAGGGCTTCGTTGCCGCGGGACTTGTGGTAGGACTTGGATTTGTTCCGCTCCAGCGACTCCTGCACCCGAATCCACCGGTTCGAGGAGATGATGCCGGGGTGCTCGCCCACCGAAACGATCCATTCGCTGATGGGATTGTAGACGGTGGCACGGCCTTTTTCCTGGTCGCTGCGGTTGTAGGCCAGCACGCCGCGCACACCGTCGAAATCGGACTCCGGGGCGAACAGTTCTGCCTCATTGTCCACAAAATACTGATAGGCGTCCTTGTCTGCAATCAGGTAGACAGGATTCTGCAAAATCGACTTGATGGAAAACCGGGTGAACGAACGCCCGGTTTTTGTTTTGATGCCCTGCCGCAGCAGCTCGGTCTCGGTCATGGTCAGAGAATCGTACTGCTCGTAGAGGTCGAAAATTTTGTAGATGATCTCTGCTTCGTCCGGCAGCAGCTTGAGCTTGCAGGCCTTTTTGGTCTTGCCGTCCACCGTGATGCTCTTGACGCTCTCGGAAGCATAGCCAGTGGGGGTCGTGCCGCCCAGCCAGCGCCCGGTCTTTGCCAGCTCGTGCATGTTGTCCCGGATGCGCTCCGCGATGGTCTCACGTTCCAGCTGACTGAACACGGATGCGATGTACATCATCGCGCGGCCCATGGGGCTGGACGTGTCAAAACTTTCACGGATGGACACAAAGTCGATGCCCAGCCGTCCCAGTTCTTCAATCAGGCTGGAAAAGTCGCTGATGTTGCGGCTGATGCGGTCCAGACGGTAGACCACAATGGCCTTGAATTTCCGTTCCTTGGCCGCAGTCATCATCTTTTTGAAGTCCGGGCGGTTCAGGTTGCCGCCGGAAAAGCCCTCGTCCTCAAAGACAACGGCATGTTCCGCGGCGGCATCGCCGTAGTGAGTGCGGATATATTCGCGGCAGAGGTCGATCTGATTTCCGATACTTTCGCCCTTGCCGGTGTAGCGGGATTTGCGGGAATAGATGGCAATGGTGTCAGCAGTTTTGGCCATGAGATACTCCTTTCCTGTTGTCCGGTGGCCGTAGATGCGGCTATTGTAGCATGGCAGGCCGTCTTTGTAAAGAAAAATAACGATAGTCATACATATTTCATCACACAAAGAATGGAGGTGTCAAGGATGTGACAAGACCAGACAAGAGAGGAAACCAGAATGTTTGACTATTTCTATGGGCAGTCGGGCGAGATGTTCTCGTATTTCCGGGTGCCCAAAATTTTATTCCGGGACATACGTTTCAAAGACCTGTCAACCGATGCCAAGACCCTGTATGGCATCCTGCTCGACCGCATGGGGCTGTCGGTGAAAAACGGATGGCTGGATGAGCAGGGAAGGGTGTATATCATTTTTCCTGTGCAGGAAGTGATGGATGCACTGGGCTGCGCAGACAACAAGGCTACCAAACTGTTCCGGGAATTGGAAAAGTTTGGGCTGATTGAGCGCAAACGGCGCGGGCTGGGAAAACCAAATCTGATTTACGTCAAAAACTTTGCAGACCCGCGTTTCCGGAATCGTGAAAAGAACGGTTCCGGTGCCGCGGATTCAGCGCAGCAGGAAACGGCAAAATCACGAGGAAATAAGACTGAGTGGAATAAAACCGAGGGGAGTGAACCTGATCCTTTCTCTTCCGACGCGGAGGACGAACCGGATGAGCGCACACGGCTGGAAGCGTATTTTATGCAATCGTTGGAGGTGGATTTGCTGCTCCGGGTCTGCCCGGATGAGGAAGACACCATTCAGATAATCCAAATCGGGACGATATAGTTATCTCGATCTATGATACCGACTTTTGGCTTCATGCAGACAATAGCACCTTTCCCGCGTGGGACAGAGGCTTTGTCCAGCAAAGAGAACACCTTCGTCAATTCGGTGCCGGGATTCGAGGTCTTTTTGATTTCGATGGGATTCAGAACACCATCCTGCTCCAGAACAATATCAATCTCTTTTGCATCTTTGTCGCGGTAGTAGTACAAAAACGGCTCTCTGCCGGTATTCAGATAGGTCTTCGCAATTTCGGAAACAACATAGTTTTCGAGGATTGCACCGTTCATGGCACCATACTCCAGAACTTCTGCGCTACTCCACTTGGTCAGATAGCAGACCAATCCCGTATCATAAAAATAGAGCTTTGGGGTTTTTACCAAACGCTTCAGAAGGTTATTGGAGTAGGGGTGCAGATAGAAGATGATACCCAGTGTTTCCAGAATGTGCAACCAATCTTTTGCCTGCTTCTGATTGATGTCCGCATCCTGTGCAATTTCGGCAACATTCAGCATCTGGGAGCAGCGCGCCGCAACCGCCGTCATGAAACGCAGAAATTTCAGTGCATCGATGGCATCTGAAAGCTCTTTTACGTCGCGTTCAATATAGGTAGAAAGGTAGCTGCTGTAAAAAATCTGGCTGTTGGTATTTTTTCCGCTTGCAATAGCGGGCATGGAGCCCCGATAGATACGCTCAAAGATATCTTTGGTATCTGCGGGCACAGCTTTTTCCTCGCGGTTCAGCAGAGCGTCCAAATCCACACGGAAAGGCTCGGTATCTGCACCGTTTATTTCTGACTGCGAAAGAGAAGTCATTGACAGCACTGCAACACGCCCGGCAAGTGATTCCTGTACCCCGTGCATCAGCTTGAACACCTGTGACCCGGTCAGCCAAAAGGCACCCGGCTCATGGTGAGTATCTGCATAGACTTTGATATAGGTAAATAGTTCCGGTGCATATTGGACCTCATCAATCAGAACTGGCGGTTTATGCAGCTGCAAAAACAATTCTGGATCATTTTTTGCGAGTGCCCGCTCGTTCAAATCGTCCAGTGAAACATATCCACGGGGAGTTCCTTCCATGAGTTTTTGCAGCATGGTCGTTTTTCCTACCTGCCGGGGGCCGGTCACAAGCACAACCGGATATTCCTGCGTGACCTGCTGCACAACTTTCTCAAGACTTCTTGTAATGTAACTCATATTGATCACCTGCTTCTAATTTCGGCTGATTTTTCTTATAATTCCATTTTAGCCGAAAACTTTGTCTTTTTCAAGTACATCTGGATGTTTTAATCGCATTATAAAAAGTTAGGAGTTGATGCTTATTGTCTTATCGCTTAGTAATCGCAGAAAAGACCTCAGTCGGGGCTGCTTATGCAAAAGTTCTCGGTGCAACCAACCGTCAGGATGGCTACTGGGAGGGTACAGTGATGAAAACACTTGCTATAATATCGCCATGGCGCAAGTTTCAATTGCGCAAGAGGGAAAATTGCCTGAAATGCATTAAAGGCTGATAATACTCCGTGAGCTGCTCACAAGAGCAGCTCCATCGAGTCGCGGTCATTGTGCATTTTCAAGCTGAAAACAGGCCGGGACTCGGAAAAGGAGTCTCGGCCTGTTTGTGTTTTCGGCGCAAAGGAAAGGATTGAACAATGCGATTTGATTCAAAAGAATTCGGCGGACCTCCCGGTATGGGGATAGGAAAAAGCAGAATCCTCTTTTTCAATGCCCAAAAGCGTGGTAGAATAGGTAAAAGATTCAGTATCTAAAAAACGGAGCGCGCAACAATGAAGATTCTGGTCAGCGCCTGCCTGCTGGGCGAAAACTGCAAATACAGCGGCGGAAACAATTACAATCAGGCGGTCTGTGATTTTGCGCGGGGGCATCAGGTGGTTCCGGTCTGCCCGGAGGTTTTGGGCGGCCTGCCCACACCGCGGTGCCCGGCGGAAATCGTGCAGGGCGTTGTCACGAACAAAGAGGGCATCAATGTGGACCGGGAGTTCCGGGCAGGTGCAGCGAAAGCCCTTGCCATTGCAAAAGAAAATGGGGTGGAGCTTGCCATCCTGCAATCCCGCAGTCCCAGCTGCGGCGTGAAGGAAATTTACGATGGAACGTTTTCCGGGACAAAGATTCCCGGACAGGGTGTTTTTGCCAAGATGCTGATGGACGAAGGCGTCCGTGTTCTGGATGCCGGGGAATTGCCTAAAATTATCTTGAAAAATGAGGACGGAAAATGTCAATCAAACTGATTTGCAGCGACATTGACGGTACGCTGCTGCAATACGGCAAAAAGGAACTGGAAGACGAGATCTTTGAGCAGATACGGGAGCTGCATCGGCGCGGCATTCTGTTTTGCCCGGCATCCGGTCGGCAGTATACCAGCCTGCGCAAGCTCTTTGCACCGGTGGCGGACTGCTGTGTGTTTCTCTGCGAAAACGGCGGCGTGATCTATAAGGACGAACAGTGCATCGCCAAGAATCCGATGCCGCGTGCATTGGCCGAAGAAATCGCCAACGACCTGTGGACCCGCAGCGACGGGCAGGGCGAGGTAATGCTTTCCGGTCAGAATACTGCATACCTGATGGAGCGGGGGCTGGGAATGCTCAAGCGTATTCAGTTCATCGGGAACAATTATCAAATCATCCATGACCCTTCCGAGGTGCCGGAGGAGATCACAAAAGTATCGGTGTATCTGCACGAAGGCGTAGAATCTTACACGGAACGGTTTGTCCCACGATGGAAAGAGGCGAACTGCGCTGTGGCAGGGCCGTACTGGATCGACACCACCTTTGCCAACAAGGGCATCGGTGTGCGCAGCATCTGCAAGACTCTGGACATCGACCTTGCCGATGTGATGGCTTTTGGCGACAATTATAACGATGTGTCGATGCTGGACATTGTGGGTGTGCCCTACATTATGGATGGTGCCGCCGCACCGCTGCGGGAAAAGTACCCGAACCATACACCCCGCCCAGAGGATGTGCTGCGGGAATTCTTGAGACAGAACTGAATTTTGCACGCATGTGTGCAAAATTCAAAATGATACGATATAAGGAAATATTTTTACATGACGAAAGTGCTTTTCATCTGCCATGGAAACATTTTCCGCAGCCCAATGGCCGAATTTGTAATGAAAGACTTGGTGGCCAAAGCCGGGCTTTCTGATAAATTTGAAATCGCATCCGCCGCCACCAGCACCGAGGAGATCGGCAACCCGGTCTATCCGCCCGCCCGGCGGAAGCTGGCCGAGCACGGCATCTCCTGCGAGGGCAAGACGGCCCGGCAGATGACCCGGAGGGATTACGAAACCTACGATTACCTGATCGCCATGGATCACAACAACCTGCGCAATATGGCGCGCTTTGTGGGCGGCGACCTGGAGCATAAAGTGTCTCTGCTGATGGATCATACCCGTCGCCCCGGCGATGTGGCCGACCCATGGTATACCGGGGACTTTGAAGCTACCTGGCAGGATGTGCTGGAAGGTTGCACGGCCTTGTTGGAAGAACTGCGCTGACAGGAGAATTTTATGACAGAGCGCTATTGTGAAGGTGAACGGTTTGCTGACCTGTCGTTCACCGAGGAGACTTTTGAGGACTGCGACTTTACCGACTGCGTATTTGCGGATTGCTCTTTTACCAAGTGCGAACTGGATCATACCACGCTGAATGAGTGCAAATTCGTGCGGTGTGAGATCACAGGTCTGCGCAGCACTCATTCTTCGGTGCAGTCGCTGGATTTTGAGGACTGCCGCCTGAATGAAATTGAGTGGGCACCGCTGATGTCCAACGGTGCCTTCCCGGACCCTATCCACACGCTGAAAGAGTGCAGTCTGAAATATAACACCTTCACCGAAATGAACTTTAACCGCTTCGACTTTTCGGACGGCAACGAAATTGTCGGCTCCATGTTTGCCAAATGCGAGATGCAGCTGGCGAATTTCAAGGGCGTGGAACTTCACGAAACGGAATTCTACCAGTGTGACCTGCGCAAGGCGGATTTCCGGGATGCCGCCGGTTATAAGGTGGACATTCTGGGCAGCCGCCTGAAGGATGCGAAATTTTCCCTGCCGGAAGCAGTGAATCTGCTGGCAGATTTGAAGATCAAGCTGTCGTAAGAAGGAGGAAAAATGCGTCAACTCATCATTGCACGAAAAGATCTGCAGATGTCGCCCGGTAAGCTGGCGGCGCAGTGCTGCCACGCTTCGCTGGCATTCCTCACCGACCCCATCGGCATGGGACAGGGCGTGGAACCCATCGAGAAAGACGGAGAAATTACCGGCTATCGGGCAGAAATCATGTTGGAGAAAGCAACCTATGAAGAATGGTTCGATGGCTCTTTTACCAAAACTATCTGCGGGGCAAAGAACCGCAATCAACTGCTGAAAGCAAAGACAATTGCCGAGGAATTGGGCCTTGTGGAAAACAAAGACTTCTTCCTTATCCGGGATGCCTGCCACACCGAGCTGGAGCCGGAAGAATTTGATGAAAACGGAGAAGGCATGACCCTGACCTGCATCGGTTTCCGCCCGCTGCCGGATGAAATTGCACACCAGATCAGCCATAAGTTCCATTTGTATTGATAGAATTCCTTTATTTTATAAGCATTTTCCACAGTCACTGCAGCCGTTGCAGATCAACTTGCTGCCGCAGGTCTCGCAGTTTGCGCGGAAATGGGGCACATAGAGATCTTCCTGCGGGATGGGGTAGCCCCAGTCGTCCACGAGGTCAAAATGAATGGGCCTGCCCTGAAAATTCATGCCGGATTTACAGGCCATTCGGCTTTGCAGCTGCTTGTTTGGCAGGTGGTAGCGCCTGCCGTCCTTGATGAACACGGTGCCGGTCTCGATAAAGCAGAAGGTCACATTGGCATCCACGCATTCCTGCCGGAGAGACTTGACCCAATCGAAATTGCAGGGGCGGGCACCATCGTAGTTTTCGCCGCCGCAGATGACCTGCTCGATCTGCCCGGCGGAAAGGTACTGCCGGATGCTTACTGGCCCGATGAAGGGCGCGCACATGATGCCCTTATGTTTGAAGGGCAGGTCGAACAGGACGGGAATGCGCTCATCGGCACGGCGCTGATTCTCACAGGTGACGTTGAAAAAGATGTTGTCCCATCCGCTGCCCCAGTTCGGCGGCAGGCACTCCCGTACCCGCTGCGGCCGTTTGGTGAGCAGAAAAAACACCACATCGCTGCGCTGGCGCATGATGTCCCACGCCTCAACCCGCCACGGGTCGGCTTCTTCCAAGAAGAAATCCGAGGTCATGCAGACCCGGATCTGCTCACCACTCTGGATTTTGTAGTGTCCGGTGCGGTCTTTCTGGAGCGGATAGGAAAAGCCGCTTTTCGTTTTGTAGATCTCGGCTCCGTTCTGGTCCCGCATCCGGTCGAGAAAATACATGTAGCAGTTCTGGCAGCCCTCGCTGCACTTGACGCAGCCGTGCCATGGATTCCAGATGTCGTGCAGGAAGCTCACCTTCTTTCGGTACCTATTATTATAATAGCTGCGCGGACAGGAAACAAGAGCACCCCTTGCACCGCCCCATCGAATGTGATAGGATGAAGAAAACCATGTGAGGGAGGAACCACCATGCCGTTTCTGATGATCCGCAACGACATCACCAAAGTGGCGGCGGATGCCATTGTCAACCCGGCCAACCGGAACCTTTTGCAGGGTAGCGGCACCAGCCGTGCCATCTATCAGGCGGCAGGGGAGCAGGAGCTGACCGCCGCCTGCGAAGCCATCGGCCGCTGCGATTTGGGCAGGGCCGTGTGTACCCCGGCATTCGGGCTGTCGGCAAAGTACGTTTTCCATGCAGTCTGCCCGGCGTGGCAGGGCGGCGGGTTCGGCGAAGCAGAACAATTAGCCAGTGCCTACCACTCTGCGCTGGAATTAGCCGCAAAGTACCACTGCGAGAGCGTGGCCTTTCCGCTGCTGTCCAGCGGGAACTACGGCTACCCCAAGGAGCAGGCCTTCCGCATTGCGGTGGATACCATCACGCAGTACGTCATGGAGCACGACCTGACCGTGTATCTGGTGCTTTACGACCGGGACTCGCTGGCCGTGAGCCGGAAGCTGTTCGCCTCGGTGGAGGAGTACATTGACGACCACTATGTAGCACAGAACGATGAAAGCTACGGATTTGGCCGTCGGCGCAGGGAATTGTCAGAGCGGCGGAGGCTTCTGGAGGAAGATGCCGCCGTGCCGATGCTAGGTGCAGTTCCGGCACCCGCCGCGGCACCCAGGACAGCCCGCAGTCTGGAAAGCCTGATGGATAATCTCGGTGAAAGCTTCACCACTCGTCTGCTGCGGCTCATTGACGAGCGGGGGCTGAAAGACTCCACCGTGTACAAGCAGTCCAACATCTCCCGGCAGCATTTCTCCAAAATTCAGTGCAATCGCGACTACAACCCCAAAAAGAAAACGGTGCTGGCCTTTGCGGTGGGGCTGCACCTGTCCGAAGATGAAACCATCGACCTGCTCAAGAGCGCGGGCTATGCCTTTTCGGATGGCTCCAAGCGGGACTGGATCGTGCGGTATTGCCTGGAACACAAAATCTATAACATCAATCAGGTCAATACGCTATTGTTTGAATACGATCAGGAACAGCTGGGTGCGTGATTTGTCGCCTGCCCGTTGACCTTTTGCCCTCCGGTTTGTGGTATCCTTTTGCCAACGAAAGCGATACACCACAAAACGGAGGGCATTGTTGTGAAGAAAAATCTTACCGAGCTTGTTTTCATTCTGGACCGCAGCGGTTCCATGGGCGGGCTAGAGCAGGATACCATCGGCGGGTTCAATGCTATGTTGACCCGGCAGAAGGAGCAGGAGGGCGAGGCCAATGTGACTACGATCCTGTTCGACCATGAGGTGCAGCTGCTGCACGACCGTTTCCCACTGAAGGCTGTTGCACCGCTGACCGAAAAGGACTATTACGTCCGGGGCTGTACGGCGCTACTGGACGCCATTGGCTACGGCGTGGAGAAGATGGTGAACATTCAGCGCCATCTGCCGGAGAGTGAGCGCGCCGAAAAGGTCATCTTTGTCATCACCACGGACGGCTTGGAAAACGCCAGCAAGCGGTTTGGCTATGAGAAGATCCGCCGGATGATCGAGCGGGAAAAAGAGCAATACGGCTGGGAGTTCCTGTTCCTCGGTGCCAACATGGACGCCGTGAAGGAAGCTGCCCGCTTCGGCATCGGGGCAGACCGGGCGGTGCGGTTTGAGAATGACGCACAGGGCGTGGCGGTCAACTACCACGTTGTTAGCGAGACAGTCTCCCGGATGCGGGAAGCACCCTGCTGCGCGTCCATCGGCGCAGAGTGGAAAGAACAAATCGAAGCTGATTTCCAGAAGCGGCATCATAGGTAAGGGAGGAAACAGCCATGTTAGGAGCAATTTTGGGTGACATCGTGGGCAGTCCCTATGAATTTGACCACAACAATTACAAGCACAAGGATTTTTCGCTGCTGAGCAAGAAATCGCACTTCACCGATGATACGGTCATGACCGTTGCGGTGGCACGGGGATTGATTGCAGGTAAGGGCATCCCGGAGAGAACATTTGAAGAAACAAAGAGCGAGATGCAATATTGGGGAGAAACATACCCTCATGCCGGTTACGGCGGGATGTTCCGCCGGTGGCTGCACGCAGAAAATCCGAATCCCTATGGCAGTTTCGGCAACGGCTCGGCTATGCGGGTGTCGGCAGCGGGCTGGCTGTTCGATACGCTGGACAAAACGCTGGAAATGGCAAAAGTGACCGCTGAAGTCACCCACAACCACCCGGAGGGCATCAAAGGCGCGCAGGCCACGGCGGCAGTGATTTTTCTGGCCCGTACCGGCCACAGCAAGCCGGAAATCAAACAATATGTGGAGCAGACCTTCGGTTATGACCTGAAACGTGCCTGCGATGAAATTCGGCCGACCTATCATCATGTGGAGACCTGTCAGGAAACTGTGCCGGAAGCAATCATTGCTTTTCTGGAAAGCGTCAGTTTTGAGGATGCACTTCGCAATGCGGTCTCTCTGGGCGGCGACAGCGACACCCTTGCCTGTATCACCGGCGGCATTGCCGAAGCCTTTTACGGGATGCCGCAGGAACTGCGGGACGAGACTTTGAAACGTCTGCCGGAGGATATCCGGGAAGGATATGAGCTGTTTCGGTGGAACATCGGCCAGAGATAAGACATTCGGAGAACCAAGGAGCAGATACAACACACTCGTGATGTGAAGTATCTGCTCCTTGGTTTTTAATAAGACTCGATGAAGGGCGTCTTGCATCGGCCTGAAAAATCCGATATACTGAACCCAGAGAGTATATCGAATTTTTTGGGAAAAGGAGAGAACGGTATGGAACATCTTTATGAAAAGGCACTGGAAAGTGCGGAATATATCAAGACGCACACGAAAAAGCGCCCGAAGATCGCGGTGGTGCTGGGCTCCGGCCTTGGCAAGCTGACCGCGGACTTTACGGACACGGAAGAACTGTCCTACAAGGATATCCCCAACTTCCCGGTATCCACGGTGGCAGGACACAAAGGCGCATTGTTGGCTGGCAAGCTGGGGGACACGGAAGTCTACGCCATGGAAGGCCGCTTCCATTTCTATGAGGGCTACTCCATGAAGGAAGTCTGCTACCCGTTCTATGTGTTCAAGCTGCTGGGCGTGGAAAAGGTGGTGTTGACCAACGCCTGCGGCGGCATCAACCGGGAGTTTGCGCCGGGCACCCTGATGCTCCTCACCGACTTCATCAACATGATGGGCACGAACCCCCTCATTGGCCCCAACGATGAGCGCTTCGGCCCCCGCTTCCCGGACATGACCGAACCTTACAGTCTGGAACTGCGGAACCTTGCCAAGCAGACTGCCGATGAACTGGGCATTGCCTACAAGGAGGGCGTTTACATGGGCTTTATGGGCCCTTGCTATGAAACGGCGGCTGAAATTCGCGCCTTTGCGGGGATGGGAGCCGATGCCGTGGGCATGAGCACCGTGCCGGAAACCATGGTCTGCAACTACATGGGCATGAAGGTACTGGCCGTCAGCTGCATCACTAACATGGCCACCGGCATCCAGACGGTCAAGCATAGCCACGCCCGTGTGCTGGAGATCGCAAATCAGGCAGGCGATACCCTGTGCCGATGGCTGGGTGCGGTGATTCAGAGAATGGAGTAAAAAAGATATACCATGAAAATCCTTTCGTTTGGTTCCCTCAACTACGATTATGCGCAGAGCATAGATGGCGTTTTGCCGGCGTATGATGTGCCGGAAAGCGCACTTTCCGACTATCTGCGGCCAGACTGGAGCGATGCGTGCATCAATGTCCGCACCGAGGAAGCCTACGAAACGGCCCATGAGGTGCTGCGGGCGGAAGGACTGTTTCTGGGCACATCGGCAGCAGCGGCTTTGCACGCAGCGGTGCAGGTGGGCCGCAGACCGGAGAATCAGGGAAAGAACATCGTGGTCATCGTCCCGGACAACGGCATGAAATATCTGTCTACGCCGATGTACCGGCAGAAATGATAAAAACACGATGATGCGACTGAATTTTGAAAAGATTGCATAGGATTTTATAAAAGTATTATTCTTTTATGAATTTTAGCACTCTTCTATTGACATTGCTAATGAGCGGTGCTATAACAGTGGCGTGCTCAGGAGGAAGGGCAAAAGGAGAGCCGCTAGGCTCCCCGGAAAGCCCTTCCGAGTGGACGCTTCAGATTTTTTGCCCCGACCCGAACGCCGGGATTGGAGGAATGATTTATGCTTATGCCGACTGTTTTCCATGAAAACCTGTTCGATGATTTCTTCGATCCGTTCTGGAATGACGCTGCACTGGAACGTATGATGAACCGTGAGGCGCGTGATACCTTTGGTAAGCGCGGTGCAAACATGATGAAGACCGATGTCAAACAGACGGACAACGGCTACGAAGTAGCGGTTGACCTGCCGGGCTGCAAGAAGGAAGACGTTCAGATGGATCTGAACGACGGCTACCTGACCATTCAGGCAGTGCGCAGCCACAGCAATGACGAAAAGGATCAGAAGGGTCGCTATGTGCGGCGCGAGACCTTCTCCGGCACCTGTGCACGCAGTTTCTACGTGGGCGATGTGAAGAAGGAAGACATCCATGCAAAGTTCGAGGATGGCGTCCTGCATGTTGAGCTGCCTGCTCCTCAGCAGACGAAGGCTTTGCCTGAGAACCCGAATCTGATTGAAATTGAGTAAAATGCCGGTCGTGTGTGCCAAGTCACACACGCACATAAGATGCCCCCGGAGAGCCGCAACAAGCCCTCCGGGGGCATTTTTGTTTCGCTATCTTTTCCGCAAGGGAAAACCATGGTATACTGAGAACAGCAACTCGGAATTTATGGAGGTACTTCACTATGGAATACAAACGCTTTGGCGGTAAGCTCCTTGTCCGCATCGACAAAGATGAGGAAATCGGTGAAACAAATTTGATTTTAGGGGGACAAAGATGAGTGATGTAAAAGGAAAGACCGGCGCAGTCCTGAGGGAGACGGCAGTCCTGACCGGGGCGGTGGCGATCATTGCGGCGAGCGTTTTCTTTTTTCTGGTGCCGAGCCATACATCCGTCAGCAGCATTTCCGGCCTTGGCATCGTGCTGTCCAATTTTGTGCCGCTGCCCTTGTCGGTCATTACGATGATCCTGAACGTCGTGCTTCTCATCATCGGGTTCTTTACCTGCGGCAGAGAATTTGGCGCAAAGACCGTATACACCAGTGTGCTGCTGCCGGTGTTTCTGGGGCTGTTTGAAAAGCTGTTCCCGGAGTTCGGCTCGATGACCGGCAGTCAGGAGCTGGACGTGCTGTGCTATATTCTGGTGGTCAGCATCGGGCTGAGTATTTTGTTCAACCGCAATGCATCCTCCGGCGGGCTGGATATCGTGGCAAAGATCATGAACAAGTACCTGCACATGGAATTGGGAAAAGCCATGTCTCTGTCGGGAATGTGTGTGGCGCTTTCCGCGGCCCTGGTCTACGATAAAAAGACCGTGGTGCTGAGTATCCTCGGTACTTACTTCAACGGCATCGTGCTGGACCATTTCATCTTTGATAACAGCATCAAACGCCGCGTCTGCATCATCACCGAAAAAGAGGAGGCGCTGCGTCAGTTCATCCTCCATGACCTGCACAGCGGTGCGACCATGTACGAGGCCATCGGTGCATACAATCTGGAAAAGCACAACGAGATCATTACCATCGTGGACAAGAGCGAATATCAGAAGCTGATGAACTTTATCAACCGGGAAGACCCCAAGGCTTTTGTTACCATTTACAATGTGTCCAGCATGCAGTATCAGCCCAAGATCTAATCGGCGGAGAGCTGCGTGGTATACTCAAGTCCGGAAATATCAAAGCGCATGGAGGTAAAAAGCATGCTGACCTATACCTATGTTTCAGAGGGAACGTTTGCCCTGATGGAAAAACCAAAGCCGGTGCTGCAGCACGAGCGGGACGCCATTGTAAAGGTGACCCTTGCCAGTATCTGCTCCAGCGATCTGCACATCAAGCACGGCAGCGTGCCCCGGGCGGTGCCCGGCATCACCGTAGGGCACGAGATGGTGGGCATCGTAGAAGAAGTGGGCAGTGCGGTGACCAATGTGAAACCCGGCGACCGGGTGACGGTGAACGTGGAGACCTTCTGCGGAGAGTGCTTCTTCTGCAAAAAGGGCTTCGTGAACAACTGCACCGATCAAAACGGCGGCTGGGCGCTGGGCTGCCGCATCGACGGCGGGCAGGCCGAGTATGTCCGGGTGCCCTTTGCGGATCAGGGACTGAACAAGATCCCGGACGGCGTCACCGATCGGCAGGCGCTGCTGGTGGGCGATGTGCTGGCCACTGGCTTTTGGGCGGCACGCATCTCGGAGATCACCCCCGAGGATACCGTGCTGATCCTCGGTGCAGGGCCGACTGGCATCTGCACGCTGCTGTGCGTCATGCTGCACAGCCCCAAGCGCATCATCGTCTGTGAAAAGGACGCAAGCCGCCTGCAGTTCATCCGTCGGCACTACCCGCAGGTGCTCACCGTGCAGCCGGAGGACTGCGCCGCCTTTGTGCGTGCCCACAGCGACCACGGCGGGGCCGATGTGGTGCTGGAGGTGGCAGGGGCAGACTCCACCTTCCGGCTGGCATGGGAGTGTGCACGGCCCAACGCCATTGTGACGGTGGTGGCACTGTACGATAAGGCACAGACCCTGCCGCTGCCGGAAATGTACGGCAAAAACCTCACCTTTAAGACCGGCGGCGTGGACGGCTGCGATTGTGAAGAAACGCTGCGTCTCATCGCAGAAGGCAAGATCGATACCGAACCGCTCATCACCCACACCTACCCCCTGCGCCGGATCGCAGAGGGCTACGAGCTGTTTGAAAAGAAACGGGACGGCGTGATCAAGGTGGCAGTGGAGTGCTGACGGTCTGCGCCAAGGCACAACGCACATAAGGTGGCCCCGGAGAGCTGTAACAAGCCCTCCGGGGCCATTTTTGTTCCTGGCATCTTTTCCGCAGCGGCAAGGCGTGGTAGAATAAGGGCAGAACCAATCCACAGGTGAGAAAATCGAACTTCAGAGAGAGGAGATGTTTCTATGCAGTCTGATGAGCTGAAACGCCGGATCTCGGCAGGCAGAGGAAATGCTCTGGCCGATCTGGTTTTGAAAAATGCCAGAATCGTCAATGTGTTTACCGATGAGATCGACACCGCTGATATTGCCATCAGCGGAAATTCGATCGTGGGCGTGGGTACGTATCATGGCCGGAAAGAAGTTGATCTGCACGGCAAATATGTCTGCCCGGGCCTGATCGATGGGCATATCCACATCGAAAGCTCCATGCTCTGTGGTCCGGCTTTCGAGCAGGCAGTGCTGCCCCACGGTACCACTGCGGTGGTCACAGACCCACACGAGATCTCGAACGTTGCGGGGCTGGAAGGCTTGGATTTCATGCTGGAAACGACAAAAAATCTGACCCTTTCGGTTTATTTCATGCTGCCCTCCTGTGTTCCGGCCACGGATCTGGATGAATCCGGTGCGGTGCTGGACGCAGAACAGCTCCGGCCTTACTACGGCGATCCCCGCGTGCTGGGGCTTGCGGAGCTGATGAATGCCTACGGGACGGTGCGCTGTGACCCGAAGATCCTGCAGAAGATCCGCGACTGCACCGAAGCGGGAAAGATCGTGGATGGCCATGCACCGCTCTTGAGCGATAAGGACCTGAATGCTTATATTGCGGCAGGCGTTCAGTCCGATCACGAGTGCTCCAACATCGAGGAAGCTATGGAAAAACTCCGGCTCGGACAATACATCATGATCCGGGAAGGAACGGCTGCCAAAAATATGGAGGCCCTGATGCCGCTGTTCCGGGAGCCCTATTGCAGCCGCTGTATGTTGGTGACGGATGATAAGCACCCCGGTGACCTGCTGGACAGTGGCCACATCGATTCCAACATCCGTAAAGCGATCCGGCTGGGCGCAGACCCAGCAGTGGCCGTCAAAATGGCAACGCTGGTCCCGGCACAGTATTTTGGGTTCAAGCAGCGCGGTGCCGTAGCACCGGGGTATGCTGCCGACCTCATTGTAGTATCGGATTTTGAATCCTTTACGGTCGAACAGGTTTACAAGAATGGCACGCTGGTGGCCGAGCACGGAAAAACGCTGAAACCCGCACCGCTTGACATCGACCGTGTGAGATTTTCCCACGTTATGGATTCCTTTGATCTGGATGAGATCACACTGCAGGACCTGGAACTTCGGGAAAGCGGGGAGCAGGAGCGTGTCATCTGCCTGAACCGGGGCGAGCTGCTTACAGAGGAAAAAATCATCCCGTTCCGACGGCATCCGGGCAAAGCTCCCGGTGTGGACTCGGAACACAACATCGTAAAACTGGCCGTTTTTGAGCGGCATCATCACTCCGGCCATGTGGGCATTGGCTTTTTAGGAAACTTCAGCCTGAAATGCGGAGCCGTTGCATCGAGCATCGCACATGATTCCCATAACCTGATCGCGGCAGGGGACAACGATACCGATATGATGCTGGCCGGCAACACTGTGCGGAAAAACAAAGGCGGACTTGCGTTTGTGGCAGATGGACAGGTCGTGGCAGAACTTGCGCTTCCGGTGGCCGGATTGATGAGCACCGAAAGCGCAGAGAGCGTTGCGGCGAAAATGCAGGCGCTGAACGATGCCCTCAAGGCACATGGTGTAGCGGAAGATATCGGCATCTTTATGACCCTCGCCTTCGTCAGCCTTCCGGTCATTCCAAAACTCAGACTGAATACATACGGCATCATCGATGTAGCGCAGCAGAAAGTCGTTCCGGCTGTTTTTTAATACGCGATAACAAAAATACTGCCGGAGATCGACCTGAATGGTCCGTCTCCGGCAACAGAACAGTTCGTTCCTACTCTTAGAAGCGAGCCGCATCAAGAGAAAAATTGACGGAAATTCTTATTTGATAAATCGGGATTTAGCGAGGTAAAGATATATGCTTCATTTAGAAAAAGTAAATGGTAATAATGTCTGGGATATCCTGAAACTGACGGTATCGGAATCGCAGAAGAACTTCGTTGCCACCAATGAGATCAGCATCATTGAAGCGTATACTGCAATTACGGGAAACGGTCATGCATTCCCGTTTGGTATATATGATGAGGATAAGCCTGTAGGCTTCCTGATGATTGGTTTTGATGTTGATGATTATTGGACGGATGCACCTGAAATTGCAAAGGGAAACTATAATCTGTGGCGTCTTATGATCGATAAGGCATATCAAAACAGAGGGTACGGGAAAGAAGCGGTCAGCCTTGCATTAGAGTTCATAAAATCTATGCCTTGTGGAGAAGCGGAATACTGTTGGCTATCATATGAACCCGATAATGCAGTTGCCCGTCAGATGTATCGCTCTTTCGGTTTCGAAGAAACCGGTGAAATGGACGGCGAAGAACTGATCGCTGTTCTGAGACTGCAATTAACAACTTCAAGTTTTTGAAACTGAGAAATAGGAAGTTGTGGAGGTAATTATCAATGAGAAATATTTACGATAATAGTGAATTTTTTGCCGCATATGCGGAAATGGGAAGAAGCAAAGATGGTCTGAAAGCTGCTGGAGAGTGGCATCAGTTGCAACCGTTATTCCCTAAATTACAGGGAAAAAAAGTTTTGGATTTAGGATGTGGTTACGGTTGGCATTGCAAATATGCCGCACAAATGGGAGCTACTGAAATTCTTGGTATTGATAGTAGTCAAAAAATGATTGCAAAAGCAGTAGCTGATAACTCTGATGACAAAATCAAGTATAAAGTTTGCGGTGTTGAAGAATACATTTATCCTGAAAATACTTATGACCTAGTTGTTTCTAACCTGGTACTGCACTATATCGAAAATTTAGCTAATGTTTATCAAAAGGTGTATTGCACATTAAAAGTAGGTGGGTATTTCCTATTCAATATTGAACATCCGACTTTCACCGCAGGTGTTAATGAGGATTGGATTTATGATGAAAATGGGAAACCTAAATATTGGCCAATCGACAATTACTATTACCCAGGCGAAAGAGAAACCAATTTTCTTGGTCAACGAGTAATTAAACAGCACCACACATTAACGCAGATATTGAATCCACTTATAAAATGTGGTTTTCAAATTGAGGCTATTGAGGAAGCAATGCCTCCGGCAGATATGATGGGTATGCCGGGAATGTGTAATGAAATGCGTAGACCTATGATGTTGTTGGTTAAGGTTAAAAAGGTTTAATAAACAACTTCTAGTTTGTAGATGCAAATACATAGTAATTATGGTGTAGGGGACAAGGAATTGTTCCCTGCAAATCGGAATTTAATTTATACATTTGGAGGTGGTAAACAATGAGAAAATGTGCAAAATGCGGAAAAGTTATGATGTCAGATTTAAGACTTAAAGTAAATGGTGGGGGCTATGGGATTGTTGTTCATGTAGATGAAAAACAAAAGGCAAAAATTATAGATGATGTAAAAGTTGCGGTCTGTCCAGAGTGTGGTAATATAGAAATGTATTTAGAGAATTTAACTAATTTGAAAGATTAAGCGATAACTTCCAGATGATAAAGCAGAAGTATAGGGTTTGATTCATATGATTTTAGTAAAAAAACAGAGAATTGCTGCTATTATGGTTTTAAGTTCCATCATGCTGATTTTACTTTTGTCGCTAAATTTCCGAATCTGGAGTGGATATTATGCAGAAGGGGATTTGGAAAGTATAGTCATACAGCAGATGGAATGCTTGGAAAAGTCAAATAGTGAAAACGATATAAGCGAAAGTATATGTTTGCATTTCTATGAGTGTATATGTTTCGGTGGAATAGAAATAATGGTGCTCTGGGTATATGATGGCTTTAAAGACCTCGGACAAGGTGAGTTTTCTTTCAGACCGGGAGTTACCCTTTGCAGTCTATCGGTTCGGATGGATGATTAAATACTTCTGATAATCAAATTTAAAATTTATTATCAGGAGGAACTTCGATGTATGTATTAAATGCAAATCATATTTCAAAAAGTTATAAAACTGCAGGAGAAACTATGCGGATTTTGCAGAATGTGAATCTGCAAGTTATGAAAGGAGAAATGGTTGCTATTATGGGACCATCCGGCAGTGGAAAGACTACTCTGCTCCATGTGCTGACCGGGGTTGACACACCGGACAATGGAGAAATCGTAATAGGAGGAGAAACGTTTTCACAGCTTACGGAAGAAGAGAAGGCATTTTTTCGCAGAAAGCATATGGGAATGATTTTTCAGGATTTCCAGCTTTTGGAGAGTTTGACGGTAAAAGAAAATATATTGTTACCACTCATTCTTGAACGAAAAGAAGCAGACATCCAGCAAGAGCGTTTTTCAAGAATAGCGGATGTGCTCGGCATTGAAAAATTAGCTGACAAAGGAATTACGGAAATATCGGGAGGTCAGAAACAGAGAGTTGCGATTGGCAGGGCGCTGATCAATGAACCGGATATTATTTTTGGAGATGAGCCAACAGGAAGCCTTGACCGAAAGACCACAGGGGATGTGATGCGATGTATGAAACAGATGAATCAACGGTCTGGCATCAGCTTTCTGCTTGTGACACATGATGCTTATACGGCATCCTTTTGTGACCGGGTACTTTTTCTACAGGATGGGAATCTGGCAAAAGAAGTAAAGAAAGAGAACACTGCCGATAATTTCAGAGAAGATATATGGAAAACGCTGTGCGGTTTGGGAGGTGGAAAAGATGACCTTTTTTGATATTTCCCGAAAGATGCTGAAAGCTGGTTTTTACAAATATCGATTGTACTTTCTATGCAATTTATCTGCAACGGCATTATTCTGTTGTTTTGCAGTTATTTCCAAAAACAGGACGTTTATGAATGCGTCGATTGTAAATTCATCCATATCCAATAACATTTATCTTCCATTTTTTCTGTCTGCAGTGTTTCTGTTTTTTTTTCTTCCTGTTTCGTGTCAGGCATTTCTGGCATCAAGAAAACAGGAATACGGCGTGATGTTTTCTCTTGGCATGAGCCGGAAGGAAGCGTTTAGAAACTTACTTTTTGAAAATGTGATCATATCCGTGCTGGCATTAGCAATAGCACTTGCGGCAGGAACTGTGCTGTCATTTTTATTTTTTTCCGTTATCATTTATGCAATAGATGTTCACGGAGTGCAATGGCAGTTTTGCCCGGAAGCATATAAGCTTACAGCAGTTCTATATACAGTAGTGGTGGCAGTTGCCTTTATCCTGAATGCCGGGAGACTTATGCTGGATAAAATTGGAACCCTGCTAAAAGCACAATATCGGGCAGAAAAAACAGGAAAGATCGGTACGTTCTTATGCAGACTTGCACCCAACTACATGAGGTTTCATCTGGTGGAATGGTCATTTGTCCGCAGACACAAGAAAGAATGGGGATGTAGGTATGTTTTAGCATCTCTCATAATAGCGGTATCTGTTATGCTTACGGGGGTATGTGTGACTTTATATCCGGCTTTTCTACAGGATGCAAAAAGTTATTCTCCCTATGACATGGTGTACTCAGAAATCTATGGAATGAATCAGGTTTCAGTACAGGATGTCCTTCATATATTGGAGAAAAATGGTGTTACTGTAGAACAGGTCATTCAGCTTCCCTATATCAGAGATGATGTTTTTAATTACCTTCCTGTGACAGAAATAAACCGGGATTTTGGATGTGATTATCAGATTCAGGAAGGCGAGTTTTTGAATTTGTTTCAGTACAATCTGGAAGATGGGTATGAACATAACATACAGCCAGTATCTACTGTAACGATTTCCGGGGACAGAAAGCTGCAGTCTGTTGGAACAGATGTAAAGATACTGTTTAATCAAAATCCGACCTTTGCAGATAAAACACTGATCATCAACGATTCTGATTTCGAAAAATTAAGTGCAGATATAACAGGTAGTGCTGGTATCGCAAACTTGTTTCAGTTTCAGAATTGGGAAGATTCTTATGCGGGAGTATGTGAAGTAAAAGAATATCTGCAGGAAAGCAATCAGTTGAATGAAGATGAGCAGACATATTATGAATTGTCTTCGAAAGTGGAGAAATACCAGGATGCAAAGAAATCAGGACAATTTTTATTATTTTTGATGGCATTTGTGATAGGGCTTATGATAATGGCTGAGTTTCTGTTAATTCATTCACGTATCCAGGCAGAGAAGGAAGAAAATAGCAGGGTCGTTTGTAGTTTGCGAATGTTGGGAATGATAGACAAGGAAATGGTAAAGTGCCTATGCTATAAGAATTTTCTAAGATTTATACCGCCATCGGTTGTGGGAACAATCCTTTCTTTCCTGCCATCTTATTATCTGAATGAGAGTTATGGAATGGGGACGAATGGAATTCTGGCAGGAATCGTATTTGGAGTGATTATGACAGTCGGAATATTCGTAGTGATACGCAGGTATTCTGAAAAAGAAGAAAAACTTTATGAAAGTGGTTTTATAATACAAGGAAGAGGATTTTTCGAGAGGATTTTTTGATTATAGATAAGTAGAAAAAGATTCAAATCCTGTGTATAATTAAAAGATAAAGATAGAGACAACTCGAAGTTTTTAGGGCTAAAGCCAATATAAATAATACTAGACAGGTTTGTCCAATAGCGTAAATACGGCATTTTCTCGCTTTGTGTCGTGTTATGTTTAGTAGAATAATATTACTCTGTCAATGAAAGGAAACAGTATGGATCAGAAAAAGATTGGACGTTTCTTAAAAGAACTTAGGAAAGAAAAGAATATTACACAGGAACAGCTTGCTAAAAAGATAAAAGTTTCAGGCCGAACGGTTTCTAGATGGGAAACGGGTTCTAATATGCCTGATATTAGTTTGTTGGCTGAATTGGCTGATTTTTATGATGTTAGTATACCTGAAATCATTGATGGAGAAAGGAAAAGCGAGCAGATGAATGAGGAATTAAAGGAAACCGTAATCAAAGTAACGGATTATACAGAGACAAACAACGCAAGGCTCTTAAAACGGGTACGGATCATAGGAATTACCGGTGTGATCACAATACTGATTGCAATGGTCATGGACGCAGGTGGACTGGCAGTGTCTCCGTTTTGGGAAAGTGTGAAGCGGGATCTGTATGCGTGGACGCTTGGCACGCTTATTGCAAACATACTGTATACAACGGGATGGCTCAAACGTATAAGTGAGAAAAAAGA
>OHMX01000172.1_pt1 | contig 36815 bp, 29 predicted proteins | sample 1569471 | NCBI WGS metagenome assembly OHMX01 (sample SAMEA3879547, study PRJEB24766) | human gut metagenome | biome: human-associated habitat; feature: feces | place: USA | collected 1985/1987
AGGTCCTTCAAATGGAGGAATCGCCGTCTTTAATACGCATACATGGAAACAGGGAGGAGTCGTTACGTTGAGTCCGGCGGAAAGTATGAAAGGAGATCAAGTGGTGGATGATCAGGGAAATACGGTTCCGTCACAACGTCTGTCAACAGGAGAGCTACTCTTCCTGGCCGACGAAGTTCCGGCATTAGGTTCTGCCCATTACCGCGTCGTTGAGGGAACAAGTCCGGCGCAAGGAACCTGCAAGATTCAGGGAACAACATTGGAAAACGAGTTTCTGCAAGTCAAGATTGATGAAAAGACGGGAAACATCGTCTCTTTGCAACGGAAAGGAGATACCTATAATTATATTGATCCGTCTGTCGATGGAGGAGCGAACTCCTTCGCCTGGCTTCCTGCCAATAAGGATTTGCCACAGGCTGATACCGTACAGGCTATTTCGGTCGTTGAGAACGGACCGCTGGTTGTCGAGTTGAGAATCGATTCGAAGGCAAAAGGTTGCCGCAGCGTGTCGAGATCGGTACGTCTGGTAGCCGGGTTGCCTTGGGTAGAGATTTCGAATGTGGTGGATAAATTGCCTTGGTTGGAGAAAGATGGTATTCATTTTGGCTTTGGTTTTCATGTTCCTCAGTCAACTACCCGGGTGGATATTCCTTGGGGTGTGATGGAAGTGGAAAAAGATCAGTGGAAACAAGGAAACCGGAATTGGCTGACGCTTCAGCGGTGGTTGGATGTGTCGAATGAGACTCATGGCGTGACCTGGTGTTCGTTGGATGCTCCTTTATTTGAGTATGGAAATCGTTTGGCTAATATTGCTTTGGGATGGGGTGGAAAAGGTCCTTGGGCGAAGACATTGCCGCCCAGTTCGACGATCTATTCCTGGGTGATGAACAATCATTGGCACACCAATTTCCCGACAACGCAGGAAGGTCCGGTTACTTTCCGCTATCGTTTGTATCCGCATTTGAACTTTGACATCGTTGAATCCAATCGTTTTGGCTTGGAACAGTCTCAGCCGCTTGTACACGTAACGGCAGACAAGGATCCGAAGCTGACTCCACTCTTGTCGGTCGATAATGAACAGGTATATGCGACTATTCTTAAATCAACCGGTCAGGATCAGGAACTGATCGTTCGCTTACGCTCCTTATCCGATAAGGAAGAAGCGGTTTCATTATCTTATCCGGGCAAACAACCTTCGCGAGTTAGTCTGTGCCGGTTAGAAGAAATTCCGGGTGAAGAAATACGGGGAGCTTTCTCCATGAAGCCGTATGGACAAGTTACGTTGAAGATTGAATTTAAAGAATAGGGATGACGCATGAGAAAGTATGATTTACTAATCGGATTGGCATTGCTTTTGGCAACTCCTTTGTGTGCGCAAGGATGGTTGCCCAAGCAGCCGACGGTTAATCCGCCTTGTCGTTTGCTGGAATGTACATACGATAAAGCCCAATTGAAACATTGTGAAGACGCGGGTACAGACTGGCAGGTTGATAAGCAGATGACCCAACAGCATGGACATGCGCTCTATACATTTACTTTTACGGCAAAGCGGAATCTGCAGTCGGCTGGAGTTGCTGTGTCTTTCGACGAAAACGGTTGGAGTAGTGATAACTATGTGATGATTCCGGCTTCGGTGTATAATGGAAACCGGCAGCGGATAGTGAACCGGGAATATGCCACCGGCTTGGATAAGACAGATTATTTCCGGAAAGACTTGGCCCTGACTTCTAATCCGATACCTCAGTTGTCACCGGAGTTTGGCGCTGTATCTCGTCTGGAAGTGCTGGTAAATAATACGACGACTCCGGCAATGGTTTATCTGAATCGGGCGAAACAGAAAGGTACGATTCTGCTGACAGATCAAGGAATTGAATGGAACGGACAGATCCTGGATCATGGACTGATTGTAGAGGAAAGTCGGGATCGTTCTATGGCTTCGTTTATTATCAGTGCGCCGGGTGTCCGAGAAAAGAAACCGGAGTTTATCGGATTTAGTCCGAGTCCGGATCGCGGTATCAACGTAAAGAAAGGCGACCAAATTACGATACGGGTGACCCGAATTGACTTTTATTGCGAAGAAGTTCCGGACCTGTTGGCCCGGTTCATGGAATGCCGTAAGTCGCATACCGGCGATGTAAAGCCTCGCCATTTAATGCCTATGAGTGAAGTCTTTGACCGGATGGTGAAGAACATTGATGAACGATACTATCAGGGAAGTCAATGGGAATATTATTGTCCGGAGAATGCCGACTGGATGTCGTATGGCTGGATTGGCGGACTGATGAATACATATCCGATGCTGGCATTGGGTGATGCGGAGCACGAACGACGGGTTCAGCAGACCTTCGATTTTGCCTTGCCGCGAGCCAAAGGGAAGAGCGGTTATTATTATGATGTATTGGGCGCAGACGGGAAGGTGCTGTATCGGGATGCTGCTGTCGTTCAGCAAGGAATCGGACTGACCCGAAGGAATGCGGATGTCTTGTATTGGATGGTGAAGCAGTTTATGTTGCTGGAAACTCAAGGGAAAAAGGATCTGATCCGTCCGGAATGGAAAGAACAAGTCCGCTTGCTGGCAGAGGCTTTCGTACAGACCTGGAGAAAACATCATACCTGGGGAAATTATCTGGATATAGAGTCGGGAGATATTGCCGTATATAATACAACGGGCGGAGCGATGGCTGTTGCCGGTTTGACCTTGGCATCCCGGTATTTCGATTGTCCGGAGTATCTGCAGATAGCCCGGGAAGCAGCGACCGACTATTATTCAACGTTTGCATTGGTAGGATTTACTTCGGGCGGCTGTGGAGACATCCTTCAGAATGCCGATTCAGAAACAGCTATTGCCTTGACGACTTCATTGATCACGTTGTATGAAGCAACCGGAGAAGCCTGCTATCTGAAGCAAGCGAAGGATTTGGCCAATCTATGTGCTACCTGGACAGTCTCTTTCCCGTATCGTTTACCCGAAGACACTCCGCTGGCCAAGTTGGAAGCTAATCTGACGGGAGCCGTTTGGGCCAGTACGCAGAATAAGCATGGAGCACCGGGCTTCTGTACGCAGTCGGGTGATGCTTTGTTTAAGATCTATCGGGCAACCGGTGACACGTTGTATGCCGATTTGCTGCGGGATGTTATTCATGCCCATGCAGAAGGTATTCAGCCGAATGGAAAGATTACAGAACGATTGACATATTGCGATGCCGATAGTCGTGGTGGCCGTGGAGATGGTGGCAAGACGGGCTGGAATGAAACCAATGGAGCCTTGATGGCTTTGGAAATTCCGGGTATTTACGTACGGACAGATTTACCGGAAGTGTATGTGTTTGATCATGTGAATGCTGAGATCGTGAAACAGGAAGGACAATTTATCCGTCTGAAGATCTCAAATCCGACGAATTATGATGCGATGGTCACTATCTTGGCCGAGAATCAGGAGATGGCTCAGAAGCCGTTGGGTGATAATGCCTTCCTGTACTGGACTGAAAAAGTGAAAGTGAAGGCAGGGAAAAGTATGCTATATACCATTAGAAAGTAAATTATTAAGGGAGATAAGAATATGTATAAAATGGGAATGATTGGTCTCTTGCTGGCTTCGTTGTGGGCTTGTGACAGGGAACAGCCAATCGAAACAAGAATCAAGGAAAATCCTTCTACCTTTTGTAATCCGCTGAATCTGGATTACCGCTTTATGAAGATTGACGGAGGAGACGGCATTCGGGAAGCTGCGGATCCGGCAGTGGTTCGTTATAAGGACAAGTACTTGTTGTTTGCGTCTAAGTCGTCCGGTTACTGGTTTTCTTCGGACTTTCATTCATGGACGCATGTGGTGATACCGGATTCAGTATTGCCGATAGAAGATTATGCTCCGGCTATTATGGTACATGACGATTATGTTTATTATGTCGGTTCCACCCATGGTAAAGGAATGCTTTATCGTTCCAATCAGCCGGAATTGGGAAAATGGGAAAAGGTCAAGGAAATATGGTCTTATTGGGATCCTGCTTTCTATATAGAAGGAGATAAGTTATATATGTATTATGGTTGTTCTCCGGTAGATCCGATTTATGTGGCTGTTCTGGACTTGAAGACTTTGGAAGAAATAGAAAAGCCTAGACCTTGCCTGAACAGTGATATGCAACGACATGGCTGGGAACGTCCGGGTGAATACAATGAACTGACTCGAAGACCGTATATTGAAGGAGCCTGGATGACACAGCAAGGTGGCAAATATTATCTACAATATGCTGCGCCCGGAACGGAATGGAAGACTTATGCGGATGGAACGTATGTATCAGACTCGCCGGTTGGACCATTTGTCTATGCACCGAACAATCCGGTTTCTTATAAACCCGGAGGCTTTATCGGCGGCGCCGGTCATGGATGTCTCTTCCAGGTTGGTCCTAATTACTGGAAAGCTGCCACCAATTCTATCTCTGTCCGTCACATGTTTGAACGTCGTTTGTCTTTTTATCCTACTTACTTTGATGCGGACGGTTATTTATATTCCGAAACTGCCTTTGGCGATTATCCGATGTTTTTACCGACGAAAGAAAAAGGAACAGCTGTGCGTCCTGAATGGATGCTGTTATCGTTCCATAAGCCGGTTACTGCTTCTTCCGTGAAAGAAGATTTCGGTGTAGAGAATATGGTGGATGAAGATGCCCGAACGGCTTGGGTAGCAAATTCCAATCAGGAAGAATGGGTACAAATTGATCTGTTGAATCCGTGTCAAGTCTGTGCCATACAAGTGAATTATGATGAATATGGAGCCGATCAGAAAGGAATAGTGCCCGGTATTTATCAGAGTTATGTACTCAGTGCTTCCAAGAATGGTAAAGATTGGTATGTAATTGCTGATAAGAGCCAGAAGAAATCGGATATGCCTCATGACTACATCGAATTTGAGCTGCCATTTGAAGCTCGCTATATCAGATGGGAAAATAAGGCTTATACCGTATCTTCAAATGTTTCGTTACGTGAGATACGTGTTTTCGGAAAAGGACACGGAGCTAAGCCGGAAGCAGTACAGAAACTGGAAGCATCCTGGAATCCATCTGACTCTTGTAGATGCCGTCTTTCTTGGACTCCGGTAAATAAGGCCGATGGATATATGGTTCGTTATGGGATATCTCCTGATAAACTCTATACAAGTTTTCAGGTTGTAGGAGATTCCACTCATTTGGACCTGAATGGATTGAATGCGGGACAAACGTATTACTTCTCGATTGCCGCTTATAATGAGAACGGTGTCGGACCCAGTTTAAATCTGAAGTAAAATAACAAGAATAGAAAGAAGATGAATAAACACTATATAGGATGCATGTTGGGCGTTCTCTTTTTAGGAGCCTGTTCGCCATCCAGAAACTGGCAGTTTGAAACCGACTATTTACGTGTAGAACTGAATGATAAAGGCTATATCACAAGTATGCAGAATCGGACAGTCAGTCCACAACGGGAATTTAGTCCGGTAGATAAGCCTTCTCCCTTATTGTCTATTTATAATGAAGAGACAAAACAGTATGTTTTACCGGAATCAGCCGCTTTCGATGCTTCTAATAAAACAGTGACATTGACGTATCCGAATCAGGTAAAGGCCGAAGTTCGTCTGGAAGAAAAAGGAAAGTATCTGCGGATGGAATTATTGTCGTTGTCGCCTCGGGAACAAGTGGATGCGATTCAGTGGGGAACATATCATACCAATATTACCAATCTGTTTGGTGAGATTATCGGTGTAGCACGAGATACCAGTGATGCGGTCAATTACAGTATTGGTCTGTTGGCTTTGGATGATAATACCTTAGGTGGAACAGCCGATCTGGAAGGAGATGCTGCTCCGTTTCAATATGTGATTCATACACCGGATAAGGAACGCTATCCATTACCGGATGGTCTGCATGAAGGACAGGTTTTCTCTTTGGGCGGAAATGGAATCAGTGATGTAGCGTTTTATGCCCATAAAGAACCGTATTACAGAATCTTGTACGGAAATGCAGCTGTGGTGGACGAGAAAGGACAGATTTCGTTGAACTATTTCTCTCGCGACAGAAGTAAACCTCGTCAGGTACTTTATTCCTTGATTCCACACATGCCGGCCAATATACCGAATCATATAGATGTGGAACCGTTACCGGGAGTAGATTACATCGGTTCTTCCATTGCGTTATGGGGAAGTCCGGATAGTACAGCCCTGATGGATGTGATTCAGGATATTGTCTTGAAAGAAGGATTGCCTTATCCAACGTGGAGAGGTAAATGGGTGAAAGATCCGACAGCCTATAAACCAGATATATTGACAAGTGGTCTGCAGTATGACAGTATTGTTTCTTATGCTTCTCAGTTGGGTGTAGCTGCGATTTCAGCCTATGATCAGGGTTTCCTTCGTCCCGATCGGGGAAATGAAGGATATATAGACGGGCGGAATTATGAGAAGAAGCCTTTCCGTATGCAAAGTGGAAATCTGTCGCATCGGGAAATGGCGGAAAAAGCACGGGAGAAAGGTATTTTATTGGGACGTACACCGATTACCAATTCATTGGCTCCGGGCACAAAAGATGTCTTTCCGATACCGAGTGACAGTTTGTGTTATCAGCAGAAACGTTTATTGGTCAAGGCTATTAACGAAACAGATACGATCATAGAAGTGAATGATCCGACGTATCTGGAAGAAATCGCCAGTTGGGAAGGTCATTGTGAGAATCTGAATATGATCAAGATCGGGAAAGAGCTGATTCATTATCTGGGTGTGACGAAAACACCTCCTTATCGTTTACAGCAAGTAAAGCGTGGTTATTGGGGAACAAAGGCGACAGCGCATGCCGCTAATGATACGATTTATAAGTTGCAGGTAACCATCAATTACGGCTATGAAGGAATTATTCCGAATTGGGCCTTACAGGAAAAGATCGCCGAGTATTATGCGGAAGTCTGTCAGTTGAACGGGCTGGCTTATTATGATTTCGACGGACAGGAATTCCTGTTTAATAACGGGCATGGTTATTATTCAGCCAAACGCTTCTTCCGCCGGATGTTTGAGCATGGAAAGGAAATAGGTGTTCCTTACATCCGTTTCACCGGAGCGACTTTATCCGAAGGTTCATGGCATTACCAGAGTGTCTGGAATGTAGGTGGCGGACGAAACCTATATGATGTGGATACACGTGAATGGGGAAGTGCGACAAGTCAGGGTAAAGACTTGCGGGATGTGACGTATTCCAACTACTTCCCGGTTTCTTTCGGTGGTAATTTTGCCATCAAAGATACATCGACCGTAGAACAATATGAACATATTCAAGCCATTTCCGTGGGCTATGGAGCTACCTATAGTTTAGGTATTAATCAGAAAGACGTAGAAAGTTGTCCGCAGAAACAGGCAATCTTCAAGGCTATACGGACCTGGGAAGATGCCCGTTGGGCGAATGCGTTCCCACGTTCACTGAAGAAGTTGTTGAGAGATCCCAAATATGATTGGCATTTGGAAATAGGAGCGGAGAAAGGAACGTGGACGTTATATCAGCGTGAGAAAGGAAAAGATGAAAAAGTCTATCATTTGAAGGCTGTAGAATGATGAAACGGAACGTAGTAAAGGCTATTCAAGATGAATTGAGTAGCCTTTACTTTTGATAAAATTCTTTATGAAAATTATCCGTCGTGTAATAAAAACACTGTATTTTTGGATCTCGAAAAACGATAGTTGTTAATAAAGGTTCAAAAATACAGCCGTGAAAAATATAGTTTGCTTATTAGTTGGTGCCGCATTCCTGTTGGGATGTGAGCAGGAAAAAGAAAGTTCGGTTTCTTTGTTTAAAGAATCTAATGTAGGAGATTTAGCCAAACCGTATGTGACTGCTGGAAACCGAATGTATTGTGTCGGATTTCAGGATGGCAGTTTCCCGCCGATGGGTGATCATGTGAAAGGTGAAATGGGTGGTGTTTGGACGCAACCTATCAAACTGTTGGATCAGTTTGAGCTGGCTGTTGCAGCGCCAGAGAAAAACATTCATTTGGATCACCTCAAAGCTTCCCGATTTACGACATTCCCTCATCAAGTTCAGTGGGTGTATGTGCTGGATAGTTTACAGGCAGATGTCGTCTGTACTTTATTTGTTCCGGAAAAAGAGCGCAGTTTGCAGGTAAAATATGATATTGTAAATAGAGGCTCGGAGGCTTTGAACTTGCAATTGACTTTTTCAGGGAAAGTAGATTTGCGTGCTGGCTTTTTCTCTGAACAGGCTGGTTTGCAGAATGCTCCTGATTCGTTGTGGATTGACCAGGAGAAGGGACAAATTGTTGCGCGTGATTTACGAAACAATTGGTTTGTTGTGGTATCAACAGATGCAGAAAACAGTCAGTATTCGAGTACGAAGTCTGATAAGAAGGAGTTTCTGAATCCAAACCAGACGACAGTGCCGAACTTGGAAACTGCTCAAGCATCACGTGTAGAAGACAGTAATGCAGTATATAATCCTGTATTCCGGATAGAGAATACCTTACAGATTCCAGTATCTCAGAAAGTAACTCAGTCTTATTATATTGCTGGTTCGGATCTGTCTTTGGAAGAAGCCGAGGCTGCTAACCAGACTTTGCGGACAAATGCCGGGCGTTTGTTGGCCGATAAGGAAACGCATTATGTCGATCTCTCCAAAAGATCTTGTCTGTCTCTTCCTGATAAGAAGTTGGAAACAGTTTATAATTGGGTTCGCTTCAATACCGAATGGCTGTTATTGGATGTGCCTGCCATTGGAAAAGGTTTCGGTGCCGGCTTTGCGCATTATATCTGGTGGTTTGGAACGGATAATTCCTATGCGTTGCAAGGACTTCTTGCTACGGGTGATTTTGAGAACACAAAATCCACCTTGCGTTTGTTGAAGAAGTATTCAGAGAAATGTAATGGCAATGGTCGGGTAATTCATGAAATCGTTCCTTCCGGTGCTATTGTAAATCCGGGAAATACCCAGGAAACGGCTCATTTTATCACAGCTGTCTGGAATACCTATTTATGGACGGGCGACCGTGATTTCCTGGCAGAATTTTATCCTTTTATCAAACAGGGCTTGAACTGGTTGATGGTAGAAAAAGATACAAACAAGAATCTTTTCCCCGAAGGATATGGAATAACTGAAATAAAAGGTTTGAATGCGGAACTGATAGACGTTGCCGTCTATACACAGCAGGCTTTGGAAGCTGGTTCGAAGATGGCAGAAATATTTGAAGAGACTTCTTTGCAGAAAGAATACCAACATTTGGCAGATCAATTGAAGACAAAGATCAATACGGCTTTTTGGGATGAACGGACGTCTTTGTATTGTGACTTTTATGGAACTGCCAAAGATGCCCTTCAAGTTGTGGATGGTGCTATTGATCAGTTTAAGCAGAATCCGGAGACGAAAAAGTTTTATGAGGATTTGAAGACATATTTCGCATCTTTTGCTCCTGATTATGAACATGGTTGGTCTACTAATAGAAATTGGGTGATCAATACGCCGATTGAAACCGGTATTGCTCCGGAGAAACAAGCTATTATGGCATTGGAAAGAATGGAAAAGAATGATATGACCAGTCAGTGGGGACCATATCTTTCAGCTGTTAACAAAGAACATAATATGACCATCTCAACCGGTGTACAGGCAGTAGCCGAGGCAAGATATAATAGAATTGACCGGGCTCTGATGCATGTCAATCAGATTGCCAATACTTTTAATCAAGTAATGCCGGGTTCGATTGCTGAGATGATGCCCGATTATGGTTGTTTCTGTCAGGAATGGACGATATATGGTGTTGCTGTGCCTCTAATACAATATGTATTTGGTATCAAGCCCAATGCTCCGGAGAAAGAATTACTGTTACAGCCTCAGTGCCCAACGGGATGGGATCGGTATACTTTGACTAATCAGCGGATAGGTGATTCGCAGTTTGATATGGCAGTTTGTTCTTCTGATTCTGGTGTAACTTATCAGGTAAACGGATTGGATTCTTCCTGGACAGTTAAATTCCGTTTGCCGTTCTTACGGACTTCTGGCTATTGGTTGAATGGTAAGAAGGTAGAGAATCCTTCTGTGGTGGATGGTTGGATCTGGTTGGAAAGCAAAGGCCAGGCAACGGTTCAAGTAACAGATAAATATGAATAACTAAACAGCATATAATTAATTATGGTACAGAAAAGTTTGTTAACCCTGGTTTCCCTGTTGGTTTTATCCCTCGGAAACGTATTGAATGCCAAAGAGTATGTAGTCTCATCGCCCGATAAAGCGATTCAGATGAAGCTTGTAGTGGAAGAGAACATTTCGTATGATGTCATGTATCATGGGAAAACATTGATGAAACAGAATCAGATTGCGTTGGAACTGAGTAATGGCATTTTGGGGCAATCGCCTGTAGTGAAGAAGGTCAGAAGGCCTTTCAAGAGCATGTGGATTGCTTTAATTATCGGTGTCCGTCGTTCGATGTGTCTTACAATGAGATGTATGTGACCTTTAAAGGTGATTATGCCTTGGTCTTTCGGGTGTATAATGATGGGGTAGCCTATCGGTGGGAAACGAAGATGAAGGAAGACATTGTTGTCCGTAATGAGCAGGCAGATTTCAATTGGGCAGAAGATTATGTTGTTTATCTTCCGTTTACAACATCCAAAAAGGATCCGTACGCCATGGCTTTTCAGAATATTTATGCAGTAAGTAAAATCAGTGAGGCGGATAACAGTAAAGTTGCCTTCTTGCCGGTAACAGCTGATTGTGGCGATGGCGTTAAGGTGACGATTCTGGAATCTGATCTGGAGAATTATCCGGGTATGTTTGTGCTAGCAGATCCGAAAGCTCGTGCTTTGAAGGCCGACTTTGCTGAATATCCGGAAGAATATGCGGTGAACAGTACGCGTGCCATGAAATATGTAACGAAGCGGAGTAATGATATAGCCCGTTGTCAGGGTACGCGTTCTTTCCCTTGGCGAATCATGGCGATTACGAGTGACGATACGCAGATGCCGGTGAACAATCTGGTTTATGCCTTGGCTTCTCCGAATCGGATCGGTGATTATTCGTGGGTGAAATCAGGTAAGGTTGCTTGGGACTGGTGGAACGACTGGGGCATTTGGAATGTCGATTTCAAGGCTGGCATTAATATGGATACTTATAAACATTATATCGACTTTGCCGCAGAGAACCAGATTGGTTATGTCGTGTTGGACGAAGGCTGGTATAATCCGAAGAGTGGCGATATGCTGACTGTCATTCCGGAATTGAATCTGGAAGAATTGATTGCTTATGGAAAATCCAAAGGTGTTGATCTGATTCTTTGGACAGTGTTTAATGTGTTGGACGATCAGTTGGAAGAAGCCTGCAAGAAGTATTCGGAAATGGGTATCAGTGGGTTTAAAGTAGATTTTCTGGACCGGGATGATCAGACAGGCGTTGAAATGGTTTATCGGATTGCCGAGATGACAGCGAAATATCATCTGACACTGGATCTGCATGGTATTTATAAGCCGACAGGTTTGAACCGGACTTTCCCGAATATTATCAACTTCGAATCGGTGTTTGGTATGGAAGAAATGAAATGGAGCACGGTGGAAAAAGATATGATGGAATATGATGTCACGATGCCGTTTATCCGCATGATGTGTGGGCCGATTGATTATACTCCTGGAGCCATGCGCAATGCAACGAAAAAGGATTTCCAACCGATTTATTACAATCCGATGAGTCAGGGAACACGCTGTCATCAGCTGGCTACGTATATCGTTCATGATTCACCTCTGACGATGCTGGCTGATAATCCTACGATTTACAGACAGGAGCAGCCTTGTGTTGATTTTATCTGTTCTGTTCCCAATACCGGTATTGACGAGACACGAGTGCTTCAAGGAAAGATGGGTGAATATATTGTGACAGCTCGTCGGGTAGGAAAGAATTGGTATGTAGGAGGTTTGACTGACTGGAATGCTCGGACTGTCAAACTGGATTTATCTTTCTTGGGAGAAGGCAACTATGAAGCCGTATTATTCTCGGATGGTGTGAATGCCGGTAAGCAGGCTGCTGATTATAAGAAGACTGAACAAACTGTAGAGCGTAGCAGTTCTTTACAGATAGACCTCGCTCCTGGAGGCGGATTTGCTCTATCTCTTATTCAGAAGTGATATGAATTTAAAGTTAAAAGCAGTCAATGAATGTTGACTGCTTTATTTTTATCTGAATATTTGATGAATCAATAATGATTTAAAAGATAAATCAGACAAAATGTTTGAAATAATAAATAAATAATATACTTTTGTCTTGCCTAAATAATAATAGTACAAAAATGAAAGACAACAAAATTATCGGATCAAAGATCCAACATATACGTGAGACGAAGCAGCTTTCTGTTGAAGATGTAGCTGAAAGATCAGGTTTAAGTGTAGAACAGATTCAGCGGATTGAAGGAAATGTTGATTTCCCATCATTAGCTCCGCTTATTAAGATAGCGCGTGTTTTGGGCGTTCGCCTGGGAACTTTCTTGGATGACCAATCTCAATTAGGACCGGTAGTTTGCCGCAAAGGTGACATGGCTGGCGACGGTATTGGATTTACCAACAACAATACGGAAGGTCGTAAGCATATGGCTTATCACTCTTTGTCACAAGACAAGTCGGGACGTCATATGGAACCGTTTATGATCGATGTGGCTCCGTCGGCTGAAGGCGAAAGCTTCGTTACATCTTCGCACGAAGGTGAAGAGTTTATCTATGTCTTGGAAGGTAAGCTGGAAATTGTATATGGAAAGAATACCTATCAGTTGGAAGCCGGTGACAGTATTTATTATGATTCGATTGTAGCTCACCATGTTCATGCAGCCAAGGATGCCTCGGCTCGGATTCTGGGTGTGATTTATACTCCGTATTAATTGGGATCAGGTTATGTTAGCTTTACAGAATAAGACATTGGGACAGTGGCTGGAACATTGGGCTGCTGTTACGCCGGACAAGGAATATATTGTGTATTCAGACCGTGATCTTCGGTTTACGTGGAAAGAGTTTAATGAACGGGTTGACCGGATGGCAAAAGGTATGTTGTCCATTGGTGTGGAACATGGCACGCATGTCGGCATTTGGGCTACCAACGTGCCGGATTGGTTGACATTCCTGTTTGCGGCAGCCAAGATTGGTGCGGTTGCGGTTACAATCAATACGAATTACAAGCAGAACGAGCTGGAATTTTTGGTTGAGAATGCAGATATTCATACCATGTGTATTACTGATGGTGTCTTCGACGGCAGTTATATTGACATGGTTTATACGATGCTTCCGGAACTGAAGGAATCGCAGCGCGGTTACCTGAAGAGCAAACGTTTCCCGAAACTGAAGAATGTGGTATATATTGGTCAGGAGAAGTTCCGTGGTATGTATAATACGCCGGAATTACTGCTCTTGGGTGAGAATATCAGCGATGAGATCTTGGAAGAGGCAAAAGCTAAAGTCGATTGTCAGGATGTTGTGAATATGCAATATACTTCGGGTACAACTGGATTCCCGAAAGGTGTGATGCTGACGCATTACAACATTACGAATAACGGTTTCCTGACAGGAGAACACATGAAGTTTACTTCCGAAGATAAGCTGTGTTGCTGTGTGCCGCTTTTCCATTGCTTTGGTGTGGTATTGGCATCCATGAACGTATTAACTCATGGTTGTACGCAGGTAATGGTCGAGAAGTTTGATCCACTGGTAGTTTTGGCTTCCGTACATAAGGAACGTTGTACGGCTCTTTACGGGGTTCCGACGATGTTTATTGCCGAATTGAATCATCCGATGTTCAATATGTTTGATTTGAGTTCACTTCGTACCGGTATTATGGCTGGTTCGTTATGTCCGATTGAATTGATGAAGCAGGTAGAAGAGAAGATGTTCATGCGGGTAACGAGTGTGTATGGACTGACCGAAGCTTCTCCGGGTATGACGCATTCTCGGATTGATGATCCGGCAGAAGTACGTTATACAACCGTAGGACGTGATTTTGAATTTACCGAAGTACGCGTGATCGATCCGGAAACGGGCGAAGAATGTCCGGTCGGAGTGCAGGGCGAAATGTGTAACCGCGGTTATAATACGATGAAAGGATATTATAACAATCCGGAAGCAACAGCCGAAGTCATTGATGAGAATGGTTTCCTGCATAGCGGTGACCTAGGAGTAAAGGACGAAAACGGTAATTATCGGATTACCGGTCGTATCAAAGATATGATTATTCGTGGTGGTGAGAATATTTATCCGCGCGAATTGGAAGAATTCCTATATCATCTGGAAGGAGTGAAAGATGTACAGGTGGCAGCCGTGCCTTCTAAGAAGTATGGAGAAGAAGTCGGTGCCTTTATTATCTTGCATGATGGTGTAACCATGACTGAGGATGTGGTGAAAGACTTCTGCCGTGGAAAGATTGCCCGTCATAAGATTCCGAAATATATCTTCTTTGTCGATACCTTCCCGATGACAGGTAGTGGAAAGATTCAGAAGTTTAAGTTGAAAGACTTGGGATTGAAGTTATTGGCAGAAAAGGGAATTATTCCGGTATAATAGCATAAGCTTATTCTTCGTCTGGGTGACGAAGGATAAGCTTATATTTGATTCAGATGAGGCATCAAGGCTCGATAGTAAGACTTAATTGAAAACAATTTATTTAGACCTATTTATTTATAATGAAGAGAGTTGTATTCCTTGATTATGTGCGTGTATTTGCCTGTTTTCTGGTTATGTTGGTACACGCGAGTGAGAACTTTTATGGAGCACCCGGTTCAACAGATATGGTGGGTCCTCAGGCTTTACTGAATAACGAAACGGACAGACTTTGGGTTTCCATATACGATGGATTTTCAAGAATGTCTGTTCCTTTATTTATGATTGTCTCGGCATTTCTTCTTGTTCCTATGAAAGCTGAGCAGAACATGTGGCAATTTTATAAGCGTAGGTTTACGCACATTCTGCCGCCCATGTTCATCTTTATGATTTTGTACAGTACTCTTCCCTTGTTATGGGGACAGATTCATACGGAAACATCGGTCAAAGATTTATCCCGTATCCTGTTGAACTTCCCGACGTTGGCCGGACATCTTTGGTTTATGTATCCGCTAATTAGTCTCTATTTATTTATTCCAATGATTTCACCCTGGATAAATAAAGCAACGGCTAAAGAAGAGCGTTTCTTTATCCTGTTGTTTTTAATATCTACCTGTATTCCTTATCTGAACAGGTTTTTCGGAGAAGTATGGGGACAATGTTTCTGGAATGAATATCATATGCTTTGGTATTTTTCTGGTTATCTTGGTTATCTCGTTTTGGCTCATTACATACGTGTGCATCTTGACTGGAGCCGGAGCAAACGCTTGAATGTTGGCTTGCTTTTAACGGTGATTGGTGCTGTATGGACAATATTGTCATTCTATGTTCAGGCTGTTCCGGGTGTAATCCATTCTACTCCGGTTTTAGAGATCGGATGGGCTTTCTGTACGATTAATTGTGTTTTACTCACTACCGGAATGTTTCTTATGTTTTCGTGCATACAGCAGCAGGAAACGCCGCGTCTGATTCTTGACATCTCCAAGTTGAGCTATGGAATGTATTTGATGCATATCTTCTGGCTGGGCATGTGGACTAGTATTTGTAAGGAAGTTCTGGCTTTGCCTACTGTGGCAGCCATCCCTTTTATCGCTATCGCTACGTTTGTGAGTTGCTATGTCGCTACAAAGATCCTATCTTATCTCCCGAAGAGTAAATGGATTATTGGATAATCTCTTGAATAAACCCGATATGAATAACCACCCGTATTGTCATGTAGCATGCGGGTGGTTATTTATTATCAGACCGATCATCGGAGTTTTTTTACAGGCCTACGCGAATTTCAGCCAACCATGTTGCTCCTGGTCAGAACTTATGAACCAGTTCTGCTGCCTGTTTACAACCCTCCGTTTGGTTTATCTCGCCTTCATTTAGTACTCCGGGAATAAGAACTTCGCCAGCCAACTCCCATTTTAATAAAGCAGCTGATCGTTCCAATGCTATGCGTACGCCATCCATGACTGTTGGGTCGTGCTCTTCACAACACGTAATTAATCCCCATTTCTTTCCTGTATAGTTTTTCCCACCTACCACAAGAGAGAAGAGGCAGTCAATGATACCTTTGATTTGAGCTGGTATAGAATACCAATAGGTAGGTGTTGTGAATACTATTGCTTCAGATTCAAGTATAGAAGATGCAATAGTATCGAATGAGGGATTGAATGCGCATGCTTTGCCTGTCTTGTAGCAGGACATACTGGCGTGGCAACCATTTATATTTGCCGCAACAGCATCAAATCGTTGTATAGTGTGTCCACATTTTATTGCTTCTTCAATAAAGGCTTCTGTCATGGCAAAACTATTACCATGTTTACGCGGACTGCCTGTAATAACTGTTATTTTCATAATCTTCTTTTCCTTATTTTTGTAGGGTATTTGAATTCTGATTATACGCTTTTGCGACACATTTCCATTCACCGTTCATCTTCATTAATAGGAGATAGTCGGTAAAGTCAATGTGTCCGCCCCAGTTTTCCTCTAATACGCGGACAACCGCTAAGGTCTCTTCTACATCAATTACATCAACACGAGCCTTAAATCTGTTGTCAGGACCAATTGTATCTACATTTTGATAGAACTGTTCGATGCTACCATGTTCCAACTCTCCATTTAGGTATCCGAATAAAACAGCTTCGTTGATAAATAATTCTTTAGCATACGAACTATTGCCCTCAGCTACACTTCTGACAAATTTCATGGCTGCTTCTTCTACAGCCTTGTATTCTTCTATATTTGCTCTCATAACTGTATGATTAATGTATTGTTATTCTTTTGGGACAAAGGTATGTGGTAGTCATAGTCTATACAAGTACCGTAAAATTATTCATGTACTGAATAATTTTTCAGTACATCTGTTATGTTACATGTTATTCATAACTTTGCGTAAAAATGAAGATATGTACGAAAGAAAAATTCCTGTTGATTTGGATTGTCCGTTACGGTTGACAATGAGTCTGATCGATTCTAAATGGAAATCATGTATTTTAGATGAATTACGCTATCGGTCTATGCGCCCCAGTGAACTCCATAAAGCATTGCCTGAAGCTACTCCGCGAGTACTTGATCTGCAATTAAAAGAGTTGGTGGAAGATGGTTTGGTTGAAAAGACAATTTATCCTGAACTTCCACCCCGTTCTGAATATTCGATTACATCGCTTGGAATGACTTTGATTCCCATTATTGATGCTATGCTTGCATGGGGGGAAAAGAATAAAGATCTATTTGAAAGAAAATATGGAAAATCAGGGGATTAAATCTGATTCCCGTTATATTTTTACTGTTCCACGACTGTGGAACGATCGTTTCACCCTTGTGGAATGATCGTTTCACCTGGGTGGGACGATCGAATCACCCGGGTGAAACGGTAAAAAATAAAAGAGTTTGACTTAAAATCTTGGTGACTTCGTTATAACTGGCAGAAGAAGGATACCAGAAAAGGTACGCTGAAATCGACCAGAATCCCGTGGAAGATGGAAACAAATACTAGGTCGTTGCCACAATAGCGCGTAATAATGGGCAGCGTTGTATCCATGGTTGTGGCTCCTCCGGCACAGATTGGCGCCAGACGCCCGAAGTATTTGAGGAAGATGGGTGCACCCAACAGGGCGAAAATCTCCCGGAGAATATTGGCGATCAGTGCAATGGTTCCTAATTCGGAAGCGATCTGAATGCCGAGGGATGGTTCTTTCAGCTGGGTAATCAGGATGGAAGAGAGGGAATAATAAGCGAATCCGCTACCTAATGCCAGGCAGTCGAATACACTCCAACGGCTGATTACCAGACTGATCAGGGCAGCAAATAGTAAAGAGCCGCTGATTGTAGCCAAAGGCACGAGCAATAATTTGGGACGGATGCTTCGAAGGATGTCTTTCAGTTTCTTATCGCTGCCGATACTGAGTCCGACTTGAAACATCAGGGCATATAATACGTACATCGAAAGGTCGGCATCCATGATCCAGTCGGGTAAAAGACCGGCCCAGCCCAGCAGGCAACCCAAGATGAAGAATCCGACAACAATGATACTGCCAATCATTTCTCTCCTCCTTTCTTCTCAAAGAAAAAGTGATAGACGATCTTCGCCATGCAAACGCTGCCTAAGGTCGTGGCAATTGCAATCAGCAAGGCTTGCAAGCCCAATGTGCTCAGGTTATTGATGATTTGCGGGTTTGTCCCAACGGAAGCACCTAATAAAAAGAGTAGGGCGAATATGGTGTACGAAATAGGTTTTCCTATCTTTTGCAAGATAGAAACACTTCTTAATAAGTATCCGGCAGCAATACCGGCAAACATGATGCCAATGACAGTAAACATAGCTGATTTGTATAAATGAGCTGCAAAGGTAGGAAATAATTCATCTGATCTTTGCTTTACATTTCTCTTTTTTGACTCCGGAATACTGAGTAAGTCAATAAAAATATGTAAGTTTGCTGAATAAGATTTGACAATAACTAATACTAAATCTATAACACAGTGAAGACGAAACTATTTTTATTATCCGTTGCCGTGATGGGTTTGGCAACGAGTTGTCAGCAGAAACCGGAGTCGCAGCCGTTGGCCGACGAAGTACAGTATGTGGATCCGTTTATCGGAACCGGTTTTCATGGGCATACATTCCCGGGAGCTACGCGTCCGTATGCGATGGTGCAGTTAAGTCCGGATACACATATCATGGGTTGGGACGCCAGCAGTGGGTATCATTATGACGATCATCAGATTTATGGCTTCAGTCATACGCATTTGTCGGGAACAGGTATCGGAGATTTGGGTGATATCCTGCTACTTCCGTTCAGTGGAGGCGATTCGATCAAGCCGGTGGCTACCTTCAAGAAGGAGACAGAGAAGGCAACTCCGGGCTATTATGCCGTACGGTTGGAAAACTTGGGTGTGAATGTCGAGCTGACTTCTACCGACCGAGTGGGCTTTCACCGGTATACTTTCGATAATCCGAAAGACCGTCGGGTGATGTTGGACTTGGGTCATGTGCTTCAACCCAACTGGGGACACAAATTGGTGAGCAATGATTATCAGTTGGTCAACGACTCAACGGTAGAAGGAACGTATAAGACGCAGGGTTGGGCGCATTTCCATTCTGTTTCTTATCGGGTGACTTTCTCTGAACCGATGACCAAGATCTATCAGTATATAGATGGAAAATTGCGTTCGGATTCGTTGTTCCTCAAATTGCATTCCGATAAAGATTTGAAGTTCCACTATCGGTTCAAGGAATCGGATAAGCCTTTGTTGGTAAAAGTAGCACTTTCTCCGGTAGATGTGGAAGGAGCGGAAAAGAATATGGAAGCCGAATTGCCGGGATGGGACTTCGATCAGGTTCGTGCCGAATCGGCTGATATCTGGAACAAGGCATTGAACAAGATCCAGATCGAAACCAACGATCCGGTGATCCGGAAGAACTTCTATACAGCGCTTTACCATACGATGATTGCTCCGTTTGCTTATCAGGATGTGGATGGCCGTTATTTGGGTATGGACAAGAAAGTGCATACAGCCGCAGCCGGTTATACGAATTATACGGCGTTCTCTCTGTGGGATACGTTCCGTGCCTTGCATCCGTTGATGACGATTATCAATCCGTCGTTGGCTTCGGATATGGGAAATGCGTTGGTGCAGGGTTATATGGAAGGAAGCATCTTGCCGAAATGGCCGTTGGCTTCCAGTTATACCGGATGTATGGTAGGTTATCCGGCGGTATCCGTATTGGCTGATCTGGTAGCCAAAGATTTGGCAAAAGGAGATTTGAATCTTTGGGCCGAAGCCGGAGCCCGTTCTTCTGTTTATCGGGCAGACCTGGCAGAAAAGTTCAAAGGTACACGCGAGCTGGATCTGATCACCCGGCATGTCTATTATAAGGATAAGTTTGGATTTGTCCCGGCTGACTCAATTCCTGAGTCCGTTTCGTGGGGATTGGAAATGGCTTATTACGACTGGTGTATCGCTCAGATAGCGGCTAAAGCCGGAAATGATACGTTGGCAAAAGCTTATCAGGAGAAAGCTTCCTATTATAAGCGTTATCTGGATCCGGAAACGAAGCTGATGCGCGGTGTGATGGCTGACGGTTCTTTCCGTACACCGTTTAATCCGCGTTATTCATCTCACATGAAGAGTGATTATACCGAAGGAAATGCGTTCCAATGGAGTTTCTTTGTTCCGCATGATATGGACAACTTCATTGCCGAGATTGGAGGTAAGAAAGAATTGGAAACACGGTTGGATACTTTGTTTACGACTTCTTCTCAAATCGACGGAGCCGAGGCTTCGGGGGATATTACGGGTCTGATTGGTCAGTATGCACATGGAAACGAACCCAGTCACCACATGGCCTATTTATACAATTGGACGGATGCACCTTGGAAGGGAGCGGAACGTTTGGACTTTATCATGCGTAATTTCTATACGAACCAGCCGGACGGAATCATCGGAAACGAAGACTGTGGTCAGATGTCTGCTTGGTATGTATTGAGTGCATTAGGCTTTTATCAGGTTTGTCCGGGAATTCCAGTGTATGCAATCGGTCGTCCGATGGTAGATAAAGCGACAATCCCGGTTGCCGGAGGAAATTTCCAGATTATTGTCAAGAACAATTCTCCGGAAAACAAGTATGTGAAAGAGGCTAAGTTGAACGGAAAAGTCCTGGATACCTTGTTCTTCCCACATGCCGACCTGGTGAAAGGCGGAACCTTAGAAATCGAGATGACGGCAGTTCATCCGTAATTCAATAGAAAACAATCAATAAGCAAGGCATCAGAGGTTCAGACCTTTGATGCCTGGATAAAAATAGAAATACAATTATGTTACTGACTACAACAAACAACATTGAAGGCCGGCGGATTACGGCTTATTATGGAATTGTTTCGGGCGAAACAATCATTGGTGCGAATATTTTCAGAGATTTCTTTGCCAGCATCCGGGATATTGTGGGTGGACGTTCGGGTTCGTACGAGAAAGTATTGCGGGAAGCCAAGGAAACGGCTTTGCAGGAGATGTCACAACAGGCAGCCGCTTTGGGCGCCAATGCGGTGATTGCCATCGATCTTGATTATGAAACCGTAGGCGGCGAAGGAAGTATGCTGATGGTTACGGCAGCCGGAACAGCCGTTCGTTATGAATAATAATGGGAAAACAAAGGAAAATAAAAAAGGTCACTTCTTTTCGGAGTGACCTTTTTATGAACTTATAGGAGAAGTAAAATTACTTTCTGATACCCAGTTCTTTGATGATAGCACGATATCTTTCGATATCAACTTTTGTCAGATAATCCAACAGACGACGACGCTTACCTACCAACATTTTCAACGCACGTTCAGTAGCGAAGTCTTTGTGATTTTCTTTCAGGTGCTCAGTCAAGTGAGCGATACGGTAAGTAAACAATGCGATCTGGCTTTCAGCAGAACCTGTGTTAGTAGCTGATTTACCGTACTTTTCGAAGATTTCTTTTTTCTTTTCTGAATCTAAATACATGATTCTTTTACTTTAATAAATTAATACTATGTTATTTAAGCGGATGCAAAGATAGGTGTTTCTTTTTGATCTGCAATGATTTCTTGCTCTTTTTTTATTTTTTGGGTATAATATTCCTTCTACATTCTGAGAAATGTCGTATTTTTGCACCCAATAAATTAGTCTTCAATGCAAAAGATAAGAAACATTGCGATTATTGCGCACGTGGACCACGGAAAGACAACGCTCGTGGATAAGATGTTATTGGCTGGTAAGCTTTTCCGGGAAGGACAGGCTGAGCCGGATCAGTTCCTTGACAACAATGATTTGGAAAGGGAAAGAGGTATTACAATCCTTGCCAAAAATGTGTCTATTAATTACAAAGGATATAAGATTAATATTATCGATACTCCGGGGCACGCTGATTTTGGTGGGGAAGTAGAACGTGTATTGAATATGGCTGATGGCTGTTTGTTATTGGTGGATGCCTTCGAAGGCCCGATGCCGCAAACTCGTTTCGTGCTTCAGAAAGCCATTCAGATTGGTCTGAAGCCTATTGTTGTCATTAATAAGGTAGATAAACCGAACTGTCGTCCTTCGGAAGTACAAGAGATGGTATTCGATTTGATGTTCAGCTTGGATGCAACCGAAGAACAATTGGATTTCCCGACTATTTATGGTTCTGCCAAACAAGGTTGGATGTCGGAAGATTGGGAAAAGCCTACTACGGATATAACGGCGTTATTGGATGCCATTATCAAATATATTCCGGAACCGCAAGTATTGGAAGGTCCGTCACAAATGTTGATTACTTCATTGGATTATTCTAAATACGTAGGACGAATTGCTGTGGGACGTGTTCATCGCGGAGAATTACGTGAAGGACAAGATATCGTTTTGTGTAAGCGGGATGGCTCGCAGGTAAAGTCAAAGATCAAGGAAATCGATGTATTCGAAGGATTGGGCCGTACGAAAGTACAGTCTGTGAAATCAGGTGATATCTGTGCTGTGATCGGTATTGAAGGTTTTGAGATTGGTGAGACAATTGCCGATGCTTTGGAACCTGAAGCTTTGCCTACCATTGCCATTGATGAGCCGACTATGTCTATGCTCTTTACAATCAATAACTCGCCTTTCTTCGGAAAAGATGGTAAATATGTGACTTCTCGTCATATTTATGAACGCCTGCAGAAAGAATTGGATAAGAACTTGGCTTTGCGTGTGAGACCGACTGATTCAGCGGATTCATGGTTGGTTTACGGACGTGGTGTATTGCACTTGTCTGTCTTGATCGAGACAATGCGTCGTGAAGGATATGAATTGCAAGTAGGTCAGCCGCAGGTTATCATCAAGGAAATTGATGGTGTAAAATGCGAGCCGGTTGAGCAACTGACTATTAATTTGCCGGAAGAATGTTCAAGTCGTATCATCGATATGGTAACCAAACGTAAAGGTGAGATGACGATGATGGAAAGCAAAAACGGACGTATGCATTTGGAATTTACAATTCCTTCTCGTGGTATCATCGGTCTGAATAATGCGGCTCTGACGGCTTCTGCCGGTGAGGCAATCATTGCTCACCGCTTCTTGGAATATCAACCTTGGAAAGGTGATATTGAGCGTCGTACCAACGGTTCTATTATTGCGATGGAAACCGGAACGGCTTATGCTTATGCCTTGAATAACTTGCAGTCTCGCGGTCGTTTCTTCATTGCTCCGGGAGAAGAAGTTTATGCAGGTCAGGTAGTTGGAGAACATACAAAAGATAATGACTTAGTAGTTAATGTAACGAAGTCTAAGAAGTTGACGAATATGCGTGCTTCTGGGTCTGATGAAAAAGTTTCTCTGGCTCCTCCAACTATTTTCAGTCTGGAAGATGCGTTGGAATATATTAAAGGTGATGAATACGTTGAAATCACTCCGAATTATATGCGTATGCGTAAGATTATTTTGGATGAAACAGAACGTAAACGTCAGAATAGAAACTAAAATTCTCCAAATAGTTAATAGGTATGCCGGTGTAGTGTTTGTAGAAATGCTACACCGGTTATTTTTTATGCAATAAACTCATATAGGATTTATCTGTCAGTATGTGGATAAATCTGTTGATAACCCTGTTGAAAAGCCTGTGAATAGTAAATAACTTGTTGATAAGTGGGTGGGAAAACGAGAAACCTGTACATGAAAAAAGAGACATATTTGATTATGTCTCTTTTCGAAAGCTCTTCCTCTTGGGCTTGAACCAAGGACCCTCTGATTAACAGTCAGATGCTCTAACCAACTGAGCTAAGGAAGAATGTTATTTATTTGCTTTTCCAAAGTACCTCTCTGAAATTGCACTGCAAAAGTACGGTGTATTTTCGAAATATGCAATATATTTGCAGAAAAATTTTGAGAAAAATGAAGATTTTAGGACTAGGCAATGCGTTAGTCGATGTTTTATCGAAGTTAGAAAGTGATGAAACATTGGTAAAAATAGGTATTCAGAAAGGTGCTATGGATATGATTTCCAGAGAACAAATGTATGTAATCCGGAAATATCAGGCAAATACGGAGACAACTCAGGCTCCCGGTGGAGCTAATTGTAATACAATGCGAGCCATTGCACTTTTAGGCGGTCAATCCGGGTTTATCGGAAAGGTAGGCGATGATAATCTGGGAGAATTTTATGAAGAAGCTTTGCTAAAAGCGGGTGTTGCTTCTTATCTGATCAAGACAGAAGGTCCGTCGGGCGCTTGTACGGTGTTTATTTCTCCGGATGGAGAGCGTACGATGGGAACATTTTTAGGTCCGGCTCCAACCATTTCGCCGGATGAAATCACGGAAGATGTATTGCGTGGCTACGATTGTATCCATATAGAAGGTTATTTGATTGTCAATGAAGAGCTGGTACGCGAGACGATGAAGAAAGCCAAACGTCTTGGTTTGAAAGTGGCTCTTGATTTGGCTAATTATAATATTGTAAATGCCTATAAAGGATTGTTGGAAGAAGTGATACCACAGTATGTAGATATTCTCTTTGCCAATGCCAGCGAAGCGGAAGCATTTACCGGACTTCCTGCCCAGGAAGCTGTTAAGGCTTTGGAAAAGCAAGTACATGTAGCTTTGGTTACTCTAGGTAAAGACGGTTCTTTGATTGGTAGCGAAGGTAAATTCTATCATGTGGATGCAGAAGGCGGAAAACCGGTTGATACGACTGGCGCAGGTGATAACTTTGCTGCCGGCTTCTTGTATGGTCAGTCGGTTGGTGCGTCGCTGGTACAATCGGCACAGATTGGTTCGATGTTGTCAGGATATGTGATTGATGTAGTAGGTCCGCAAGTACCGGCCGATAAATGGGAACAAATAAAGTTAAAAGTAAAGACTATTTTGGCTGGCTCAAAAGATTAATTTCTACTTTTACATTCTATATGTGAATTAATAAAGAATAAGACGAATGCAGCGTAAAGGTTTGATTGGTTGGATTTGTGCCTTGTTGTGTGCCGGTACTTTATTCCCGGTGCAGGCGCAAGAGAAGAAAGATAACCATTTCGAGGTAAGTAAGAATTTAGAGATTTTCAACTCGCTGGTGAAGGAGATGGAAATGTTCTATGTGGATACGGTTGATGTAGAGAAGACTGTCCGCCGTGGTATCGATGCCATGTTAGGTGGCTTGGATCCATATACAGGATATATACCCGAACAGGAAATGGGTGACTTTAAACAAATGGTAACGGGTGAATATGGTGGTATCGGTGCTTATATTCGTCAGCGTAATGAGAAGGGAAATGTCATGATCATTGAGCCGTTTGAAGGAATGCCGGCAGCAGAAGCCGGATTGAAAGCCGGCGATCAGATTTTGGCTATTGATACAACGAATGTCTCTTCGTTTACCAACGACAAGGTAAGTGAACTGTTGAAAGGCGTTCCAAACTCGAAGATGACGCTTACGATCCAGCGGCCGGGAGAAAAGAAGCCCCGGAAGTTTGATATCATTCGTAAACAGGTTCAAATTAATCAGGTTACGTGGTATGGCGTGCGTGGCGACAGTGTCGGTTACATCTACTTGAAGAGCTTTACCGATAAATGTGCCCAGGAAGTGAAAGATGCTTTCCTGGATTTGCGGGATAATCACCATGTAAAAAGCTTGATTTTGGATTTGCGCAATAACGGCGGTGGTGTTTTGGAGTCGGCTGTTCAGATTGTTGGTATGTTTGTGCCGAAAGGAAGCGTTGTTCTTTCTACCAAATCCAAGCATGCGCAGATGGATCGTACGTACCGTACGTCGAGTGAACCGATTGATACTGTCATGCCTTTGGCTGTATTGATTAACGGGAATTCGGCTTCGGCTGCCGAAATTGTTTCGGGTTCTTTGCAGGATATGGATCGTGCCGTGTTGATCGGGCAACGTTCATACGGAAAAGGCTTGGTACAATCTACGCGAGATCTGCCATATAATGGTAGTCTGAAGGTTACGATCAGTAAGTATTATATTCCAAGTGGCCGTTGTATCCAGCAGTTAGACTATACACATCGTAAGGCCGATGGTTCGGTGGCTGCGATCCCGGATAGTTTGACCAAAGTGTTTTATACGGCAAAAGGCCGTCCGGTTCGTGATGGCGGTGGTGTTCGTCCTGAGTTTGAAGTTAAAGAGGATCGTTTTCCTTCGCTCATGATTTATTTATCGGTTGATACCGTATTATGTGACTTCGTCACCGATTGGGCTCAGAAGCATCCGACGATTCCTCCGGTAGAAGAATTCTCAATCAGTGACGCAGACTTCGAAGCTTTCAAGGCTTATGCGAAGGAAAAAGGGTTTACTTACGACCGCCAGAGTGAGAAAGTCTTGAAGAACCTGAAAGAGGTTGCCGAGTTTGAAGGATATTTGGAAGGCGATTCTACCTGGTTCAAGACATTGGAAGCTAAATTGACTCCGAATCTGGAACGGGATTTCGATCGTTTCAAGAAGGAAGTAACCCGCATGCTCGAGTCGGAAATCGTCAAACGTTATTATTATCAGAAAGGAGAGTTGCTGGCTAGTCTGAAAGATGACAAAGTCTTGGAGAAGGCTTTGGAAGTATTAGCCAACCGAACTCTCTATCAACAGACTTTGAGTACTCCGGAAGGAAAATAAGGGAACGCTGATCCGTTATTCTTTCCTTCGGATATCTATATAATGTATAAGGAAAGCCCCTTCGATGACCGTTATGGTGAATCGAAGGGGTTTTTTGGTATAGTTCCAGTTTCTGGGAAAATAAAGAATACCTACGTTTGCAACATGACAATATCTCCACAGTGGAGATCGGATACCAGACCTTAACATCTTAAAAAAAGAAGCCTGACCAAAGCCGAGGCTATGTGAAAGGTAAGATCTTTTTACCGGGAATCTATTTTAATTCCCGGTTTTTTATACTTTTCTTTATAAATTCTCGATTTCCTCGTCAGATAGACCCGTACATAATTTGATTTGCTCAAAAGAAATACCGTTCTGCTTCATCAGACGGGCGGTTATTAATATACCTTCTGCCCGACCTCTCTCCTCACCAATTGCTATTCCCTTCTCTAATCCTTTTTTTTCTGCCGTCTTAACAGCATAGTCCATAACATTCTCATTATCCCGGTATATTTTCAGGGCAGCCTCGTATTCTGCCCGTTCCTTCTTGTTCATATTGGCGATGCGTGCCAATTCCTCCAAGCGAACAAACAACGCTTTCTGACCTTTGAATGATAAATGTTCCAACTGTTCCATGTACTTCAAATTATATAACCAATAATCCAAGGGTGTCTCGCATTCAGCCTCTGTCTTGTTGAATAAGGGGAATTCGATAAAGATTTCTCGGAAATTCCGGCTCTTTTGTTCGCCGGTTTCACGGTCGGCTATCACCAAATCGGTTCGGACTTTATCCGTTTTGCCTGATCGGAAATTCAACAGGAAGATTCCATAAACCGGTACGAGTTCAAATTCCCAAGATTCACCTTTCTTACCTTGTGAGGCGATCATACGACAAAGATAATACAATGCCCGTTCATAAAAATAAGTTTGCCGGGCATTTTGCAGCTCTACAATGAAAGTTGTCCCGTCCTGATCCTTACATAATAAGTCAAAAACGGTGCCCCGGTCGTCAGTCGTCTCGCCCGGATCTTCCTTATCCATATAAGAAAGATCTTCTACATGGTGCTCACCTTCCAATAAATCATTGATTAACTCGATTAATAACTCCTTACTTGATTCCTGTCCGAAAAGGATCTTAAATCCCCGATCCACAAACGGATTGATAAATACGCTTTTTCTCATAGAAAAGGTTCTTAAAATGTTTTGTCCCAATAGCGGGATGCACAAAGATAAGGTTTTTCATCCAAAAAACAAGATGGCATTCGAACTTTGCCTTGATACAAAAATAAAAGATCAAATGATTGTCTGTTCTTTCGCCCTTGAATCACCAGAACCAACAGATATACAAATAGATAGAAAGAGTATGAAAGAACATTTTTTGAATTTACCAGTAGATGGGACAAGGACTTCTAAAAACGAAACGAACGGGAATCGAAAATGATTCTCGTTCGTTTCGCTTTTAATTCCTACTAGGAATGATTCAAAACACGCCGGCTTTTGATGAATTCCCGGCGTGTTTTGATCAAAAGCCGGCGTATTTTGAGAAGCTTCTATAATTCAAACGGATCATACGGAAAAAGAACCACTTCACCGGCTTGCAAAGAAGCTTGTACATCGATCAGACGCTGGTTAGAACTTCCCCGGAATAACAAATCCTCATCTTTCTGGGATTCGATAAACGGACCGTCCACCAACACGTCAATCTGTTCGAGCAAGGCTTTCTGATCCGGCATTTTCACAAGGTTTTCAAACAGATAACCGGTATAACACCAGATATTCTTATGACTCTTCTCCTTGATGGCTTGAGCCAGTTCTGTAAAACCTTTTGCCTGATACATCGGATCTCCGCCACTGAAAGTAACATTGGCGAACTCATCAGCCAGTACGCGTTCCAGGATTTCTTCGGTTTCCATGGCTTGTCCGTTCCCTTGATTCCACGACTCCGGATTATGACAGCCCGGACAACGGTTTGGACAACCGGCACAATAAATAGTAGTCCGGAAACCCGGACCATCTACCGTCGTATCTTCTAAAATATCTAATACCGAGATCATCTTATTCTCCTTTGTCTGTATGCGTGACACGATCTTTCAATTCAGCCAGTTTGGCTTTGTTCCAGCGGTCTGTTGTTCCAACCAGATAACCGGTAATACGCTGCAACTTATCCAAGTGCTTGCTGCCACACTTCGGACATACTTCCAACTCGGCTGCAGAGTTTTCATAACCGCAATCCAGACAACGATTCCGGTTATGGTTTACGGAGCCGTAACCGATATTATATTTATCCATCATATCCACCACCTGCATGATCACTTCCGGATTATGGGTTGCGTCTCCATCCATTTCTACATAGAAAATATGTCCACCGCGAGTCAGATCATGATACGGAGCTTCTATTTCCGCCTTATGACGGGCACTACATTTATAATATACAGGGACATGGTTGGAGTTGGTATAATAATCGCGATCGGTAATTCCCGGCAACACACCAAACTGTTTGCGGTCTTTTGCCGTAAACTTACCGGAAAGTCCTTCCGCCGGAGTAGCCAATACACTGTAATTATGCTGATACTGCTCGGAATACTGATTAGCGCGATCACGAATGTAAGTAACAATCTTCAAGCCCAATGCTTGCGCAAAGGCATCTTCGCCATGATGTTTACCGGTCAATGCGACCAGACATTCTGCCAAACCAATGAATCCAATGCCTAATGTTCCTTGGTTGATCACAGAAGCGATCGTATCATTCGGTTTTAATTTCTCGCATCCCAGCCAAAGAGAAGACATCAGCAACGGGAATTGTTTGGCAAAAGCCGTCTTCTGGAATTCCATCCGCTCATGCAACTGTCGGGCTGTTACGTCCAGCATATAATCCAGTTTGGAGAAGAACATAGCAATACGTTCGTCCTGATTTACTATAGACATACATTCGATCGCCAGACGAACAATATTAATAGTCGAGAACGACAGATTTCCACGTCCGATAGATGTTTTCGGACCAAAGCGATTTTCGAACACACGAGTACGGCAACCCATCGTCGCAACCTCATGCAAATAACGCTTCGGATCGTCGGCTTTCCACTCATCGCTCTGATTAAACGTAGCATCCAGATTCAGGAAATTCGGGAAAAAGCGACGGGCAGTCACTTTACAAGCCAACTTATATAAATCATAATTCCGGTCATCCGGCAAATAACTGACACCACGTTTCTTCTTCCAGATCTGGATCGGGAAAATGGCCGTTTCCCCGTTTCCTACACCTCGATAAGTACTTTTCAGTAACTCCCGAATGATACAACGACCTTCGGCCGATGTATCTGTTCCGTAATTGATAGAACTGAACACCACCTGATTACCTCCTCTCGAATGGATGGTATTCATATTATGGATAAAGGCTTCCATAGATTGGTGTACGCGGCTGACCGTACGGTTCACGGCATGCTGCAAGATGCGTTCATCACCAGTCAAACCTTCCAAAGGCTTATCCAGATAATCATCCAACGGAGCCTGATACAAATGTGAATAATCATTCTCCGTCAACTGTTCCAACACTTTGATTTCTTCAATCAAACTATAGCGGACATACGGAGCGAGGTAAAAGTCGAAAGCCGGAATAGCCTGTCCGCCGTGCATTTCATTCTGAGCCGTCTCCAACGAAATACAGCCTAAAATACTGGCTGTCTCAATACGTTTCGCCGGACGAGACTCACCATGTCCTGCCGAAAAACCATCTCTCAGAATCCGATCCAACGGATGTTGTACACAAGTCAGGCTCTTTGTCGGATAATAATCCTTATCGTGAATATGCAGATAATTATTCTCAACAGCCGTTCTCACTTCTTCGCTCAGCAGATAATCATCCACAAACGGCTTAGTTGTTTCGCTGGCGAACTTCATCATCATACCGGCCGGCGTATCCGCATTCATATTAGCATTCTCGCGGGTAACATCGTTCGACTTGATATTGATAATCTCCAGAAACATATCCCGTGTCTTTGCTTTCCGGGCAATGCTTCGCTGATTCCGATAAGCAATATATTTCTGAGCTACATCCTTGCGGCTGCTGTTCATAAGTTCCATTTCTACAGCATCCTGTATATCTTCCACCGTCATTTGAGGCGCACCTTTAAAAGAAATGCGGTCCGTTATCTGGCGGATCAGTTGCATATCTTCTCCCATCTGGGTATGCAACATAGCTTTTCGAATAGCCGTAGCTATCTTTTCCTCGTTGAAACCAACGATACGTCCGTCTCGTTTGACTACTGTCTGAATCATGTCTTACTCGATTAAAAAATCTATTGAAATAAACTTCGACAAAGATAGTTTCATTCTCCATAGATTTTCATTTCGGAAAACTTTTAGATGGTTAAATTTTGTCAATCATCTAATATTCAGAACAAAATAAAACCTTTTGGGAAAACTTTATTTTAACAATGAAAATTTTGTTTTCCCAAAAGGTTTTATATAGAATTTACCTTTTTACTATTTTCTTCCATTAAATTCCTTGACGGCATCAAACATCGCCAAGATATTTTGAGGAGGAACATCCGGTAAAATATTATGAACGGTATTAAATACAAAACCACCGCCGGCCGACATAATTTCCAAACGCTCCAATACTTGTTCACGCACTTGTTCGGGTGTTCCATTATTCAACGTGCCGACAGTTTCTACTCCACCGCCCCAGAACGTACAGTCTTGTCCGAATTCTTTCTTCAGAAATTCCGGTTCCATTTGACGGGCATTCGTTTGTACCGGATTGAAGATTTCAATACCTGCCTCAATCAAATCAGGCATCAACGAAGAGATCGAACCACAAGAATGGATAAAGGTATGCATTTGACTATGCGTCTTCACATAATCGCACAGCTGTTTGTGCCGAGGTTTAAACAACGAACGGTAAGTATCTACATCCATAAACGGACCGGAAGTCATACCCAGGTCGTCACCAAAGCGAATAATATCCACAATATCACCAACCGAGTCACAAACTTTAGCCAGCGTTGCCAAATGTCTTTCCAACAATTGATCCAGCATCCGGGCTACCTGATCCGGCTCACACAATAAATCCATCAGGAAATTATCCATCCGTCGCAAGAAAGTTCCCCATTCAAACAGGTTACAACCACAGACAATCATCAAAGCTTTGTCTGTTGATGCTCTCAGCTGAAGTGTTTTTTCTCGCAGGGTTTTCCAAAAATCCGGATCTTGAGCATGATCCCACGGACTATGTACATAACGAGACCAGAGTACGCGTCCCATTTCTTCGTCCAACGTATCATAATTCTCCGGAAATCCATTGATATAAGGGAAGTAAGACTGATCAAAGAATGTCGCACCCTGAGGCATCAATGCCAATAATCGTTTTCCATCCTCATCATAACAGTGATAGGAACCGTCGGCTTGTTTTACCGGATTGAAATGAATCGGATAAAAAGCTTTATCTCCATTGGCCAGGATTGTTTCGTGCCAATCTTTCTCTTCCGTATTAAACGCACGTCCGATATCCAATACATCAACCCCAAAACGATCGATGATCGACATATCCGGTTGTGCCAGTTGTTGTACAACATCATAGATCTGTACCGGAAGATCAGTTCTTCCGATAGCCTTTAACAAATTAGAATAAGCAATAGCCGATATACCTGAACTCGGTGTAGAACCCAAATCAACCGGTACCTGATCGGGCTGTTTATGTGCAATCGCAGCCAATACTCTTTCTCTTGAATTCATAACGAAAATGATTTAATATCTACTTTTAATCAAGCTGATAACTTAACTCTCGATTTATCCTTCCCCACTCATGCCGATGATGAAAGAAGAAACAACCAAAATAAATAACCCAGCATACATCCACCGGTAAATAGAAGGTGTTGCGACTTTCCATTCTCCGCGATATAATCCCCATAACGTGGCAAAGACAATGGTCAGAGACATTAATATTCCCCAAGCCGTAAATGAATACGTACCCATCATGCTCTTTCCCATTCCATAGAAAATCATATTGACAAACCACAAGAAGCCGGCCAATCCACTAAACAGATAATTCGCAGAGAGCGATATTTCCTTCGTCCGGACAAATAAGGATAAAGTTCCGTTCCGTTTGGCCATCACCAAGCACCAGAGCAATGTAATACAGAAAGAACCAAAGAACAATACCGTAAAGATCGGTAACGTCAGAAACAGGCTGTCTGTTCCGGAATTAGCAAAAGCAGCAGCTATTTCTCCGCCCTGTTCTATGCCTAAAGCCTGAGAAGCTCCGGTAATGCCCACGAAAAGAGCCAGTAATAATCCTTTCGTAAAGTTGAGTTCCGAATCAGCTCCTGCCATCAGTTTATCTTTCTGATAACCGGCATACGCACTGACGGCAACGCCCAACGCGGCAATCAGCAAACCTATCAATAACAATGTCCCGCCAGATTGCTGCATCATGACAGACAATCTGCCATCCAATAAAGGAGGAACTATCGTTCCGAAAACCATCATTAAGCCCAAAGAGAGCATAAATCCTAATGAAACGCCCAAATAACGCAAGGACATACCAAATGTCAGATTACATATTCCATAGGCAATACCCAATAGAAAAGTCTTCAACAACGTCCCTGTTCCACAAGCCGCCAACGAACCGATAAAGTCTGAACAGAATATAAAACAAGACAGTATCGGGACAAGTACATACCCAAACAAGCTATAAATTAGCCAATAATTCTCCCATTTCCATTCTTTTGTCTTTTCAAAAGGCATGGAAAAACTCCCGGAAGTGAAAGCGCCGATGGCTATAATTCCAATTCCGGCCAACAAAGTCGTGTCCATTTATAAAGTCTTAATCCAAGTGAAATACCTCTTCCATTTCAGCCCACCATTCTCCTTCTTTACGGGTAGCTACCGGATCCTGACAAGGATTACATAATTTCCACCATTCTTGTGTGGTGGGATCGGCAGCCATCTTCTTCATATCCGCTTCATAATCGTTGCCAACATACTCATAATAACTGTAAAGCATCCCATCTTTGTAGTAAATTGAATAGTTGCGGATGTTGCAAGCTTTGATCATTTCCAATACGCCCGGCCATACATTTGCATGAAGGCGTTTGTACTCTTCCAGTTTTTCAGGTCTTACCCCAATAATACTTCCTACTCTTTTCATGATAATTAAGTTTAAGTGATTCAGTTGCAAAGCTACAAAATAAATCGATGGATCCATAATTCAAAATACGAGTATATTTTGTCTTTTTCCGTTATTTATCCTGATTCTCACATCTTTCGAAAAAGACTTTCGCATTTGTTACTGTATGGGTTTATTGGTATCTTTGGCAACAAAAACATCTGAAACACATGAAAGCTTTATTTTCCACCCAACGAACAAGCAGACAGCTCTTCTTATTGGTTCTGCTGATTGCCATCGGCAGTCTGTTGTCTTCTTTATTCGGACTGGGTTTGTTCCAGCTTATCTGCGGAACTTCTACCGGAATGGAACAGCATCCGGATATGATGCGCCTGTTTCAATTCATTACGGCTGTCGGAACCTTCCTGCTTCCTGCCTTGCTTACGGCCTGGCTATGCAGTGATCAGCCGAAAGCCTATTTAGGATTAAACGGAATACCCGACGGACGATTGGTGATCCTTGTCGTTGCCGGCATGATCCTTCTCAATCCGGTTATCAGCCTGACGTCTATGCTTAATGAAAGCATGCAACTACCGGCTTGGGCTGCTCCTCTTGAGAATTGGATGCGGCAACAGGAAGATTTGGCCTTGCATTTCACCAACCTGCTAATCGAAGGCGAAGGCATTTCTCCCCTATTCACCAATCTGATTGTTATAGCCCTGACGGCTGCTATCTGCGAAGAATTCCTCTTCCGTGGTACTTTACAGCAGATCATCGGACGCTGGACAACCAACCAACACGCCGTTGTCTGGATTTGTGCCATTCTTTTCAGTGCTTTCCACCTGCAGTTCTACGGATTCATTCCGCGTATGATCCTGGGAGCTTACTTCGGTTATCTGATTATCTGGACCCGGAATATATGGCTGCCGGTTCTGGCGCATTTCTTCAATAATGCCGTCAGTGTTATCGCCATGTCGGACAGTGAATGGAAAGAGAGTGAATGGGTCAGCGGCAAGATTTCGGATGCTCACTTGTGGCCTTATATAGGTATGGCGGTCTTAGCATTGATCGGCTTTGCCTTTATCATCCGATATATCCGGAAACTCAGCATTGATGCCTGAGAAATTATCCGATCCTAAAAAGAATATAAAAGGCAGAATCGGTAAAAAGAAGACCGGTTCTGCCTGATTTTTTATCGTTCCACCCTTGTGGGACGACCGTTTCACCTAGGTGAGACGATCGTATCACAGCCGTGGAACGATCGTATCACCCGGGTGAAACGATAAAAAGCTAATATAATTTGATTATAAATCTTTCTTTCGAAGGACGAAATCCCTACCCAGATATTTTTCCCTAACAATCTCGTTTTCGGCCAATTGTTCTGCCGTTCCTTGAAACAGAACCTTGCCTTCAAACAACAGATAAGCACGATCGCAGATACTCAATGTTTCATATACATTATGATCGGTAATCAGAATACCGATATTCTTATGACGCAAACGCGCCACAATTGTTTGAATATCCTGAACTGCAATCGGATCGACACCGGCAAAAGGCTCATCCAGCATGATAAACTTCGGATTGATGGCCAGACAACGGGCAATCTCTGCACGACGACGCTCACCACCCGACAAACGGTCGCCTAAATTCTTCCGAACCTTCTGCAAACCAAATTCCGAAATCAAGCTCTCCAGTTTCTCCCGCTGATATTCTTTCGTTGTATTGGTCATCTCCAATACAGAACGGATATTATCTTCTACTGTCATTTTGCGGAAGATAGAAGCTTCCTGTGCCAAATACCCAATTCCGTTGCGCGCACGCATATATACCGGAAACTTGGTTATTTCCATATCGTTCAGAAAGATTTTACCTTCGTTGGGCGTAACCAATCCTACTGTCATGTAGAAGGTTGTTGTCTTGCCAGCGCCATTCGGACCTAACAACCCGACAATCTCGCCTTGTTTGACATTGATCGATACATGATTTACGACCGTACGCGCCCGGTATTTCTTCACCAAGTCTTCCGTACGAAGTACCATTTGTTGATTTTCAGCCATCGTTCTCATTTGTTTTGTGCAAAGAAACAGAAATAAATCATGCCAAACAACACTTCCATACCGGATATTTCCCTAACTTTGCCCTCTGCAACAAAAGAAATTCGAGTAAAAATGATAAAAGCATTACATCAAGTAGGAGAATATGTCATGCTGATGCGGAAAAGCATCACCATTCCCGACCGCTGGAACATGTTCTTCAAGCAACTTGTCAAAGAAATTTACAAACTAGGTGTTGATTCTCTTTGGATTGTGGTTATCATCTCCGTATTTATCGGAACGGTAATTGCCATTCAGATCTCATTAAACATCAGTTCACCACTGATTCCGAAGTTTACCATCGGTTATACTACACGTGAAATTATCTTGCTGGAGTTTTCTTCCTCCATCATGTGCTTGATCCTGGCGGGCAAGGTGGGGTCCAATATCGCCTCTGAGCTGGGCACGATGCGCGTCACGCAGCAGATCGACGCCCTGGAGATCATGGGTGTCAATTCGGCCAACTACCTCATCCTGCCGAAGATACTCGGCTTGGTGACGATTATGCCCTTCCTCGTGATCTTCTCTTCCGCGCTGGGCGTGGTGGGAGCCTACTCCACGGCCTATGTCGGCCATATCATCACTCCCGAAGACCTCACGGCCGGACTGCAGCACGATTTCGTGCCCTGGTTCTTGTGGACGAGTATCATCAAGAGCCTTGTCTATGCCTATATCATCACCAGCGTCAGCTCCTATTTCGGCTATACCGTCGGTGGCGGATCCGTAGAAGTGGGCAAGGCCAGCACGGCAGCCGTGGTCAATAGTTCGGTGCTGATCCTTTTCTGTGATGTGTTCCTCACCCAGTTGCTCAGTTAGTCAAAACAGTAGAAAGCCATGATAGAAGTCAAGCATATAGACAAGTCCTTTGGCGATAAAGCCGTCCTGCGCGACATCAACGCCGTCTTCGACGACGGCAAGACCAACCTCATTATCGGTCAGTCGGGCGCGGGCAAGACTGTGCTGATGAAGATCCTTGTGGGCCTCCTCGACCCG
>OHMX01000180.1_pt1 | contig 36192 bp, 42 predicted proteins | sample 1569471 | NCBI WGS metagenome assembly OHMX01 (sample SAMEA3879547, study PRJEB24766) | human gut metagenome | biome: human-associated habitat; feature: feces | place: USA | collected 1985/1987
GCAGATACACCGACGTGGAGAACATGCCCAGGGTCCTCAACGGACTCGGAATCGCAATCCTTTCCACTTCCAAGGGCATCGTGACCGACAAGGAGGCCAAGGAGCTCGGCGTCGGCGGTGAGATTTTGTGCTATGTATATTAATTTTAAAGATAGAAAATAGATGTCACGAATTGGTAAATTGCCTGTAAGCCTTCCGTCCGGAGTGAGCGCCGAGCTTCTCCCCGGCAACGTGGTGAAGGTTAAAGGACCTCATGGAGAGATGAGCCAGAAGGTGGATCCGGCCATCAGCGTCACCATTGAGGACAATCAGATCAAGTTCGCACGTCCTTCAGACCAGCCCCGCCACCGTTCGATGCACGGCCTCTACCGTGCTCTCGTGCACAACATGGTCCTGGGAGTCAGCGAGCAGTTCACCGTCAAGCAGGAGCTGGTGGGTGTGGGTTACCGTGTATCCATGAGCGGCAACATCCTCACCTTCTCCCTCGGTTATTCCCATGAGATTCAGCTGATGCTTCCTGCAGAGGTGCAGGCTGAGGTTCCCGATGTCCGCAAGGGTGAGAACCCCGTGCTCGTCCTCAAGAGCTGCGACAAGCAGCTGCTGGGCGAGGTGGCAGCCAAGATCCGTTCATTCCGCAAACCCGAACCTTACAAGGGCAAAGGTATCAAGTTCGTCGGCGAGCAGCTTCGTCGCAAGGCAGGCAAGACCGCCGCAGCAAAATAATAGGAGGATTGAATTATGGCACTCAACAGAATTGAAAGAAGAAGAAGGATTCACTACCGCATACGCAAGCATGTCAACGGAACTGCCGAGAGACCCCGTCTCGTGGTATTCCGCAGCAACAAGCAGATTTACGCCCAGGTCATCGACGACGAGCAGGGCAGGACTCTGTGCGCAGCCGCTTCCAATGACAAGGAGCTTGCGGCCCAGTGCAAGGGCAAGACCGGTATCGAGGCTGCAGCCATCGTGGGCAAGGCCGTTGCCGAGCGCGCTCTCGCCAAGGGCATAAACACCATCTGCTTCGACCGCGGAGGATACCTTTTCCACGGAAGGGTTAAGAGTTTGGCAGACGCTGCCCGTGAAGGCGGCCTCGTATTCTAAGAGACAGAACTATGGCAAATACAAACGTTAAAAGAGTAAAGACTTCTGACCTTGAGCTCAAGGACAGACTGGTTGCCATCCAGAGGGTCACCAAGGTGACCAAGGGAGGCCGTCACTTCCGCTTCGCGGCCATCGTGGTCGTGGGAGACGAGAAGGGAGTTGTCGGCTACGGCCTCGGCAAGGCCAATGAGGTGACCGCCGCTATCGCCAAGGGCGTTGAAGACGCCAAGAAGAATCTCGTGAAGATTCCCGTCATCAACACCACGATTCCTCATGAGCAGGAGGCCAAGTTCGGCGGTTCCCGCGTATTCATGAAGCCTGCCGCCCCCGGTACCGGCGTGAAGGCCGGCGGTGCGATGCGCGCAGTGTTCGAGTCAGTGGGCATTCAGAACGTGCTGGCGAAGTCAAAGGGTTCTTCCAACCCCCACAACCTCGTCAAGGCCACGGTTGCCGCCCTTACCCAGATGAGGGACGCCTACACCGTCGCAGGTCTCCGCGGCGTGCCCATGTCAAAGGTTTTCAACGGTTAAGGAGGACACGACAATGGCAAAGTACAGAATTACCCAGATTATCAGCAGCAACGGCGAGACCCAGAGGCAGAAGGACAACCTCCGCTGCCTTGGCGTGCGCCGCATGCATAAGACCGTAGAGGTGGAGAAGACTCCCGTGACCGCAGGTCAGGTGGCCAAGATTGCGCACCTCTGCAAAATTGAAGTAATTGACTAAGGAGGACCCGAAAGATGAAACTTGAAAATTTGAAACCAGCTCCGGGTTCTACCCGTACCAGCAAGAGGCTCGGCCGCGGACAGGGTTCAGGCAAGGGCGGCACCGCGACCCGCGGTACCAAGGGTGCACAGGCCCGCGCCGGCTACGAGCACAAAATCGGCTTCGAAGGAGGTCAGATGCCTATCCAGCGCCGACTCCCGAAATTCGGCTTCAAGAACCCCACCAGGGTTGAATATCAGGCCGTGAACGTTTCCGACATCGAGGCTCTCGCAGCCAAGACCGGACTCAAGGAAATTGGCATAGCCGAAATCAAGGCGGCGAGACTGGCTGCCAGGACCGACCTCGTGAAGGTTCTCGGCCGTGGCGAGATCAGCGCTGCAGTGACCGTCACCGCAGACGCCTTCTCCAAGTCAGCCATCGCTAAAATCGAAGCTGCCGGCGGAAAGGCAGTCGTAAACGAATAGTCCTATGAAATTCGTTGAGACTATAAAGAACATCTTCAAGATAGAGGAGCTCCGCAAGAGACTCATCTACACATTCCTCCTCATCCTGGTCTACAGGTTGGGGTGCTTTGTGGTGCTTCCGGGCATTGATGCGTCCATGCTTGCCACTCTTCAGGACAGCACTCAGGAAGGCCTCGTCGGACTGCTCAACATGTTCTCCGGCGGTGCCTTCGGAAATGCTTCCATCTTTGCGCTCGGCGTGATGCCCTATATCTCGGCATCCATCGTCATCCAGCTTCTCGGAGTTTTCGTGCCTTATTTCAGGAAGCTCCAGATGGAGGGTGAGAGCGGCCGCAAGAAGATGAACCAGATGACGAGGTGGCTGACCGTCGCCATCATCTGCATCCAGGGCCCCGCCTACATGGCGGCCGTCCACAGCCAGATTCCCGCTGCGGCTTTCGTTGCGGTGAACCAGCTCGGATGGAGCAACTTCATGTTCAACCTTGTCTCCACCGTAATTCTCATGGCCGGCTCCATGTTCGTGATGTGGCTCGGCGAGAGAATCACCGACAGGGGAATCGGCAACGGAATATCGCTCATCATCATGATCGGTATCGTGGCCCGTCTCCCTTACGCGCTGTTCGCTGAAATCGGCGAGAAGCTGTCCATCAACAACGGCGGTCTGCTGCTCATCATCGTGGAACTCCTTATTTGGTTCTTCGTGATTATCGCTGCCATCGCTCTCGTGCAGGCGGTCCGCAGGGTTCCCGTACAGTATGCGAAGAGGGTGGTCGGCAACCGTCAGTACGGCGGAGTGCGCCAGTACATCCCTCTCAAGATCAACGCTGCGGGCGTCATGCCTATCATCTTTGCACAGGCCCTGATGCTCTTCCCTCTGATTTTCTCCCGCTGGGATGCGACCAGAGGACTTGCAGCTACGCTGAGCAACTATACCGGTTTCTGGTATAACTTCATATTCTTCATCCTCATCGTTGTCTTCACCTGGTTCTATACCGCCGTCACCGTCAACCCGACCATGATGGCCGAGAGCATGAAGCGTGACGGAGGATTCATACCCGGAGTGAAGCCTGGCAAGAAGACCGTGGAGTACCTCGACACCATCATGACGAGGATCACCCTTCCCGGTTCATTCGCGCTTGGCATCATTGCCATTCTTCCCGCGATTGCGATGATTTTCGGCGTCAACAACCAGTTCGCAAGCTTCTTCGGCGGAACTTCGCTGCTGATTCTTGTGGGAGTTGTGCTCGATACTCTGCAGCGCGTGGAAAGTTATCTGCTGATGCGTCACTATGACGGCCTCATGAAGACGGGCCGGATCAGCGGACGTTCAGGAATGTAGTTCTTTGAATTAAAATTGCAAGGTTGTGGTAAGGCCCAAGACAGAGGAAGAAATCGAGCTTTTGCGCGAGAATGCCATTCTCGTCTCCAAGACATTGGCAGAAGTCGGCAAGGCGGTCGCCCCCGGTGTGACAACTATGGAGTTGAATAGGGTGGCCGAGACTTTTATCCGTGACAATGGAGCGGTTCCGAGCTTCCTGGGTTTCGAGGGCTTCCCCGCCGCCATCTGCGCTTCAGTCAACGATACCGTCGTGCACGGATTCCCGTCCGACTATGTCCTCAAGGAAGGCGACATCGTCTCCTGCGACATAGGCACGCTCTACAAGGGCTACAACGGCGACTCCGCCTATACTTTCCCGGTAGGGGAGGTGGACGAGAGGACCCGCCAGCTGCTTGATGTGACCAAGGAGTCGTTGTACAGGGGCATAGCCGCGGCGGTTGCGGGGGCGAGGATCGGTGACATCGGATACGCGGTACAGTCGTATGCCGAATCGTTCGGATTCTCGGTGGTGCGCGAGCTTGAAGGCCATGGCATAGGCAAGGGAATGCATGAGAACCCCGGCGTGCCCAATTATGGAAGGCGCGGCAAGGGGCCCCAGCTCTTCGAGGGCGAGGTCATCTGCATCGAACCTATGATCAACGCCGGAGGCAAGGCCGTCTATCTCGACAGGAACGGATGGGCGGTGCATACAGCGGACCACAGGAATTCGGCTCACTTCGAGCTTACGGTTGTTGTCCGGAGGGGCCGGGCCGAGCAGCTTTCAACCTTCGATTTTATCGAGAAAGATGGCAAGATTAAATTTTAAGTGTAATTTTTTATGTCAAAACAAGTAGCAATAGAACAAGATGGAAAGGTTATCGAGACCCTTCCGAACGCGATGTTCAAAGTCGAGCTTGAGAATGGTCACGTCCTGCTCTGCAACATTTCGGGCAAGATGAGGATGAACTTTATCCATATTCTTCTTGGCGACCGAGTTAGAGTAGAAATTTCACCTTATGATTTAACCAAGGGCAGAATATCTTTCAGATACAAATAAAAAATTACAGATATGAAAGTCAAGACATCCATCAAGAAGCGTAGCGAGGACTGCAAGATTGTGAGACGTAAAGGCCGTCTTTACGTCATCTGCAAGAAGAATCCCAAGTTCAAGATGCGCCAAGGTTAATAATCAGTAAACAATAAAGTAAAGTATAATTATGGCAAGAATAGCCGGTGTTGATTTACCGAACAACAAACAGGGAGAGATAGGTCTTACCTATATCTACGGAATCGGCCGCCCCTCTGCGAAGAGGATTCTTGAGAAGTGCGGAATCGATCCTTCTATCAAAGTCGGTGACTGGAACGACGATCAGGTTGCCAAGATCCGTGCTGAAATCAACGAGGAGTACAAGATCGAAGGTGAGCTCCGTTCTTCAGTCCAGATGTCCATCAAGCGTCTCATGGACATCGGCTGCTACCGCGGCATCCGTCACCGTCTCGGACTTCCCGTGCGCGGACAGAGCACCAAGAACAACGCCCGTACCCGCAAGGGCCGCAAGAAGACCGTTGCCAACAAGAAGAAGGCCACCAAGTAAAAATTGATGAACTATGGCAAAGAAAACTACAACATCCAAGAGGGTTGTCAAGGTTGAAGCTTATGGCGAGGCCCATATTTCATCGACCTTCAACAACGTGATAGTGTCCCTCACCAACGCCCAGGGACAGGTCATCAGCTGGAGCTCCGCCGGAAAGTGCGGCTTCAGAGGCTCGAAGAAGAACACTCCCTACGCCGCCCAGATGGCTGCCGAGGATGCGGCGAAGACCGCTTTCGACGCCGGTCTGCGCAGAGTGAAGTGCTATGTGAAGGGTCCGGGAGCAGGACGTGAGTCCGCCATCCGCACCATCAACAATGCAGGCATCGTGGTCACCGAGATCGTGGACGTGACCCCCATGCCCCACAACGGATGCCGACCTAAAGGCCGTCGTAAAGTTTAATCATATAAAGCAAGACTACTATGGCAAGATATACAGGTCCCAGCACCAAGATCGCCCGTAAGTTCGGCGAGCCCATTTTCGGGTCAGACAAGTATTTTGAGAAGAGGAACTATCCTCCGGGACAGCATGGCCTCGCCGCGAAGCGCAAGAAGCAGAAGGACTACTCCATGCAGCTGAAGGAGAAGCAGAAGGTGAAGTACATGTACGGAGTCCTCGAGCGCCAGTTCCACAACACCTACAACAAGGCGTCCCGCATGGCAGGACAGAAGGGTGAGAACCTCATCTTCCTCCTCGAGTCCCGTCTTGACAACATCGTGTACCGTCTCGGAATAGCTCCGACCCGTGCGGCCGCCCGTCAGCTCGTGTCACATCACCACATCACCCTCAACGGTTCGGTATGCTCCATCCCCTCCACCCAGGTGAAGCCCGGAGACACCGTAGCGGTAAGGGAGAGGTCCAAGAGCCTCGAGGTCATCCAGAACAGCGTCGCTTCCGTGACCAAGTACTCATGGCTTGACTTCGACAGCAAGAATCTCGTCGGCAAGTACCTCAACGTGCCCGCCAGGACCGAGATTCCCGAGAACATCAACGAGCAGCTTATCGTCGACCTCTATTCCAAGTAAAATCTAACACCGTAGCAATATGGCAATCTTAGCATTTCAGAAACCTGACAAGGTCATCATGCTTGAAAGCACCGATACCGTCGGCCGCTTCGAGTTCCGTCCTCTGGAGCCCGGATACGGTCAGACCATCGGAAATGCTCTTCGTCGCATCCTGCTGGCCTCTCTCGAGGGTTTCGCCATCAGCCAGATAAGAATCTCCGGCGTGGACCAGGAGTTCGCGACCATCCCGGGCGTGATCGAGGGTATGCAGGACATCATCCTGAACCTCAAGCAGGTGCGCTTCCGCCGCATGGTCGAGTCTGTCGACACTGAGACGGCGAACATCGTAATCAGCGGCAAGCAGGAGTTCACGGCAGAGGATATCTCCAAGGGATTGTCTTCTTTTATGGTGTTGAACCCGGAACTTCACATCTGTTCTCTCGAGCCCTCGGTGAAGCTTGAGATTTCCCTCACGATAACCAAGGGACGCGGCTTCGTGCCGGCGGAGGAGAGCAGGGACGAGAATACCCCCATCGGAACGATTCCCGTTGACGCTATCTACACTCCCATCCGCAAGGTGAACTGGAGCGTGGAGAACTATCGTGTCGAGCAGAAGACCGACTACGAGAAGCTCAACCTCGAAATCGTGACCGACGGCTCGATTTCACCCAACTCGGCCCTCCATGAGGCTGCAAGCATCCTCATCTATCACTTCAAGCTGTTCACCGACGACAAGAAGATGTCCCTGGAGAACACCGTGGAGCCCGACAGCAAGGAGCTTGACGAGGAATCACTCCGCATGAGGCATCTGCTCCTTACCAAGCTCTCCGACGTGGGACTTTCGGTGAGGGCGTTCAACTGCCTCAAGGCGGCCGATATCGACACCTTCGCCGATCTCGTGTCATATTCCCGTGCCGAGCTGATGAAGTTCCGTAATTTCGGACGCAGGTCTCTCAACGAAATCGACCTCCTGGTCGAGAAGATGAAGCTCTCGTTCGGAATGGATGTCAGAAAGTACAATATCGAACCCAAGAAAAAGAACGTTGAAAGATGAGACACAATAAAGCAGTAAATCATCTTGGTCGCAAGAGCGGACACCGCAAGGCCCTTCTTTCCAACATGGCGACTTCTCTCATAATGCACAAGAGAATCAACACCACCGTTGCCAAGGCCAAGGCCCTGAAGTCTTACGTCGAGCCGCTTATCACCAAGAGCAAGGAGGATACGACCCACAACCGCCGTATCGTCTTCAGTTATCTCAAGTCCAAGGAGGCTGTCACCGAGCTTTTCCGTACGATCGCTCCCAAGATTGCGGATCGTCCCGGCGGATACACCCGCGTGCTCCATACCGGCTTCCGCAAGGGTGACGCCGCTGAAATGGCTCTGATTGAGCTCGTTGACTTCAACGAGGCAGCACTCGCTTCCGCAGCCAAGACCGCAAAGAAGACCACCCGTCGCGGCCGCAGCGGAAAGAAGGCTGAGGCAGCTGTTGAAGCGCCCAAGGCCGCCGAAGCTCCCGTAGCGGAGCCTGCGGCACCTGCAGCCCCTGCAGCTTCAGAGGAGCCTAAGGCTGAGTAAACAGCTTGAAGAATTCGGGGAAGGATTTCCCTACGCAAGCCTCATCGTCGATGACGATGGGGCTTTTTGCTGCCAGGGAGGCGACCTTCAGGGCCATGGCCATCCTGTGGTCGTGGCGGGAGCTGTATTCTCCGCCGTTCAGCAGACGTCCGGAGCAGATTCTCGAGCTCAGGCTCTCTCCGCAGACGGAAAGGATGTCGCCTTCCACTTCGGCCTCCACGCCCATCTTCCCCAGCATTTCAAGAATGGCTGCGCCCCTGTCGGATTCTTTCGACGCCAGCCTCCCGACACCGGCGATACGGCTTTCGCCGGCACAGAACGCGGCCAGGACGGCCGTGATGGGGAAGAGGTCCGGGGCGTTGTTGAGATCCATCTCGAAGGCTTCGAGAGGGGCTTTCCTTACGCATACGGTCCTGTCGTCATCCATCTGAGAGACTGAGGCGCCGGCCTCGACCAGGATGTCGAGTATGGTCAGGTCGGCCTGTAGCGATGCCGTGTCGAGCCCCTCTATCTCCGCGCTTCCGAATATCGCTCCGGCCACGAGGAAATTGGCGGCAGCGCTCCAGTCGCCCTCGATCTCGAAATCGGCGGCCTTGTAGCGTTGCCCTCCCTTGATTCTGAAGCTTATGCCGTTGCATCCCGACCAGTCGGTGGCTTCGAGCAGTTCGGCATCGCCTTCCATTTCGCTCCTGGTCCTTATCCCGAAATGCCTGAGCACGTCAAGCGTGATGAACATGTAGGGTATGCTCTTGGGTTCGTTCACGTGGAGCACCGAATCCCTGGAGCAGAGCGGCAGGGCCATGAGCAGGCCGGAAATGAGCTGTGAGCCGCCGCTTCCCGGGACTTCGGCGGACCCCGGAATCAGTTTTCCGCTTATGTTCACGGGCACGAAGACCTCTTTGTCCCGGCGCGGTGAGGCGTTGGAGAGCAGGACTCCGAAGGCGGCCATGATGTCGGAGGCCGAACTGAGGGCCCTGTGTGGCAGCGTGCCCCCGCCTTCCACCAGGCATCTGCCGGGGCCCGAGGCGGCAAGTATGGGTATGAGCAGCCTTGCGAGCAGGCCGGACTCTCCGACGTTTATCCTGTCGGCGGTGATTCCACGGCTGGCGGCATCCATGCCCTTGATTACAAGCGTGCCTCCTCCGTCTTCCCGTATGACTTCGGCCCCCAGTGCGCAGGCGGCGGAAATGGCGGATTCGGAGTCGCCGCAGGGGCTGTATCCGCCCAGCCTGGAGGTGCCGGAAGCCAGGGCGGCCGCAATTATCGCCCGTTGCGCGAAGCTCTTGGACGCCGGCATCCTGAGTCCGGAGGCGTGGTAGCTGAAACGTCCGCCGTATATTCTTTCGCGCATCTGCGCCGCCGTCCATTGTCCGGGTGCGGTCGCCTCTTCATCGTTCAGGGCGGCGTAGCTGAACGGAGCGCCCCTCTTCAGGCACTCGAAACGGCTTTCGCGGCCGTATTCTCCCATTCCGAAGGCAATCAGCCGTCCCTGGAGGCTGGGCACGCCCTCGACGAGCAGGCTGTAGAGGCTTTCTATCCTCGCGGCGTCTTCCTCCGAGCTGCAGCTGCAAACTATCTTGGCGATGTCCGCCCCGTAGCGGAAGCAGCGAGCGAGCGCCTTCTGCAGCATCTCCATGTCCGGGGTGCCGCTGAAGTCGTGGTAGGAGCGTATGATTTCCGTGCCGTTCTCCCGGCAGAATCTCTGGAAGTTCTTGCTGGTCTGCACGGGGGCTTCTATCTCGAGGTCGGCGAAGCGTGCGCCGGCTTCGGCGGCCAGTTTCAGCCTCCTCTCGGCCTCATCGGCGCCGAGTGTTTCGGAAATGCGGCAGGTCGCCACCAGGGGGACGTCGGAGTTGCCGAAGATGTCGGTGATTTCATCGTCCGAGAGGCGGCAGCTGTCCAGCCGTATCTCCGCCATTTCCACTTCGGGGGAGGCGAGAATCTCAAGCAGCTCCCCGTAGGTCTTATTCTGTAAACTTGTGCAGATCATCCAGGTCTTTTATTGTGACTTTCCCTATTCTTCTGATGAGTACGAAATGTATCTTCCCGTTCTCCACCTTCTTGTCCTTCCAGATGGCGGCGTCCAGACCGGCTTCGGGACAGGGCAGCCCGGTCGGAAGGCCACAGGCCTTGAAGTCGCTCCTGAGCCTGTCCGCAAGCCCCGGTGCGGCCAGTCTGAGCCTTTCGGAGATTTCGGCGGCCCGTATGATGCCTATGGCGACCGCTTCGCCGTGTGAGAGCGGTTCGGCGACGCCGTGCACGTGCTGGTACCACTCGATTGCATGGCCGTAGGTGTGTCCGAGATTGAGCTTGCGCCTCGGACCCTCTTCGAACGGGTCTTTCTCCACTATCCTGCGCTTGACCTCGGCGGCTTCCAGGGCCAGTTCGTGGAGGGCCTTGTAGTCCAGCTCGGGCGCCGACAGGACCTTGACCGCGCGCCCGTAGTTGCCGTGGTCTTCGATGATGAAGGTCTTGAGCATCTCGGCGGCGCCGGAGCGGAGCTCCCTCGGCGGAAGCGTCTTCAGGACGTCCGGGAGTATGCGCGTGTCGGCAGGGAAGCGCGTAACCCCCATCATGTTCTTGTAGCTGTCGAGGTTCACGCCGGTCTTTCCGCCGATTCCCGCGTCCACCTGGCAGAGCAGGGTGGTCGGGTAGTTGACATAGCGTATTCCGCGCTTGTAGATGCTGGCGGCGAATCCGGCAAGGTCGGTGGTCACGCCTCCGCCGACGGCGTACAGAATGGAGCTCCTGTCGGCCCCCTGCTCCATCAGCCAGCGGCAGATGTCCGTCACCGTGCCTATGTTCTTGTGCTCCTCGTCCGCCGTGATGGCCAGCAGAGGCCTTCCCGGCGCCGTCTTTCTTGCGAACTCCTCGACATTGCGGTCGCAGACTATGAAGATCTTCCTGTCCATGCGTATGGGTTGAAAGGAACGAAGATACTGCAAATATTTGATAAATCGTGAATTTTGGATACCTTTGCAATCCTTTGCGGCATACGCCGTTCCCGCTTGCCCGAGTGGCGGAATGGTAGACGCGATGGACTCAAAATCCATTGTCCCCTAAAGACGTGCCGGTTCGAGTCCGGCCTCGGGCACTTCAGACGCCTGTCGATTGCGAATCGGCGGGCGTTTTCCGTTGTTCCGCCCTGCCAAGGCCGGCCAGCCAGAGCCCCAGCATCGTCAGCGCGCAGTTTATCAGCAGAAGCTCGAAGCCTATGCGCCAGCCGCCGAACCACTGTTCGCTGTTGGCGGAAAGCAGCATGCACAGAAGCGGAGAAGCGATGCAGACCGGCGGCACCCATGCCTCGCGGGGGTTGCGGCGGGTGAAAATGCCGAACAGGAAGAGGCCGAGCAGCGGGCCGTAGGTATATCCCGAGATGGTATAGACCGCGTTGATCACGCTTTCGTCGCCTATGGCGCGGTAAGCGCAGATGACAGCTCCCATGACTATGGCGGCTCCGGCGTGCACGAGGTTACGCGTGCGCTTCAGGCCAGCCTCGTCCTGCCTGTTCCCCGCTTTCAGGATGTCCAGGGTGAAGGTTGTGGTTATGGAGGTGAGCGACGAACCGGAACTGCTGAAAGCCGCCGAGACCAGACCGAGTACGAACAGCAGACTGACCGCCGGAGGCATGAACGGGGCGCCGTCAGTCCCAGTGCCGCAGGCTATCGTAGGGAAGAGGTCGTCGGGCTTGGTGATGTGTATCCCGTTCGCCGCCGCATAGCCGGACAGCAGCACCCCGAGCGCCAGGAAGAGCAGGTTCACCGGGATGAAGGCGACTCCGTAGGAAAGCACGTTCCTGCGGCTTTCCCTGAGGTTGCGGCATGAAAGGTTCTTCTGCATCATGTCCTGGTCGAGTCCGGTCATCGCGACGGTGGTGAACATTCCGGCAAGGAACTGCTTCCAGAAATATCTGGTGTCCCTGGGGTCGTCGAAGAACCAGATGCGGCTCATCGGGCTTTCCGCTATGCTGCGGCAGCCTTCCGCAAGGCTGAACCCGGCTGCCCGGCATACGAACACTATGCACAGCACCACGCAGCCGAGCATGCATAGTGTCTGGATCATGTCGGTCCAGACCAGGGAGCGCACCCCGCCCCGGAAGGTATAGAGCCAGACGAGCAGCATGGTCAGGCCCACGTTGGCCGCGAACGGGACGCCTAGCGGGTCGAAAAGCACGAGCTGGAGGACTATCGCCGTAAGGTACATCTTGACGCCGCAGCCCAGCACCTTCGACAGCAGGAAGAAGACGGCTCCGGTCTTGTGGCTGCACAGCCCGAAGCGCATTTCGAGGTATTCGTACAGGCTGGTCAGGTTCAGCCTGTAGTAGAGAGGAAGCAGCAGGAAGGCGATCACCGCGTATCCGGCCACGAAACCAAGGGCCATCTGCAGATAGGAGAACGCCGACGCCTCCACCATGCCCGGGACGGAGACGAAGGTCACTCCGGAAATCGAAGTGCCTACCATGGCCACTGCGACCACCGGCCACGGGGAGCGCCTGCCGCCACGGAAGAAGTCGGCGCTGCCCCGGTTCTTGCGGGCCGCCCACAGACTAAGGGAAATCACGGCGGCGAAATACAGGAATATGGCCGCCGACACTATGGCAAGGTTCATGGGGTCAATGTCTGGAGGGGCAAAAATAGTAAAAATCGGCGGATGGCGCGTATCCAAAAAATCCGTACCTTTGCAATTTGCTATGGACGATATTCTCAAGGAAATCTCGCAGCAGGAGTACAAGGACGGCTTCGTGACCGAAGTCGAGCAGGAGTATGTCCCGAAAGGCCTGAGCGAGGATATAATCCGGCTCATCTCGGGGAAGAAGGGCGAGCCGCAGTGGCTGCTGGACTTCCGCCTCGACGCCTACCGGAAATGGCAGAAGATGACCCCTCCGTCATGGGGGCATCTGAAGCTGCCGGAAATCGACTTCCAGGACATCATATACTGGGCGGCCCCGAAGCGCGACGAGGACAGGCCGACCGAGATAGACCCGGCCCTGATGGAGACCTTCGACAAGCTCGGCATCCCGCTTCACGAGAGGGAGGCCCTCGCCGGAGTGAAGCCTAAGAGCAACGTGGCGGTGGACGCTGTGTTCGACTCGGTGAGCGTGGCCACCACCTTCCGCAAGACCCTCGCCGAGAAGGGCATAATCTTCTGCTCCTTCTCCGAGGCCGTGCGCGAATATCCCGAGCTGGTACGCAAATATCTTGCGACCGTGGTGCCTTCGGGCGACAATTTCTACGCGGCGCTCAATTCGGCCGTGTTCTCCGACGGATCCTTCTGCTACATACCCAAGGGCGTCAGGTGCCCGATGGACCTCTCCAGCTATTTCCGCATCAACGCCCTCGGCACCGGACAGTTCGAGCGCACGCTCATAGTCGCCGACGAAGGCTCCGAGCTCAGCTACATGGAAGGCTGCACGGCTCCGATGCGCGACGAGCACCAGCTCCATGCCGCAGTGGTCGAAATAATAGTGGAGAAGGACGCGAACGTGAAATACAGCACCGTGCAGAACTGGTATCCCGGCGACGCCGAAGGCCGCGGTGGCATACTCAACCTCGTGACCAAGCGCGGCATCTGCAGGGGCAGCGGCTCCCATCTGAGCTGGACCCAGGTGGAGACAGGTTCCGCCGTCACCTGGAAATATCCGAGCACCATACTCAAGGGCGACAACTCGTCATCGGAGTTCTACAGCGTCGCGATGACCGGACACCGCCAGCAGGCGGACACCGGCACGAAGATGATACATCTCGGCCGCAATACCCGCAGCCGCATAGTCTCCAAGGGCATATCCTCCGGTTTCAGCGAGAACAGCTACCGCGGACTCGTGCATATCGCCCCCGGAGCGCAGAACGCCCGCAACTTCTCGCAATGCGATTCGCTGCTGATCGGCAGCAGATGCGGGGCGCACACTTTCCCGGTCATCAGGAACCAGAACCCCACTGCGGTCGTGGAGCATGAGGCCACCACCTCGAAGATCAGCGACGACCAGCTCTTCTACTGCGGCCAGAGGGGCATCTCCCCTGAAGATGCGGCCGGGCTCATTGTCGGAGGCTATGCCAAGGAGGTCCTTGCGCGCCTGCCGATGGAATTTGCAATAGAGGCGCAGAGGCTCCTCTCGGTTTCACTTGAAGGTTCTATAGGATGACTTGGGTAGAGATAGTTTCGGCGGTCCTCGGACTGTCGTGCGTGTTCCTCGCGGGACGCAATTCGAAATACAATTTCTACGTGGGATACGTCTACAACGTATTCCTCTTCGTGCTGTTCCTGCACCAGCACCTCTATTCGGCCATGATACTCCAGCCGATATCCTTGATAATCAACGCTTACGGCCACTGGCGCTGGACGCATCCGAAAGAGGAGGAGCGCAGTGCCGCCGACAGCAGCAGGCTGAAGGTGGGCAACATACCCCCGCGGCACCTGGCCCTCTATGTGCTGGCCGTGCTCGGCGCCGCCATCGCCTGGGCCTTCGTGCTCAAGTTCGTGTTCGACGACCCCACGAACCCTTATCTGGATTCCCTGATGCTGATGCTCACGCTCTGCGCACAGTACCTTAGCGCCCGCAAGTACTGGGAGTGCTGGATAGTATGGCTGCTTGTGAACATAGGCAACGCCACGCTCTACATACTCTCGGGCCTCTACATCATGCCCGTCGTGAGCGCGCTGTATATAGCCAACGGCATCTGGTCGCTGGTGTCATGGAGAAAAATGTACAAGAACAATGAGTAAGATACTGCTAGAAATAAAGAACCTGCACGCCGGAGTCGAGGGCAAGGAAATCCTCAAGGGCATAGACCTCACCATACGCGAAGGCGAGGTGCATGCGGTGATGGGCCCCAACGGTGCGGGAAAGAGCACCCTGGGCGGCGTGCTGACCGGCCGTCCGGGCTATGAAGTCACCGAAGGGAGCATAGTTTTCGACGGGAAGGACCTGCTGTCCATGAGCCCGGAGGAACGCTCCTGGGCCGGCATCTTCCTGAGCTTCCAGTATCCGGTGGAGATTCCCGGGGTAAGCATCACCAACTTCATGAAGGCCGCGATCAACGCGAGGCGCAAGGCCATGGGGCAGCCCGAGATCAAGCCAGGCGAATTCCTGAAGCTGCTCAAGGAGAAGATGGCCCTCGTGGGCATGAAGGGCGAGTTCGCCAGGAGGGATGTGAACGTGGGCTTCTCCGGAGGAGAGAAGAAGCGCAACGAGATATTCCAGATGGCGATGCTGGAACCCCGCTTCAGCATACTCGACGAGACTGACTCGGGACTCGACGTGGACGCGCTCAAGATTGTCGCCGACGGCGTCATGGCCCTGCGCACGCCCGAGACCTCGGCCATAGTCATCACCCATTACCGCAAATTGCTGGATTACATCGTCCCGGACGTGGTGCATGTGCTCAAGGACGGGCGCATTGTCGAGACTGCGGGCAGGGAGCTCGCGGGCAGGATAGAGAACGAAGGATACGAGAGTCTGAATGGATAAGGTTTACGTGATAGGAAGGGATGCGGTGCCGCAGTACCTGAGGCTTGAAGCCGGCGGGCGGCTCGGCCTGACCTTCATAGCCCTTCCCGGCACTGTGGCCAGGCTTGCGCTGGAAGTGGAGATAGCCGGCCCGGGCTGCGATGTGGATATCGCCGGAGCCTACGTCTGCGGCGGAGAGGACGATTTCAGGATGAACATCCTGGTTCGGCACATGTCCGGCGGCAGCAGTTCGAGACAGCTGGTCAAGGGGCTTGCCGGCGGCGGTTCGCGGGTTGAGTTCGACGGGCTCATCTATATCGCTCCGGACGCGCAGAAGACCGAGGCCCATCAGGAGAGCCACAGCATACTGCTTTCGCCGGAAGCGAAAGTGGAGGCGCGTCCCCAGCTGGAAATCTATGCCGACGACGTGATATGCTCGCACGGCTGCACATCGGGCTTCCTGAACGCCGAGGAGGAGTTCTACATGCGCTCCCGGGGCATTCCGGAGGAGGTGGCGCTCCAGCTCCAGAAACTCGCCTTCCTCGCTCCGGTGATGCAGAGGCTTCCGGAGGACCTTAGACAGGAACTGTATGAAAGCATATCCTAACGTCAAGATAAATCTGGGCCTGAACATACTCAGGAAGCGTCCCGACGGCTACCACGACCTCGAGACGCTTTTCGTGCCGTATTCCGGGCTTCGCGACGAACTGGAGATAAGCCTTTCCGCTTCCGGAGAGGACTCGATGACCCTGGTCGGAGGCGGGTGGAACCCTGAAAGCGACCTTTCTTTCAGGGCGGTGAAACTGCTTCGCGGGGATTTCGTGTTCCCGGCCGTGGATGTCAGGCTTGTGAAGCATTCTCCTGCCGGCGCCGGACTCGGAGGAGGCTCCTCCGACGCGGCCTTCGCGCTGCGCATGGTCAACGAGATGTTCTCCTTGGGCCTGGATGCTCCGGCTCTTGCGGAATACGCCTCAAGGCTCGGTTCGGACTGCGCCTTCTTCATCTATAACCGCCCGATGCTGGGCGAAGGCCGGGGAGAGGTCCTTTCGGATTTCAGCCTGGATCTGGATGAGTTCAGGATCGAGCTGCGCGTCCCGGAAGGAGTGCATGTAAGCACAAGGGACGCCTATTCGAGGGTGGTCCCGAGGGAGTATTCCGCCGGAAGGCCTCCGCTGCGCGAAGTGCTGGCGCTCCCGGTGGAGAGGTGGAAGGATTTGCTGGTGAACGACTTCGAGCCGTCGGTATTCGCCGCGTGGCCGCAGGTTGAGGCGGAGAAGCGGCGCTTCTATGACGAGGGGGCGGTGTACGCCTCCATGTCAGGTTCGGGCTCGGCGGTCTATGGTATATTCAGGAAATAGATATGGGCACGAGGGACGACAGGAATCTGCAGAACGGCAGGCGTATCGCACGCAATGCCGTGCTGTTGTATTTCCGCATGTTCCTGCTGATGCTCATCGGCCTGTTCACCTCCAGGGTGGTGCTCCGGGAGCTGGGGGTCGACGATTACGGAATCTGGAACGCCGTCGGGGGCGTGGTGGCCATGTTCACCTTCGTCACGACTTCGATTTCCTCGGCTATCAGCCGCTATCTCGCATACGAGCTCGGCCGCTCCGACGAGGAAAGGCTGCGCAAGGTGTTTGCGACCGGGATGCTGGTGCAGCTTCTGCTGTGCGTCGTGCTGGCCGTTCTCGTGGAAACCCTGGGGCTCTGGCTCCTGAACGAGAAGATGGTGATTCCGGAGCCGCGTCTCGGGGCCGCCCGCTTCGTGCTGCACTGCTCTCTCGGAGTGCTGGTGCTGAACATGCTTTCGGTGCCGTTCAACGCCGCGATAATCGCGCATGAGCGCATGTCGGCGTTCGCCTATATCAGCGTGGGGGAGGCGGTGCTCAAATTGCTGATAGCCGTGCTGCTGAGCGTATCCGTGTTCGACAAGCTCGAGACCTACGCGCTGCTGATGCTGGCGGTCGCCCTGACGGTCAGGCTCGCATACGGAATCTATTGCCGCAGGCATTTCGCCGAATGCCGCACCCGGCTCGCGTTCGACCGTCAGCTCTTCAGGGAGATGGCCGGTTTCGCCGGATGGAGCTTCTTCGGTTCGGGCGTCGGCGTCCTCAACGTACAGGGCTCCAACCTGCTGGTGAACATGTTCTTCGGAGTCGCGATGAACGCCGCGAGGGGCGTGGCTTCGCAGGTCGAGCTTGTGGTCAAGCAGTTCGCCTCCAACTTCATGACGGCCGTCAATCCCCAGATTACGAAGTCCTGGGCCGGCGGCGACCGGGAATATTGCTGGAGCCTGGTCGCGAAAGGGGCGAAGTTCTCTTTCCTGGCGATTCTGGTCTTCCTGGTTCCCGTGGTGCTCGAGACCGGTATCCTTCTGCGCTTCTGGCTGGGAAGCGTCCCCACCAGCGCCGACGTGTTCGTGCGGCTCTCCATGCTCGCGCTGATAGTCGACATGACCGGCAACTCCCTGCTTACCCTGCAGCTGGCCACCGGGAAGCTGAAGAAATATTATCTGGTTTCAGGGCTGGGCTCATTGCTGTGCCTGCCTGCGGTCTGGCTGGCCTTCCGCATGGGCGCCGGCGCCGAATGGGCGTACTGGTGCATGATGGGCGTCTATGTCGCTGTCTTTGCAATCCGCCTGCTGTTCGCCCGTCTGGATGCGGGTTTCCCCGTCGGACGTTTCCTGCGCGAGGTCCTGCTGAAGCTGCTGGCGCTGGCCCTGCTCTCGTCCGTGCTGCCCGTCGCCGCCCGCATGTTGCTGCCGGAAGGGGTGCTCAGACTGGTCCTCGTATGCCTGCTGGCCTGGATTTCCATGGCCGCGTGCGCGTTCGGCTTCGTGCTGACCCCCGGCGAGAAGGCCTTCCTGCTGCGCAAGCCGCACGGGTGGATGCCCGACAAGTTGTATCTGGAGCTGTTGTACTGGAGGACTTTCGGCAGGGTTCCCGACCTGAAGAATCCTGTCCGTTATACCGAGAAGCTCCAGTGGATGAAGCTCTATGACCATAATCCGCTGTATCACAAACTGGTGGACAAGGCGGACGTGAAGCCTTACGTGGCCGCCCTCGTCGGGGAGGAGCACATAGTCCCCACGCTGGGGGTATGGGACTCTCCGGAGGAGATAGACTGGGACGGCCTTCCCGACAGGTTCGTGCTCAAATGCACGCACGACAGCGGAAGTACCGTAATCTGCAGGGACAAGGCTTCGTTCGACCGCGAGGCCGCATGCCGTAAGCTGGCTGCGTGCCTGAAGAAGAATTACTACAAACCCATGCGCGAATGGGTCTACAAGGGGCTGAAGGCGAGGATAATAGCCGAGGAATACCTCGAGGGCGAGGTCAACGACTACAAGTTCTTCTGCTTTGACGGAGAACCGAAGTTCATGTTCGTCGCCACCGACAGGTTCAATGCGGAGGAGGAGACCAAGTTCGATTTCTTCGACATGGACTGGAACCATCTCGACCTGCGCAGCGGACATCCGAACGCTGCGGTGCCTCCCGCCTGTCCGTCCTGCTTCGAGGAGATGAAACGGCTGGCCGCGCTCCTCTCCCGGGGGCTCCCGCAGGTGCGCCTGGACTTCTATGAGATTGACGGCAAGGTGCTGTTCGGGGAATATACCTTCTACCATTGGGGCGGATTCATGGCTTTCGACCCCGATTCCGCCGATGAAACCATAGGGCGGATGTTCAAGCTTCCGGAGAAATGAAGAAATGCGTGATATATACCTGCATCATCGGTGCGTACGATGATTTGCTGCAGCCGGCTGTCACCGACCCGGACTTCGATTTCGTATGTTTCGTGGGCAAGGGCGAGAAGACGGCCGAAAGGATAGGGGTCTGGGAGATTCGCGAGTTCGACTGCGGGCTGGACAATCCGCGTCTGGTGTCGCGCTATCCCAAGATGCACCCCCATGTGCTGCTTCCCGGATATGAGTGCAGCGTGTACGTGGACGGCAATATAGAGCTGCTGGACGGGTCGATTTACGAGGCCGCCCGCTCCAAGATAGCTTCCGGGGTGCTTTACAGCGGAGTGCCGCATCCCGACCGCGACAGCATGTATGAAGAAGTCTCCGCCTGCCGCAAGGCGCATCATATCAAACACTTCGACAGACTGCGCATCTGGCTGTGGCTGTGGCTTCACGGGGTTCCGTACCGCTCGGGGCTCATGGAGAACAATCTGATTTTCCGCAGGCATCTTGATCCGGCAATCGTCCGGCTTGACGAGCTTTGGTGGTCGAAACTCTTCTCCGTGAGCTTCCGTGACCAGCTCTCCTTCATGTGGTGTCTGCACAAGTGCGGCATACCTGTCGACTTCTTCCTTCCGGACGGGATGAACACCCGCAACCATCCCGGTTTCCGCTATCTGCTTCATAAATAGCGGAAATTTAACATTTTACAAAAAAATTGACTATATTTGCAGGCTTCCTCGAGAAGGAGGCATGAGGTTTAACAATTAAAAACAGATTCACAATGGCTGTTAAAATTCGCTTGCAGCGCCACGGAAAGAAGAATTTCGCATTCTTCCACATTGTCGTGGCCGATTCACGCTCACCCCGTGACGGACGTTACATCGAGCAGTTGGGAACCTACAACCCCAACACCAACCCTGCCACCATCGTTCTGAACGCCGAACGCGCTCTCGCATGGGTAAAGGTAGGTGCGGAGCCCACCATCACCGCACGCCGCATCCTCTCATACGAGGGAGTGCTGCTGCGTCACCACCTCGACGGAGGCGTAGCCAAGGGTGCTCTCACCCAGGCTGAGGCCGACAAGAAGTGGAACGACTGGAAGGCTCAGCGCGATGCAAAGATCGAAGCCAAGAAGTCAGCCCTCAAGAACAGCGCCATCGAGGCCAGGAAGGCGGCCAAGGAGGCGGAGGTGAAGGTCAACGAGGCCCGTGCCGAGGCTATTGCCAAGAAGGCTGCGGAGCTCGCAGCAAAGCAGAAGGAGGCGGAAGCCGAGGCTGCCGCAGCTGAGACCGAGACTCCCGCAGCAGAAGAGGCGCAGGCAGAGGCATAATGCTTCCGATAGCGAAGATTCTGAAGTCCGACGGTACCGACGGCGGCGTCCTCGTGGGGCTGCGTGGTATCGGAACGGAAGAAATCGACTCCAGGAAACCGGTGTTCATCGAATTCGATGGACTTCCGGTTCCTTTTTTTGTGCTTTCCGTCCGCAAGAAGGGCTCGGCGAGGGCTGTGCTGTATCTCAACGACGTGGTGTGCCTGAAGGACGCCGAAGAGCTCGTGGGCAGGGAAATCTGCATCGAAGGCGAGGCCGCTGACGAGGACGACCTCGATTTCACGGGCTGGACGCTGCTCAACCGGGGTGAAACGGTCGGTGAGATCACGGGGATGGAGCCGATTCCGGGCAATCTCTGCCTCTATGTCGGCGACACCCTGGTTCCGCTCCATGAGGATTTCATAATCTCCTGCGACCCTGAGACCGGGACCCTCGACCTCGATCTGCCGGAAGGCCTTCTTGACAGCTGACATGGATTCCGCCCTCAAATCCGCCCCGGCTCCCGAAGTGAGCGTCGTGATTGTCTGCATGAACAGGCCGGACAATCTGTATCCGTGCCTCGGAAGCCTGGAGGAGCATTGCACCGTCTCCCATGAGATTCTGGTGGTGGCCTATCTCTTCTCCGGGAAGAATCTGGAGAAGGCGAGGGCCGACTGGCCGGAGGTGAAGTTCATCGAAAGCGACGAAATACGCGGTTTCTCCGAGAACAACAACCTCGCCCTGAGGCAGGCGCGCGGACGCTATTGCTTCGTGCTCAACGACGACACGGAGCTGCACTCGGACGTGATAGGGCGCCTGGTGGAAGACTTCGCGCATCTGCCGGAGAATGCGGCTATAGTCACGCCGAGGCTGCTGAACGCCGACGGAAGCCTGCAGCTTTGCGGCCGTCCGCCGTATCCTTCCCGCTATTACGTGCTGCAGCAGTGGCATCTCCACAGCGAGCCCAAGGACGACACGGTCGGGAAGACGGCCGTGTTCGGAGAAGTGTTCCAGACTTCCAACATTTCCGGTGCGGCGTTCCTGATAAGGACGGACGTGTTCCGCCGGGCGGGATGGTTCGACGAGCGCTATTTCTTCACACCCGAGGACATCGCCCTGTCGATGAAGCTGGGGGAAGCTGGCTACGGAGTGTATGTCGACCGGGCGGCTCAAGTGGTGCACAAATGGAAGACCACAGCTTCCGGGATGTCTGTGGCGGTGCGACCTGCGGCCATACGCGGTTCCCTGATTTTCTTCAGCCGGGGTTCTTCTGTCAGATATTTCCTGCTGGCGCTGCCCGTGTGGCTCGCCGAGTTCTCGAAGTACCTCAAGGCCTGCCTGCGCTGCGTGCTCCGGCCCTCACACGGGAATACGCTGAAACGGCGTACTTTCCGTGAGAACTGCGCCGCAGTCTTCAGCCGCCGCAGCCCGAAACGCATATTCATCGATTCCGTACGCAGATGGAAGCTCCTGTGACCTCCCGCTCCCCGCGAGTGCTTGCCGTCGTGGTGACCTACAACGCGATGCAGTGGGCGGACCGCTGCTTCGGCAGTCTGCTGGCCTCTTCTCCGAGACCTGACGTGCTTGCGGTCGACAACGGCTCGACCGACGGAACGTGCGGGCATGTCGCCGCCGCTTTCCCCGAGGTCGAAGTGCTCGGGAATACGGAGAACCTGGGTTTCGGGGCCGCGAACAACATCGGCCTCCGCAGGGCGCTCGACGGGGACTATGATTTCGTCTACCTGATGAACCAGGACGCATGGGTCGGTGAGGACACGTTGAGGCTGCTGACCGGAACCCACCGGCCGGAGTACGGGGTGCTCAGCCCCATGCAGCTGTCTGCCGACGGTGTTCCGGACGCCAATTTCCGCAGGAAATGCGGCAGAAGCCTGGAACGGGCCGGAGTCCTTATGGAGCCGCGTCCCGGGAAGACCTCTGCAAATGCCGGCGACGGCATCGTGGAGGTGCCTTTCGTGATGGCGGCGCACTGGCTGCTCAGCCGCGAGGCGATACGGCGCATAGGCGGATTCTCGCCGGCGTTCCGGCAATATGGCGAAGACGACAATTTCATAGACAGGCTGCACTGGCACGGACTGAAATGCGGGGTGGTCCCTGCGGCCTCCGCCGTGCACGACCGTTCCGGCAGGAGCCTGCCGAAGGAGAAGAGGATGCGGCTGAAATGCGTGGCGCCGACGGTCAAGCTCAGCGACCCCGGCCGCTGTCTGCCGCTGCGCCTCGTTCTGGAGCCGCTGGAGCTCGTGGCGATGAGCGTGAAGAACTTCTCCACCTATCCGCTGCGGCGTCTGCCGGAGCTCATGAGGCGCCTGCCGGAGCTCGTGCGGCTGCGTGCGGCGTCGATGTCCGAGGGCGCCTTCCTTTGATTTCTGTGCTAAAATTCCGTAATTCGCTCCCGTGAGCAATTCCGGGACACTCTTCAGACGCTATGTTTGGCTTATCAACACCGTGCGGCGTTACAGGCTGACGCGGCCGGAGATACTGGCACGCTGGGCCGGTGCGGCCGAGAACGACAAGCATCTTCCGATGCCGGAGAAGACATTCCACAACCATATAGACGCAATTGAAGAGATATTCAACCTGCGCATAAGGTGCAACCGCGCGGCAGGCGGCGTGTATGAGATTGAGGATGACGGCGACGGAGGCGACAACGGCCTGGCCGACTGGCTGCTCAGCACCATCTCGGTCAGCAATGCGATTCAGGAGAGCGCCGGATTGCGGAAGCGCATAATCTTTGAGAACATCCCTTCGGGGGAGAAGTACCTGCTTCCGCTTATCGAAGCCATGAGGGATTCGGTTAGAGTGCGCATGGTGTACGACAGCTTCCGCCGGCCCGATGCCACGCCTTTCGTGATAGAGCCGTATTGCGTGAAGGTGTCCAGGCAGCGCTGGTATGTGCTGGGCCGCACAGCCAAGGGAATGCGCACATATGCGCTGGACAGGATAGGCAGCCTGGAGGAGACCGGGGAGAAGTTCACGCTGCCGCCGGATTTCGACGCCTCGGAGTATTTCAGCGACAGCTACGGTATATATACCGTGGACAAAGTGAAGGCCCAGGACATAACCGTCAGGGTCGGTGAGGGACAGGACAGGTATTTCGACAGCCTGCCGCTGCACCATAGCCAGATTTTGCTGGAACGTTCCGGCGGTTTCTCCATATACCGCTATCATCTGGTGCCGACTTTCGATTTCATACAGGAGCTGCTTTCCCACGGGGAGGCGCTGGAGGTGCTTTCTCCCGAGCCGCTTCGGCGGCTGGTGGCCGGAAAAGTGGCCCGGATGAACGATTTCTATTCCGATTAGAGGGTCGGTGCCATTTTTTTACATTTTCCATAGGTAGTTTTGCAATGTCAAAAGAAAGGAGGAACTATCATGGAAAGAATCAAAAACCTTGAAATTCTGCAGCTCATACAGGACCTTGGCCTTGTGGAGACCGGAGAATCCCTGCTGGACGATGAGGCGTAGCCAGGCCGGTGGCAATTCAAGGCCGCCTCAACCGAAGCCCGGGGCATAAACGAATAAAGACCAGCCGGAATGGCTGGTCCTACGTGCGGACGATGAGACTCGAACTCATACAGGCGTATAATGCCCACTACCCCCTCAAAGTAGCGTGTCTACCATTTCACCACGTCCGCATACTTTGGGACTGCAAATGTATGCAATATTCTGGAAAACACAAAATTTTTTGAAAAAATCGAGCGGGGCTCCGCAATCATCATTTATTATGATTGACAGAAAGTGCATAAATGATGATATTTGCAGGATTAATTGCAACATCTATGACTCTGGATAAACTGGGAAAGGGCGAGTCTGCCGTAATCGTGAAAGTCGGAGGACAAGGCGAGCTGAGGCAGCATTTCCTTGACATGGGAGTCATTCCCGGACAGACCCTGACATTGACCAAGTTCGCTCCGCTCGGCGATCCGATGGAGCTGCTCATTAACGGTTATTCCTTGACTCTGCGTCTTGCGGACGCAGCTGAAATCGAGATAGAAAAACTGGACGTCGTCCCGGGCCTTGACGCCGACGCCGGGGCTCCGATAGAAGATGAGGACGAGCATCCCGGCTTCGGAGAAGAGGGCCGCTTCCATTCCAGGAAAGACGAGAACCCTCTCCCCAAGGGGACGGTGCTCACCTTTGCCCTGGCCGGCAACCAGAACTGCGGCAAGACCACCCTGTTCAACCAGCTCACGGGGGCGAACCAGCATGTGGGGAACTTCCCCGGGGTCACCGTCGACCGCAAGGACGGAGTTATCCGCGGCCATCAGGATACGCTGGTGACCGACCTGCCGGGAATCTATTCGCTTTCCCCCTACACCTCCGAGGAGATAGTGTCCAGGAATTTCATCCTGGAGGAGAAGCCCAGGGCGATAATCAACATAGTCGATGCCGGCAATATCGAGAGGAATCTCTATCTGACCATGCAGCTGCTGGAGCTGAACGTCCCCATGGTGCTGGCGCTCAATATGATGGATGAGGTTGAGGGCAATGGCGGTTCCGTTCGTGTGAACGATATGGAAAGGTTGCTCGGCATACCCGTGGTGCCCATATCAGCAGCGAAGAACGAAGGCGTGGACGAACTTGTCCAGCACGCCGTGCACATCGCAAAATATCAGGAGCAGCCGCAGCGTCAGGATTTCTGCGGCAAGAATGACTACGGCGGAGCCGTCCACCGCTGCATCCACGGCATAATGCACCTTGTCGAGGACCATGCCAGACGCGCCGGGCTGCCCATCCGCTTCGCCGCGAGCAGACTGATAGAAGGCGACGCCGAGGTGACTGCGAAGCTGGACCTCTCTGAGAACGAGAAGGAAATGGTCGAGCACATAATCCGCCAGATGGAGGATGAGCGCGGTCTCGACAGGTGTGCTGCCATGGCCGACATGCGCTTCACCTTCATCAAGCGTCTTTGCGCCCGGACCGTGGTCAAGCCCCGGGAGAGCCGGGAATACCGCCGCAGTCTCAGCATGGACAGCGTGCTGACGGGGAAGTATACGGCCCTGCCGATTTTCGCCGTGGTCATCTCTCTGGTCATCTGGCTGTCGATTGACGTGCTGGGTGCTCCGGTGCAGGGATGGATAGAATCCGGAATGAACTGGCTCACGGGCGTGTGCGATGGCGCACTGGGCCGCTGGGGCGTGTCCCCGGCGTTGCGCTCCCTGGTCAGCGTCGGCATTTTCGGCGGCGTGGGCACCGTGGTCAGCTTCGTCCCGATAATCGTGTTCATGTATTTCTTTCTGTCGATGCTCGAGGACAGCGGCTACATGGCCAGGGTGGCGTTCGTGTTCGACAAGCTTTTCCGCAGGCTCGGGCTCAGCGGGCGCAGCATCGTCCCACTGCTCGTGGGCTTCGGATGCACCGTGCCTGCGGTGATGTCCACAAGGACGCTGCCGTCCGCGAGGGACAGGAAGATGACGATCCTGCTGACCCCGTTCATCAGCTGTTCGGCGAAGATTCCCATCTATGCCTTCCTGACGAACATGTTCTTCCCCGGACACGGCGGACTGGTGCTTGTGATATTGTATCTGTCGGCGATTCTTGTGGGTCTGGCGGTGGCCCTGTGCTCAAAGGCGGTTTCGCATGCAAGGCCGGCCCCTTTCGTCATGGAGCTTCCGAACTACCGTCCGCCCGGAGCCCGGAATGTGCTGCGGCTCATGTGGGATAAGACCAAGGACTTCCTGCAGAGGGCGTTCACGGTGATTTTCGTGGCCTCCATCGTAATCTGGTTCCTCCAGTCCTTCGATTTCAGGCTCAACCTCGTCGGTAGCCAGGACAGCATGCTGGCGCTCATGGCCGGAGCCGTCGCCCCGGTCTTCGCCCCGCTCGGCCTCGGGGACTGGCGCATAGTGACAGCCCTGATAAGCGGTTTCCTCGCGAAGGAGAGCGTGGTCTCCACCCTGCAGGTGCTGGACGCGACGGCCGTGCTCACGACCCTGACCGCGATTCCCATGCTGGCTTTCTGCCTGCTGTACACTCCCTGTGTGGCGGCGGTGGCGGCGGTGCGCAGGGAGCTTGGCGGCAGGTGGGCGGTATTCATGGTGGTGTTCCAGTGTCTGGTCGCATGGTTGTGCGCACTGCTGGCGTATCTGGTCGCGGGTCTGTTCATCTGACGGGAATATGAGCATAGCCGACATAATAATACTGGTGGTCGTGATTGCGGCGCTCGCCGTGGCGCTGAGGTATCTGAAAAAGCATCCGCAGACTGACGGATGCGACGGAGCGTGTGCCTCGTGCGGCAGAAAGGACGGCTGCTCTTCCGCCGGAGACGGCGGGGACCGGGATTCGGACGGAAAAAAACAGATGTGACATGGAGATTTTTTCAGGAAACATGAAGGTGTCGGAGCTGGCGGACTGCAACTGCCGGCTGCTGCTTGTCCTTTCCCGGCTGGGGATTTCGGGAAGTTTCGGCGAGAAGACGCTTGCCGAGGTCTGCTCCAGGGCGGGGCTCGACACAGATACGGTCCTGCTCATCTGCCGGGTATATTCTTCTTCGGATTACCGGCCTTCGATGAGGGAGGTGCGGCGCTGCCGGGCGGAGGACGTCGTGCGCTATGTCAGGCGGTCGCACGATTTCTACCTTCGCAACGCCATCGAGTCCATAGCCGCTTCCATAGAAAGGCTCATCGAGCCTTGCCGGCCTGCGCAGCAGCAGGTGATATGGGATTTCTTCTCGGGCTATAAGGAGGAGCTGCTCAGGCATTTCGCGTTCGAGGAGGAAGAGGTGATACCGTACGTGGACGAACTTCTCGAGGGCCGCAGGAACCCGGCGTTCAGCATACATTATTTCGAGGAGAACCACACCAACATAGACGAGAAGCTGTCCGACCTCAAGAACATCGTGATGAAGTCGCTTCCGCACGAATGCGATGATTCCCTGCGCCTTAACCTGCTTCAGGACCTTTACGCCCTTCAGGACGACCTCCGTTCGCATACCTGCATAGAGGACCATATTCTGGTGCCCGTCGCCAGGCTTCTGGAAGGGACGAGGGGTTCCGGCGCCCGGCATGAGGAGGCGCATGTCGAGGAGGATGATGAGACCGAGCTCTCCGAGAGGGAGAAGGAGATTCTGATATGCGTGGCCAGAGGCATGATAAACAAGGAGATAGCCGATTCGCTGAACATCTCCATCAACACGGTGATTACGCACCGCCGCAACATCACGCGCAAAATCGGAATCCGCTCCATCCCCGGTCTTACGGTCTATGCGATTCTGAACGGGCTCATAGACATCAAGGATGTGGAGCAGGGTCTTGGATAAGAATCGGGCTTGTGCTATATTTGAAGCAGTGTAAAACTGTTTTTGCCGAATCATGGCCCTGGTGCTGAATCCCCCGGTTCCGGGAAGAATACTTCTTCATTCCTGCTGCGCCCCCTGCTCGGGTGCGGTGCTGGAGTGCATGGTGCAGAACGGTCTCCGCCCGACCGTCTTCTTCAGCAATTCGAACATAGTCCCGAGGGAGGAATACGAGCTGCGCAAGTCCGAGCTGCGGCGCTATTGCGATTTCCTCGGAGTCGGGGCCGTGGATGATGAATACGACCATGGCGCCTGGCTTTCTGCGGTGCGCGGTCTGGAAAACAGTCCGGAGAGAGGCCCGCGCTGCACCGAATGTTTCCGTTTCAGACTCCTGCGCGCGGCCCGTTATGCCGCCCGGAACGGTTTCGCGGTGCTGACCACGACGCTGGCGTCCTCGCGATGGAAGAATCTTGACCAGGTCAATGCGGCGGGGGAGTGGGCATGCGCCGAACTGGCGGGCGTTCCGGTATTCTGGCCTATGAATTGGCGTAAGGGCGGCCTTCAGCCCCGCCGCGGCGAAATCATCCTCGAGCAGAATTTCTACAACCAGACCTGGTGCGGCTGCGAATTTTCAAGGCGGGTCTCAGAAACGGAACTTCACTCCGGCGGAAAGTAAGCCCTGGGTGCCGACATTCATTTCCAGGAAACCCCTGACGTTCCTTCCTCCGAAGTCCATGCCCACGGGCGTCAGGCAGGTGCAGGGGGCCGCGCTGGTGGGGCCTTCAGGATCGATCAGGAGCATTACTCCGAGGGCTAGCTTGGAGTATATGCTGACGTGACTGTCCTGAAGCCATCTGAGGGTTACTGCCGGCATTATGGAGATGTTTCTGTACATGGTTCCGTCCACGACAGCTTCGATGCCTGTGCCGGGAAGGATGAGCCGTGCGACAGGCAGGGTGCTGGCTTCATAGCACACGGTACCTCCGACCGCCCAGCGGCTGTTGAAGTAGTGCCGGTAATCGACGGCGGCTGTTCCCATGCTTTCCAACCTGTCCACGTCCAGCCGGAAAGAGTAGAGTACGTTCCTGAAAAGCACTCCCGTCAGATAGTAGGCCGAGCCCCAGCCATACGACACCGAGACTTCGTTTTTCGGGAGATTGCCGCCATCCCGGGGCGCAGGCCCGGCATATCCTCCGGCGTATGGCGCGGAGACAAGCAGTGCGGCGAGAGTAAGAAACAGCAGTTTTTTCATGCGAAAAGCGGTTAGTCAATGACAAAGATAAAAAATTTCAGCCTGATGTTTGCATATATATAAAAATGTATTACCTTTGCAGTGTATTAGTTTAATAAGACATCGACAACAAACGGACAAAACATTGAAGGATATATGCTGATAGAAGTCAAAGGCGTCAACAAGACCTACAACAACGGGCAGCCTCTCCATGTGCTCAAGGGCATAGACCTGAACGTGGACAAAGGCGAGTTCGTATCCATAATGGGCGCTTCCGGTTCGGGCAAGTCCACGCTCCTGAACATTCTCGGAATCCTCGACAACTACGATTCCGGCGAATATAGGATTGACGGCAAGCTGATATGGAACCTCAGCGAGAAGAAGGCGGCGGAGTACCGCAACAGGCTGATAGGTTTCGTGTTCCAGTCGTTCAACCTGATTTCGTTCAAGACGGCGGTCGAGAACGTCGAGCTGCCTCTGTTCTATCAGGGGGTCAGCCGCCGCAAGCGCCGCGACCTGGCGATGGAGTACCTGGACCGTCTGGGCCTCGCGAACTGGGCCTCCCACTATCCCAACGAGATGTCCGGAGGGCAGAAGCAGCGCGTTGCGATAGTCCGTGCGCTGATCACCAACCCGAAGATCATCCTCGCCGACGAACCTACCGGAGCCCTCGACTCCAAGACCTCCGAAGAGGTGATGCAGCTGCTCGCCGACCTCAACCGCAAGGACGGAGTCACCGTGATAGTCGTGACCCATGAGAGCGGGGTCGCCAACTGTACCGACCGCATCATCCACATCAAGGACGGACTCATCGGAAAGATCGAGGACAACCGCGAGCATCACGCATCCCGCTTCGGCGCAGACACCATAATGAAATGAGAGACCTTTTCGTTGAAATATATGAGAGCATACGCCGCAACAAGCTGCGTACCTGCCTGACCGGTTTCGCGGTGGCCTGGGGCATCTTCATGCTCATAGTGCTGCTCGGCGCCGGCAACGGGGTGCTCAACGCGTTCACGGTCGGCAGCAGCACGCTTTCCACCAACACGATGAGCGTGAGCGGCGGATTCACCACCAAGCCCTACGCCGGCTTCCAGCAGGGCCGCCTGATCACCCTCGACGAGAGCGACATCGACCTCACCGCCGGAGACTTCTTCTCCAGCTATGTCGACGACGTGACGGCCACCGTCTCCACGGGCGTCACCGTGAACTACGGCGACAAGTACAGCAGCTGCACCATCCAGGGCGTCTATCCGGAGCGTGCGGAGATGGAGAAGATACAGGTGCTGCACGGACGCTTCATCAATCCGAACGACATAGCCGGGGTGCGCAAGGTGGCCGTGCTGCCCGAGACCCTGGCGGAGCGCCTGGTGTCCGATGCTGACGAAGTCCCGGGACTCGTGGGCGCCTACATCAAGGTGGAGGACCTCGTGTTCAGGGTCGTGGGCATCACCGAGGCGGACATGATGACCAACAGCAACTCGGTCTACGCCCCCTTCCCCACGGTGCGCGGCATCTGGCTGCCGGGCGAGGACATAAGCAACCTCACCTTCAGCTTCCACGGACTCGAGACCGAGGAGGACAACGAAGCCTTCGAAGCGGATTACCAGGCCGCGATAAACCTCAACCACCAGGCGGCTCCGGATGACGAAAGCGCGGTCTGGATCAGTAACCGCGTCATGCAGAACATGCAGATGGAGAAAGGGCGCAACATCCTGACGACCGCGCTCTGGATAGTCGGCCTGTTCACCCTGCTGAGCGGAGTCGTGGGAGTCAGCAACATCATGCTGATCACCGTCAAGGAGCGCACCCATGAATTCGGCATACGCAAGGCCATAGGCGCAAGCCCCTGGAGCCTCACCAAGCTGATCATCGCGGAAAGCGTCAGCATAACGGCCTTCTTCGGCTACATAGGCATGGCGTTGGGCATGTTCACCTGCGAGCTGCTTGACAAGACCCTCGGACAGTCGTCCTCGACCGTCCTCGGAACCCAGGTTTCGGTATTCGTCAATCCCACCGTCGGGCTTGACGTGGCCCTCGAAGCCACATTGCTGCTGATAATCGCCGGCACGATAGCCGGACTCTTCCCCGCGCGCCGCGCCGCCAAAGTAAGACCCATAGAAGCACTTAGAGCAGAATGAGATTCGATATAGACACATTCACCGAGATTACGGATTCGCTGACCCGTAACAAGAGCCGCAGCTTCCTCACGGGGTTCGGCATATTCTGGGGCATCTTCATGCTGCTCTTCCTGATGGGAGGCGGACAGGGGGTCAAGGACATGCTCTACCGTAACTTCGAGGGCTTCGCGACCAATACCACCATCATCGTCTCCGACAGGACCTCCGAGCCCTACGCCGGTTTCCAGCGCGGACGCTACTGGAGCCTGAACTACAATGACGTGGACCGAATCAAGGCCATGGTCCCCGGACTTGAGACCGTGACGCCGCAGGTCTCCAACTGGGGTCAGGACGCGGTCTTCGGAGAGAACAGCGTCGAGGCGAACGTCAGGGGCATCTATGCCGACTACTCGATGATAGAGACTCCCAAAATCAAGTACGGACGCTATCTCAACGATGCCGACGTACGCCAGGAGCGCAAGGTCTGCGTGATAGGAAAGCGCATCTACGAGGCCCTCTTCCCCGAAGGCGGCGACCCCTGCGGCCGGAGAATCAAGGTCGGGCCCGTCTACTACCAGATAGTCGGGGTGGATTTCAATGCCGGCAACATCAGCATCAACGGCTCCGCCGACATGGCGGTCTCCGTGCCGCTCCCCGTGGTCCAGAAAGTATATGGCCGTGGCGACGTGGTGGATCTGATCTGCCTGACCGGAAAATCCGGAGTCAGCATGACTGCGGTCGAACCCATACTGCGCGAAGTCATGGCCCGCGAGCACAAGTTCAACCCCGATGACAAGCAGGCCATGTTCGTGCTAAACACCGAGGAGATGTTCTCGCTGGTGGACAATCTGTTCATCGGAATCAACTTCCTGATTCTGCTCATCGGCCTCGGGACAATACTCGCCGGAGCCATCGGAGTCAGCAACATCATGATGGTCACGGTCAAGGAGCGCACCACCGAAATCGGCATCCGCCGCGCAATCGGCGCCACTCCCCGCGACATACTCGGCCAGATAATCATGGAGAGCATATCGCTGACCCTGCTGGCGGGCAGCCTCGGAATAGTGTTCTCGGTCTTCATGCTGAACATCCTCGAAATGATCAACGGAGACGGCACCTCCTTCCAGGTGGGCTTCTGGACCGCAGTTGCGGCAATGGCCTTCCTTGCGCTTCTCGGCGTGCTCGCCGGCCTTGCGCCCGCATCCCGCGCAATGAACATAAAACCCGTGGATGCAATGAGAGACGAATAATATAAACATGAGATAACAATGAAAAAAGCAATCAAGTACATTATCCTCGCCATCGTGGCGGCGGTCATCATCGGCACCTTCGTGTCGCTCTACAAGAAGTCCCGTCCCGAAGTCGTCAGCTGGCAGCAGCTGGAGGCCATGGTGATGGACATCCAGAAGACCACCGTGGTGACCGGCAAGATAGAGCCGCGCAACGAGGTCGAGGTGAAGCCCCAGATCAACGGCATCATATCCGAAATCTACAAGGAGGCCGGAGAACAGGTCATGGAGAACGAAATCATCGCGAAGCTCAAGGTGATTCCCGACATGGGGTCGCTGAGCTCGGCCGAGTCCCGCGTGCGTCTTGCCGACATCAACCTCAAGCAGGCGCAGACCAATTATGAGAGGGAGAAAATTCTCTATGACAAGGATCTCGTAAGCGCAGAGGAATACGACCAGGTGGTGCAGGCCCTCGAACAGGCCAAGGAGGAGCGCGCGGCCGCCCAGGAGAACCTCGAGGTCATCAGGGACGGTGTCTCATCGACCAACGCCACCGAAAGCTCTACCCTGATTCGCTCCACCATAACCGGACTCATCCTCGACATCCCGGTCAAGGTCGGCAATTCCGTGATCCAGGCCAACACGATGAACGACGGTACCACTGTCGCGACCGTGGCCGACATGTCTGACCTTATCTTCAACGGCAGCATCGACGAGACCGAGGTCGGACTGCTGGTCGAGGGCATGCCCATGCACATCACGATAGGAGCCCTTCCCGAATATTCTTCCGAGGCCTCGCTGGAGTACATATCTCCCAAGGCCACCGAGGAGAACGGGGCCAGCGAGTTCCAGATAAAGGCTGCCCTTCCGACGGACGACGGCACCACGATACGCTCGGGCTACAGCGCAAATGCCGAGATAGTGCTCCAGGAAGCCAAGGATGTGCTTTCCGTGCAGGAGAGCGCGCTCGAGTTCGAGGGCGACAGCGTCTATGTATATCTGATGACGGCGCCCCAGGTGTTCGAGCGCAGGAGCATCACCACCGGTATCAGCGACGGTATCAATATCGAAGTCCTTTCCGGCCTCGGGGAGGGTGACAAGGTGAGGGGTCCCCAGATAATAAGCGAATAAGCCATGAAAAGGTATATGTTCACAACCGCTCTCGCCGCAGGTCTCTGTGTCTGCGCGGCGGCACAGCCCGAGGGGCCGTGGAGCCTCAAGGACTGCACAGACTATGCGCTCGAGCATAACATAAGCGTGCGCCAGAGCGGAATCAGCGTGCAGCAGAAGGAGATAGATCTCAACACGGCGCAGGCGCGCAGGCTTCCGGGGCTCTCCCTCGGCGCCTCGGAGAACGTCTCGTTCGGACGAGGCCTTACCGCCGACAACACCTACACAAACTCCAACACGAGTTCCACTTCGTTCAGCCTCGGCGCAGACCTGCCTATATTCCAGGGCTTCCAGATCAACAACGGCATAAAGCGCGGCAGGCTGCAGCTCGATGCGGCCATGGCCGACCTCGAGAAGGCGAAAGACGATATCAGGGTGTCGGTGGCGCAGGCGTATGTTCAGATACTCTATAACGAACAGATAGCCCGGGTCGCACGCGTGCAGGTAGCCCACGATTCGACCCTGCTGGAGCAGATAGAGGTAAGGGAGCATGCGGGGACGGCCAGCGCGGCGGATGTCTCCGCCCAGAAGGCCGCCCTGGCGCAGAGCCGTCTGAACTGCGTACAGGCCGAAGGGAACCTTCAGATTGCCCTGCTGGAACTCACTCAGCTTCTGGAACTCCCTTCTCCTGAAGGCTTCTCGATAGTCTCTCCTTCCGTCGAGGCCCTCGAGCCTCAGATGCTGATGAATCCGGAGGACATCTATGCCCGGGCTCTGGAGATAAGGCCTGCGATAAAGTCGGCACAGCTGGGACTGCAGTCCGCCGAGATAGACATAGCCGACGCGAAGGGCGCGTTCCTCCCGTCGCTTTCGCTCAACGGAGGCATAGGTACCAACTACTATACGACTACGGACAGGGATTTCGGTTCTTTCGGCAACCAGCTCAAGAACAATTTCAGCCAGTATGTCGGGCTGTCGCTCAGCATACCCATATTCACCCGCTTCTCCAACCGCAACAGTCTCAGGAGCGCCAGGCTCAGCTATGCCAATACTCAGCTTCTGCTGGAGAGCGAGAAGAAAGCCCTCTACAAGGAAATCCAGCAGGCCTACTATAACGCCCTCACCTCGCAGAGCCGTCTGTCGAGCAGCCGGGAGTCCGCCGCGAGCGCGCGGGAGCATTATGGTATGGTAGAACAGAAATATATCAACGGCAAGGCCAGCGTTACTGACTACAACGATGCCAAGAACAATTTCCTGCAGGCCGAGTCGGAGTATATCCAGGCGCGCTACGAGTGCCTGTTCCAGACCAGGCTGCTGGATTTCTACCGGGGAGAGGAAATAGTCTTCTGACGGCTCTTTTCTCGGAAAAAAATATCATCTTTGCACTCGTTGTAAAGATGATATTTGATTTATGGGTAAGACTGTTCTCGTGTCCGGCGGTGCCGGCTATATAGGAAGCCATGTCACGGTGGAACTCTGCGCCGCAGGCTATGATGTCGTGGTCGCGGACAACATGTCCAACTGCGACATGAGCGGATATGACGGCGCCTGTGCCATAACCGGATGCAGGCTCCCTTTCCATAAGATGGATTTCTGCGATGCGGCGGCCGTAGACGGGCTCTTTGCTGAGTACGGGATAGACGCGGTGATCCATTTCGCCGCATTCAAGGCCGTCGGCGAGTCTGTGGCCGAGCCCCTGAAATACTATCACAACAACCTCCTGTCCTTCATGAACATCCTCCGGGCCGCAAGGGAGCACGGCGGCTGCAACGTGCTGTTCTCCTCGTCGGCCACGGTCTACGGACAGGCGGAGAAGCTGCCCGTTACCGAGGAGTCGCCGCGCCTGCCGGCAACATCGCCCTACGGCAACACCAAGCAGATATGCGAGGATATCCTGAGGGACTGCGTCTCTGCCTACGGTGACATACGCGGAACGGCCCTGCGCTACTTCAACCCCATAGGAGCGCATCCGTCCGCACTTATCGGCGAGCTGCCCCGCGGCGTGCCCAACAACCTCGTCCCCTTCATCACGCAGACGGCCATAGGCAAGAGGGAGGTCCTGAGCATATTCGGAAACGACTATCCCACTCCCGACGGCACCTGTCTGAGGGACTATATAGACATAGTCGACCTTGCCAGGGCGCATGTGTGCGCTGTGTCGAGGATGCTCGACGGCAGGATGAAGGAGGCATACGAAATCTTCAACATCGGCACCGGACGGCCCGTGTCCGTGCTCGAGCTGGTGAAGAGTTTCGAGAGGGTGAACGGCCTGAAGCTGAACTACAGGTTCGCTCCCCGCAGGGAGGGGGATGTGACGGCCGTCTGGGCCGATCCCTCGAAGGCGGAAAGGGAGCTCGGCTGGAAGGCATCGAGGTCTCTCGACGAGACCCTCGCGTCGGCATGGGCCTGGGAAAGACATCTTGCCGGAAAATGACATGCTGGTAGGTCTCATAAGCGATACGCACGGGGTGTTCGGCCCCGAGTTCAGGGATTTCCTCGAGCCCGTGGATGTGCTCTGGCATGCCGGAGATTTCGGCGGCGGACTGGACTTCGCGGAGAGCATCGCCGCGTTCAAGCCTCTGACGGGAGTCTACGGCAACTGCGACGGACAGGACATCAGGAGGGTCTATCCCGCTTTCCAGTATATCGAAGAACAGGGCCTGAGGATACTCATGACCCACATAGGCGGCTCTCCCGGGCATTACGACCTCAGGGCGCACGGCCTAATAGACAGTTACCGTCCCGACGTGTTCGTCTGCGGGCACTCGCATATCCTGAAAGTCATGTCCGACAAGGCGAACGGGCTGCTGTATATCAATCCTGGTGCCGCCGGGCTCCAGGGCTGGCAGGTGTTCCGCACCGCCCTGCGCTTCAGGATAGAGGGCGGACAGGTGTGCGACATGGAAGTGTTCAGGCTGCCGCGGAGCGGAGCAAGGTGATTTCGTGCTATGGCAAAGACGACAAAGACCATATGGTACTGCACCTCGTGCGGCAACGAGAGCCCCAAATGGATGGGGCGCTGCCCGGCGTG
>OHMX01000182.1_pt1 | contig 36157 bp, 23 predicted proteins | sample 1569471 | NCBI WGS metagenome assembly OHMX01 (sample SAMEA3879547, study PRJEB24766) | human gut metagenome | biome: human-associated habitat; feature: feces | place: USA | collected 1985/1987
GGTTCTGCTGCCTTATGCAAGAAATAAAAAATGGAATTGATAGAACCCACCTTAAAAGAAGCCTGCGGCATGCAAGGTTTCCGCCCTGCCGCCCTTTTGTTTGTAGAACGGTCCCGTACCTTACGTTTTACTGTATGAGAAATCAACCACCGCATCCTATGAAAAGAATACTGATCCTGCTGCTTGCTGCCGCCGGGGTGGCGGGCAGCATTCGTGCCCAGAGTTACAGTCAGCTCTGGCAACAGGCCGACGAGGCCGTGCGCCAGGACTTGCCCCAGACGGCCCTGGCCGCCGTGCGCCGGGTCGGCGACAAGGCGCTGGCCGAAAACGACGACGCCCAGCTGCTCCGTGCCGCCCTGGCCGCCCAACAGTTGCAGGCCGCCGTGTCGCCGGACAGCGGCCGCGTGGTCCTGGCGCGCATGGAAGCGGCCCTGGCCCGCGAGGAGCGTCCCGTGGTGCGCGCGCTGTGGCACGGCGCGCTGGGCTGCCTGCTCCAGTCCGTCTCCACCGCCCGCGACACGGCCGACCTCCGCCGTGCCCGGACCCATCTGCTGGCCTCGTTGGCCGACCTCCCTGCCCTGTCGGCCGCCCGCGCCGCCGACTTCGTCCCCCTCTTCCGCGAGGGCGGGGACAGCCGCTACTTCGGCAACGACGTGCTCCACGTGCTCTGGCGTTCGGCCGCCGACTCGCGGTGTCTGCCGGACAGCACCCGGGCGGCGCTGAGCGGGGCCGTGGCGCGCCACTATGCCGCCGCCGGCCGCCGCGAAGCCGCCCTGCTGGTCCGCCTGGACAGCGTGGCGGACCTCTCCCCGGTGCCCGGGCGCCTCGATGAGCAACCCGCCTGGCGGGCCCTGTCGCGCCTGGCCGGCGAATACCGCGACCTGCCGCTCAACGTAGAGACCTACGTCGCCCTGACGGAGCTCGGCGGCTACGGACAGGCCGAGGAGCAAGCCGACAGTTTGCGCCTCGCCGCCGCCCGCACCGGGCTCGAACTGTACGGCAGGGAGCCGCGTGCCGCCGTGTTGCACAACTTCGTGACCCGCATCGGGCTGCCCAGCCTCCAGGTTTCGGGCGCCGTGCCCCTCTGCTATCCCGGCCGCCCCGTACGCCTCGCCTTCGAGGGCCGCAACGTGCGCCGGGCCGAAGTGCGTTTCACGCGGCTCGACCTGTCGGCCCGGACGCTGGACCATGCTTCCACGTCCTGGACGCTCAAGGCGCTCCGCCGCCACCGCACGGGCCGCGTGCAGACCCTGGGGCGCGACCTGGCGCCCCTGCCCGCCTACCGCCGGCAACGGGACAGCATCGACTGGACCCCGTCCGCGCCCGGCGTCTACCTCTGCGAGCTGCTGGCGGACGGGACGGCGTTGGACCACTGCGTTGTCCACGTGACACGCCTCCAGCCCCTGCAGCTGGCGCAACCCGACGGGAAGCTGCGCCTCGTTGTGGTCGACGCCCGCAGCGGGCATCCCGTTCCGGGCGCCCGGGTCGTAGCGGTCGACGGCAATGGCCGTCAGCAGGCGGCCTATACCATCGACGCCACGGGGACGCTCTCGCTCACCCCTCCCTCCGGCCGTAGCGCCGGCTCCTGCTATGTCTCGGTTTCCGGCGACGAGGCGGCGCCCGCCTTCACCCTTTCGGCCGCCGGCGGGACGTCGCTCCGGAGCTGCACGGCCCGGGAGGAAAAGCCCGTGCAACGCCTGGAACTCTTCACCGACCGGGCCATCTATCGGCCGGGACAGACGGTCTGCCTCGGCGCCGTGGCCTACGAGCGGCAGGGCGACGATTTCCGCGTTGTCCCCGACTTCTCGGGCTGGGTGCGACTGCTCGACGTGAACAGCCGCGCCGTGGACTCCGTGCGGCTGACAGCCGACGCGTTCGGCGCGGCAGGCGCACGGCTCACGCTCCCCGAGGCCTGTCTGCCGGGCCGTTTCCTGCTGCGCTGCGAATGGAACGGCAGCAGCTACCAGACCAGTGTCCAGGTCGAGGAGTATAAGCGCCCGACGTTCACGGCCGAGGTGGAGCCCGTCCGCACTACTTACGCCCTCGGCGACACGGTGCCCGTGTGGGGCCGCGTGCGGACTTATACCGACCTGCCCGTAGCGGACGCGACGGTGCGCTGGGAGGTGACGCGCCGTGCCTGGCTGTGGAGCGCGGAGGCCCTGCCCGCCGCCAGCGGGACGGTGCGCACCGACGCTGACGGCCGCTTCTGCGTGCCCGTGGTGCTGGCCTGCCGGCCCGGAGAACAGTCGTCGTGGCGGCTGGCCCGCTTCTCCTACGTCCTGACGTTCGACGCGACGGCCGGGAACGGCGAGACGGCCAGCGGCAGCTACACCCTGAGCGCCGCCACCCGGGCCGCCTGGTTCGAGACGTCGTGGCCGCAGACCGTCTGCCGCGAACAGTTGCCCGCCGTCCAGGTGTGGCAACGCAACGCCCAGGGCCAGAACGTGGAGGCCGAGGGGCGCTATGAGCTGCGCCGCGACGGCCGGCTGCTGGCCGAGGGTGCGTTCCGCACGGGCCAGACCTTCGTGCCCGAGGCCCTGCGCGCCCTGCCGTCGGGCGAGTATCAGCTCATCCACCGCCTGTTGCCCGGCCCCGACGCCGTAGCCGCGCCCGACACGGCCCGCCTGCTCCTCTTCTCGGAACACGACACGCGGCCCGCCTCACCGGCCGTCTGCTGGACGGACGTACGCCCGAGCGCCGGCCGCGACTCGGCGCGCGTGCTCCTCGGCTCGTCGGCCGACAGCGTCCTGCTCTTCTACGACCTGTTCATGGCCGACCGCCTGCTGGAAAGCCGCCGCATCGCCTTCTCCGATTCGCTCTTGCGCTTCGACCTGGCCTGGCAGCCCGCCTACGGCGACTGCGCCCGCGCCGTCTTTGCCTTCGTGAAAGACGGACAGGTCTACCGCGCCGAAGCCACGGTGGAGCGGCCCGTTCCCGAGAAGCGCCTGGTGCTCTCGTGGAGCACGTTCCGCTCGCGCCTGGTGCCGGGGCAGCAGGAAGAGTGGCGCCTGCGCGTGACCTATCCCGACGGCCGCCCCGCTCGGGCCTCCGTCATGGCCCGCCTCTACGACGCGTCGCTCGATGCCCTGGCCGCCCGCCCGTGGGCTTTCTCCGGGCTGGGCATCTACCGCCGGCAGCCCGTGGCCTACTGGCAGGGCGACCGCTATACGTACTTCTCGCTCTCCGGCGCGGGGGCGGTCCGGATGCGCCGCGTCCCGTCGCTCGTCTTCACGGACTGGGCGGACGGGCTCTTCTCCTACGGTCCGCGGACCTACGGCGTCGTGTCCATAGCCGAGCGGGCCATGTCCGCCAGCCTGGACGAGGCGGCCGTGACCGACGGCCTGATGCAGCGCTCCCTGCGCCCGCAGCTGCTCGCCAAGTCGGCCGCGCCCGTCAATGCGGCGGCCGGGAGCGGCGGTGCCGTGAGCGCGCCGACGCCCCGTACGAACTTTGCCGAGACGGCCTATTTCCATCCCTCGCTCCATACGGACTCGACCGGCACGGTGGGCATCGCCTTCACGCTGCCCGAGAGCCTGACGTCGTGGAACTTCTCCGCGCTGGCCCACTCCGTAGCGATGGACTACGGCGGACTGGACACGACGGTCGTGGTCCGCAAGGACTTCATGGTGCAGGCAGCCCTGCCGCGCTTTGTCCGCGAGGGCGACCGCACGGACCTGGCCGCGACGCTGCGCAACCTCTTGCCCCGCGCGGTCGACGTCACGGTGCGCCTCGAGGTCGTGGACGCGGAGACCGGCCGCACGGTGGCCGATGCGCGCGAACAGGTGCGCCTGTCGGCCGACAGTTCCTGCCTGGTCCGCTTCCCGTTCCAGGCGACCGTGGGCGACGCCGTGCTGGTCTGCCGCCTGACGGCCGGGGGCGACGGATTCAGCGACGGGGAAGAGCACTACCTGCCCGTGCTCTCGAACCGGGTGAACGTGACGCGCACCCTGCCCTTCTCGCTGACGGAAGCGGGCTCAGTGACGCTGCGCCTCGACACGCTCTGGACTTCCAAGGAGGCCACGCGCCGGCGCCTGACGGTGGAGCTCTCCTCCCGGCCGGCGTGGTACGCCGTTGCGGCCCTGCCCGTGCTGGCCGACGCCCAGTGCCGCAATGCTGAGGAGTGGGCCACGCGCTACTATGCCCTGAAGCTGGGCGGATACGTGGGCCAGCTCAATCCGGCGGTGAAGGCCGCCCTCGACTCGGCCGCCGGCGGCGAGGCCCCGGCCGACGCCCTGGCCCGCCTCGTGGCCGGGCAGGCCGGATGGGCCGAGGAGACGCCCTGGCTGGCCGAGGCCGCCGCCGAAGTTCGCCGCGCCGCCGCGCTCCGTTCGCTCTTCGACCCGGCCGTCTCCGCCGCGAAGGAATACACGGCGCTCGACAAGCTGCGTGACTTGCAGCGCGCCGACGGCTCGTGGAGCTGGTACGAGGGCATGGCGGGCAACGCCGCCGTCACGACCCAGGTGGCCGTGCTCCTGGCCCGCGTGCAAGCCTTTACGGGCGACGGGACGGCGGCCGACGTCCTGAAGCGCGCCCTCGGCTTCCTCCAGACCCGCGCCGCCGCCGAGGCGGAACGCCTGCACGAGGCCGAGCAGCGCACCGGCACGGCGCCGCAGCTGCCCCGGGAACAGTTGCGCTACCTCTACGTGCGCGCCCTCCTGGGCCTGGAACCCGACGACGACGCCCGCTACCTGCTCGGCCTGACCGAGGCCCAGGCGGCAGGGATGAACTTGCAGGACAAGGCGATGGCTGTGCTCGTCCTGGCGCAGAGTGGCCGCGAAGAGACGGCCCGCCGGCAGCTGCAAAGTCTCCTGGAATATACCGTCGCCGCGCCCGGTCGGGGCCGTTACTTCGACACGGCGCGTGCCCCGCTGTCCAGGGAGTCGTACCGCATTCCTACGCAGACGGCCGTCATCGAGGCTTTGCAGCGCCTCTGTGCGCCGGGCGACAAACGCGTGGAGGAGCTGCGGCTCTGGCTGATGCAGGCCAAGCGGACGCAGGCCTGGGAGACGGGCCGCGCCACGGCCGATGCGGTCTACGCCCTGCTGGTGTCTTCGCCTTTGTCCTCGAGCCGGGCCCGCCTGGATGCGGGCGCGCCGCTCTACTATACGCTCAGCAAGGGGCGGCGCATTGTCGGCGTCAACGCCGCCTCGACCACGCAGGCCCTCGCTACGGCGGGCTACACGCGCGACAGTTACGCCGCCGCGCCGGCCGTCGATGCGACCCGCCTCACCGTAAGGAAGGCGGACGACGGCCTGTCCTGGGGCGCCGTTTATGCCAACTTCAACGTGCCGGCCGAGGCGGTCCGGACGGAGGGCCGCGGCCTGACGCTGACGCGCCGCTGTGAGGTGAAGCGCGGCGGGACGTGGCAGCCGCTGGCCGAGGGCGACGCCGTAGAGAGCGGCGAACGCGTGCGCCAGGTCTTCACCGTCCGCGCTGATGCCGACTACGACTTCGTGGTGCTCCGTTCGGCGCGGCCCGCCGGCCTGGAGCCGGTGCGCGCCCTCTCGGGCTACTCGTGGCAGGACGGCGTGGGCTGTTACCGCGCCGTACGTGACGCGTCGACCGAATATTTCTTCGAGCACGTGGCCAAGGGCGAACACGTCTTTACCGAGGAAGCCGTGGCCGCCCGCACCGGCGACTACCGCAGCGGCCTGGCCGAGGTGCGCTGCGTCTATGCCCCCGAGTTCGGCGGCCAGACGGGCCCCTTCCGCCTCACGGTGCGCTGACCCCGCAGCGCGGCCCCGGCGCCGCGCCGCTACCAGAAACGGCCCCGCCCCCTCACTGTCCCGAAGGACGGTCAGGGGGCGGGGTTGTTTCGTCGTCGGTCTCGCAGTGGCGGCGTTCGGGCGGCGTCAGGGCAAAACTCTCCGCGTTGCGCAGCCTGCCGAAACTGAGGTCCAGACCGGCGTCGAGCAGTTGTCGGGCCAGGGCCGGGCGGCCGCGGAAGCCGTGGACCGTCCAGCGCGTCGTGGGGCGCCAGCGCTTGCGGAGGGCCAGCAGGACGTCGAAGGCGCGGACGCAGTGGAGCGTGACGGGCAGGCGGTAGCGCTCGGCGAGTTCCACCTGCCGGCCGAGCCAGACAATCTGCCGGGCCAGTTCTCCGCCGCGCAGACGGTCTATTCCGCACTCGCCCAAGGCAACGACCTGCGGGTGGGGTAAGAGTCGCTCCAAGCCCCGGAAAGCGGCCGCGGCGAGGGCCTCGTCCGTCGTCCACCAGGGGTGGATGCCGGCCGAGTAGCAGCCGCCCGGCGCGGGGCGGAACAGTTCCGGCGCGCAGGTCCACTCGAGTGGCAGGTTGACGATGGCCGTTCCGGGCGCGGCGGACAGGTTGTGCGTGTGGAAATCCAGTTCGGGCATGGGGAGAAAAAGGGGGAAAAAACAGCGGGCCGGTGCGGCCGGCTACGGGCCTTAGCCCCGTAAAAACTGGGCCTATTCCCGTAAAAACTGGCCTTAGCCCCGTGGTTCGTCCATTACTCCGACTCGAAACGCCCCCAACGGCGCGGGCGCGCCCGCCACTGCCGCGACACCGCGCGCCCCTCGGTTCGCCGCCTTCGCCACGCCCCGCAGCGCCTCTCCCACCGCGCGCCGGCGGCCGGACAGCCGCGACCATCGGGAGAAGCGGCGGGGACAAAAGCGGCCAAGCCGGCCGCGGCGCCGGACGTCGGCCCGCCGCCCGCAGGAGTGTGCCCGCGCAGACGCTTTGAGGAATATTTGTCTTTTTTCGTAATATTTCGTAACTTTGCACGCCGGACTATTTTTACGAATAGCCGGTTTAGGATAACGCAACCTCTGCGGGCCTCTCGGCTCCGGCAGAGCGTATTTTTATGGCCGGACCGCCAGACGATGCTGCCTGTTCACCTCAACGAGGGCCCTATGGGTCCGCCGCACCGGCGTAACGGCCGGTCCAGCCCCTGTACCTTTAACAGAACTTGCCCATGACCTGTTGGAAACTTTTCGGCACTTGCTGCCTGGCCGGTCTGTTGGCCGCCTCGGCTCCCCTTGCCACCGCCGCACAACCCGTGGCGGACTCGCTGTTGCTCACCCTGGACGACGTGCTGGCCCGCGGCGTGGCCAACAGCGTACTGCTCCAGACGGACGCCAAAGAGGAGCAGGCAGCCGCCGAACAGCGCCGCACGGCGCGCATGGAGCGCCTGCCCGACGTGGAAGTGAGCCTCTCGGGCGGCGCCATAGGCCAGCCCGTCGTCTTCAGCCGCGGCCTGGCCCACCCCACGCGGCCGGACACGCCGGACTGGTCGCAGCACTACGGCATCGACGCCTCGCAGCCACTCTACCAGGGCGGGCGCGTCCGCGGCGCCGTGCGCGGGGCCGACCTGGCGTACAAGGCGGCGCAACTCCGTACGCTGGACCACACGGCAACGGTGAAGCTGGACCTGGTGAGCCGCTACGTGGACCTGTTCCGCCTGTACAAGCAGATTGCCGTACTGGAACGCAACATCGAGGAGGCGGAGCGGCGGCTGGCGGATATTCGCCGGCTGCGCCGCGAGGGGATTGTGACGAACAACGACGTGCTGCGCAGCGAGCTGCAACTGACGAACGACCGCCTGGCCCTCGACGAGACGCGCAACAGCCTGTCGCTGGCGGCGCAGCAACTGGACATCCTGCTCGGACTCGACGAGCGGACCGTCCTCATCCCGGACACGGCGCTGCTGAACCGCACGCTGCCGCTCGACGACTACGAGGACTACGTGGCCGAAGCGTTCGTGGCGGAACCGTCGCTACGCCTGGCGCGCAAGCAGACGGAGATGGCGCACAACGACGTAGAGCTGGCGCGCGCCAACTATCGCCCCACGCTCTCGCTCACTGTGGGCAACACGCTGGCGCGTCCGGTGCAACGCACGATGGCAGACCTGTACAACAACACGTGGAACGTCGGTCTCAACTTCTCCTATCCCCTCTCGGCGCTCTATAAGAACCGCTCGCGCGTACGGGCGGCCCGGGCCTCGGAGGACGCCAGCCGCAAGCGCGAGGAACAGCGCGAGCAGGACCTGCGCGTAGAGATACGCGCGGCCTACCTGCGCCACCACGAGGCGCGCAAACGGGTGGAGGCGCTCCGCCTGTCGGTGGAACAGGCGAACGAGAACTACCGCATCGTGCAAAACCGCTACTTCGCCCAACTGGCCATCCTGACGGACCTGCTCGACGCCAACGCCGTACGCCTGGAGGCCGAGCTGCAACTCACCTCGGCCCGCGCCGACGTGATCTACACTTACTACCAACTGCAACGGGCCTGCGGGCGGCTCTGACACCGCCGGCACGAACGCATCCGGGCGCGGCCCCGCTGCCATTACTGACAACTATGATTTCTCTAAAACAAAAGAAAAGACACCTGCGGCGCATCCTGATCCGCAATATCACGCTCAACACGGTCTGTATCGCGCTGACGGCCTGGGGTATCACGTGGGCCGTCAAGCACTTTTGGCGGAACGTCAACTTCGAGGTGACGAACGACGCCTACGTAGACCAGTACGTGGCGCCCGTCAACGTGCGCGTGGCCGGCTACGTCAAGGAGGTACGCTTCACGGAACACCAGTACGTACACCGGGGCGACACGCTCCTGGTCCTGGACGACAGCGAATACCGCATACGGGTGAAGGAGGCGGAAGCCGCCCTGCTCGACGCCGAAGGGTCGGCCGACGTGCTGGCCTCGGGCATGCGGACCTCGCAAACGAACATCGCCGTACAGGAAGCCAACATCGAGGAAGCGCGCGTCAAGATGGAACAGGCGGAAAACGACTTCCGCCGCTACGAACGGCTGCTGGCCGAGGAGTCGGTAGCGGAACAGCAATACGAACAGAAGAAGGCGGACTACGAAGCGGCCCGGGCGCGCTACGAGGCGTTGCGCAACGGACGCACGGCGGCCCGCTCGCAATATGAGGAATCGGCCAAGCGCCACGACAACGTGCAGGCGTCCATCATGAGCCGCGAGGCCGCGCTCGACCTGGCCCGGCTCAACCTGTCGTACACCGTCGTGACAGCGGCCTACGACGGCTACATGGGCCGCCGCACCCTGGAGGTGGGGCAATACGTGACCGCGGGGCAGACCATATCCTACCTGGTGCGGGGAGAGGACAAGTGGATCACGGCCAACTACCGCGAGACGCAAATCGACAACATCCACATCGGGCAGGAGGTGGACGTCACCGTCGACGCCTTGCCGGGCCGGCACTTCAAGGGCGTCGTGACCGCCATCTCGGAGGCGACGGGCTCGAAATACGCCCTGGTCCCGACGGACAACGCGACGGGAAACTTTGTGAAGGTGCAGCAGCGCATCCCGGTACGCATCGAGCTACAGGACATATCGGACAGCGACATGAGCCGCCTGCGCGCCGGCATGATGGTAGAGACGGCAGCTAAAAAGCATTGACTATGGTGAACCTCAACTTACCGCTCCGTCCCTGGGTCCCGCAGTGGGTGGGCCTGGCCGTACTGTTCTACCTCTTCCTCCCCTTCTCCATGCTTAACGGTACGTACACGGGGACCATGCAGGAATTGTCGGGCACGCTGGGCGTACTGAGCGAGGACATCTCCATGGGTTACTACGCCACGGCCGTAGGCATGGCGGTAGCCTACCCCATCGTGAAGAAAATCCATACGAACCTGGCGCCCAAGACCATGTTGCTCTCGGACCTGACCTTACAGGTGCTGCTCTGCCTGGCTTGCGCGAACACGCAGAGCATAGACCTCATCATCTGCATCAGCTTCGCCATCGGATTTCTCAAGGCCTTCATCATGCTGTGGCTCATCATCCACGTACAGCCTTTCTTGACGCCGCGCAACGTCCGCAGCGAGTTCTACGCCTACTTCTTCCCCATCGTCTTCGGCGGCGGCCAGCTCTCGGTGGCCCTGACGGCGCTGCTGGCCTACTACTACGACTGGCGGCTGAGCTACTACTTCATGGCCCTGCTCCTGTTGGTGGGCATCCTGCTGGTACTCATCTTCTTCCGATTCGCCAAGACGCAGTTCCACATCCCGTTGCGCGACCTGCACCTGCGGAGCATGTTCCTGGCGGCCGTAGGCGTCCTGATGGTGCTCTACGTCCTGGCCTACGGGCGCACGCTGGACTGGTTCGCCTCCCCGACCATACAGGCCTACGCCGTAGCGGCGCCGCTGCTGCTGGGGCTTTTCCTCTGGCACCAAAGCACGATGGAGCATCCGTACGTGAGCCTGCAGCCCCTGACCAGCGGGAAGCGGCTGCTGGGCTACGCCTACATGATGATTGTCATGTTCTTCAGCGCCTCGAACTCTCTGGTGTCGAACTTTCTGACTGGCTTCGCAGGTGTGGACTGTGTCCACACGAACATGCTCTGCCTCTGGCTGCTGCCGGGCTTTGGCGTAGGGGCCGTGGTGTGCTTCTGGTGGTTCCGGTGGCAACGCTGGCGGTTCCGCTACCTGGTTGGCGCGGGCATGGGGTGCTTCGCACTGTGTTTTGCGCTACTCTATTTCCGCATCTCGCCTACGTGCTCGCTCGAGCTGCTCTATTTGCCTACCTTCTTCCGCGGGGTGGGGATGATGACACTCGTTATCGCGTTCAGCCTCTACGTAGTGGAGCACCTCGACATGAAGTACATGCAGATGAACGCTTTCTATCTGATCATGTTCCGCTCGGTGCTGTCGCCCATGGCCGGCATGGCCTTTTTCTCGAACTGGATATACCGGCTCGAGGCGCACTCCCTGCCCACGCTGGCCACGACGGTGACCGCAGCGGACCCGGTGGCGGCGACCTCATACGGCGGAGCGTTGGCCCAGGCCGCGGCCGGCGGGCACGGATACGCCGAGGCCGCGCAACTGGCTGCGACCACGGTGGGCTCCGCCCTGCAGCAGCAGGCCCTGCTCGTAGCCATCCGCACGCAACTGGGCTGGCTGCTCGCCGCGGCCTTAGTGCTGGCCGTCGTCTCGTGCTTCATCCCCTTCCACCGGACCGTCCGCGTGAAGGTAGTCCGTACGGGTTCGGACATGGTGTGAAGCGAAGCCGCCGCGGTCTCTATACGACAAACAATAGCCGGTTCGGCCCTGCGCCGCGCCCATATGGGCGGAGACGCAGGGCCGAACCGGCTATTACGACCACAAGGCGGGCTCAATCCTTGAGCGGATTCCAGCCCTGCGCCTTGAGTTCAAACTCCTGGCCGTCGCGGGTCACGAGGGCGCAGCCCTGTTCCGCTTTCGTGATGTGCCCGATGACTTTCACGTCGTCCAGGGCGAGCACGCGCTCGTGGTCGGCAAGGGGGACGGTGAACAGGAGTTCGTAGTCCTCGCCGCCGTTGAGCGCGCAGGTCGTTACGTTGAGGTTGAACTCCTCGGCGGCCACGGCCGTCTGGTAGTCCAGGGGGATGCGCTCCTCATAGATGCGGCAGCCCGTCCCCGAGTCGTGGCAGAGGTGGAGCATCTCGGAAGAGAGGCCGTCACTAATGTCAATCATCGAAGTCGGGCGGATGCCCGCCTCGCGCAAGGCCTGGACGACGTCGCGCCGGGCCTCGGGCTTCAGGAAACGCTCCAGGAGATACTCGCGACCGGAGAAGTCGGGCTGGGCCGCCTCCGCGCCTTCCGCCGGCCGGGTGACGAAGACCGCTTTCTCACGCTCAAGAAGCTGGAGTCCCATGTACGCGGCGCCGAGATTACCGCTGACGCAGACCAGGTCGTTTTCCTGCGCGCCGCTGCGGTAGGCGATGTCTTCGGGCGCCGCTTCGCCGATGCACGTGGCCGCGAGGGCCAGCCCCGTGAGCGAGGTTGTGGTGTCGCCGCCTACGAGGTCTACGCCGTGGCGCTCACAGGCGAGCCGGATGCCGGCATAAAGGGCGTCGGCGTCCTCGAGGGAGAAACGCCGGCTCAGGGCGACGTCGACCAGGAGCTGGCGCGGCGTCCCGTTCATGGCGTACACGTCGGAGAAGTTTACCATCGCCGTCTTGTAGCCCAGATGCTTGAGCGGCGTATATACCAAGTCGAAATGGATGCCCTCCATCAGCATGTCGCTCGTTACGAGGACCTGCTTGTCGGGGTAAGCGAGGACGGCGCAGTCGTCGCCCACGCCCTTGCGCGTCGAGGCCCCGGGCGCGGGGAGGTCATGCGTGAGCCGGTCGATGAGGCCGAACTCGCCGAGTGTCGATATTTCTGTTCGCTGCATGTATTCCGGTTTATCGTCCCATGTCAGAAATAGAAACCAACCCCGATGCTGGCGCCCACCGAACTGTTGTTGCTGAAATCGTGCAAGCTCATCTTGTAATAAAGTGCGGGCTCGATGGTCAGGAACTTATTCACGAAGAAGGCGTAACCAACGCGGAGGGGAATCATCACGTCGTTGTTGCTCTTCGTAAAGTGATTGTACTCAGCGCCTGCCCCGAGATAGACGCCGCACTGGTCGAAGTAGTAACGCACCCCGGCGCCGACGCTCACGTCGTCCATGTTGCGCGTGTGCTCATAGCCCACGTTGCCGTGAAGCATAAGGCAGTCGGCAATGAAATAACCGGCGTCGGCGTTAAGGCCTAAGCGGAACTTTTCACTGGAACTGTAAGAGAAGCCGAGGCCAGTTGCCGACAGCCCTCCGTACTTGGTTCCTTTCTCAAACTGGGCATGTGCCGTCAGCGCCACTACGAGGAGCAGCAACAGAGTGGTGATTTTTTTCATGTCTTTTTGTCTTTGAATCTTATCGGATAAGGTTTGAATTTCAAATATAAGGATATATTTCCAATTCGAGTATCACGGTAGCCACTGTTTAACTTTTCTTCAGATACGGCACAGGCCTCGGCGCGCCCAGGTCGGTCCGGGTGGCGCGGCGGCCGGTCTCTCCGCGACGCGGGCCGGTCCCGCTCCCGGCGTGCCGACGACCCCGGGAGGCGGGGCAAGAAAAAGGCCGCCGGAGCGTTAGTCCGGCGGCCAATGCCCTAAACGTTCAAGGCCGTGAGGCTTTATTTCAATCCGAGCTTCTTAGCGATGTCGGAAGGAATAGCGTCCTTGTGAATCAGGATATTCATCGTCTTGTAAGCCACATAAGGCTTGGAGACATACCACATACCTTTGTACGGGCCGATATTACCCCAGGAGTTCTTCATCATGAAGTACTCCTTACCGTTCTGGTCCTTGGCCAGACCGTAAATCACCATGCCGTGGTCGTCCGTAGTCTGCCACGAGTCGTAACCGGCCTGACGCATCTCCTGCGTAATGGTCAGCTCGCCCTGATTGTCGGCGGCCTTCACGGAGTTACGTTCGTTCGTACCAATCCAGCGGACGGCGTCGGAGCCCTGCGTGCCGGCCTTGGCACCCGTAGCGGGAACGGTGGCGATACCCTTGCCGGTGAAGCCGCGCTCGCTCACGTCGGCACCCCAAGCGAAGGTGTAGCCCTCGCGAATGGCGTTGTCCATCACCTCCATAAACTCGTCGAGCGGCAGGTTATAGCTCTCGGCCCAGCGCCAGTTGTCCTGGATCTCAAGAATAAACTTGGTGTAGAAGGGATGGTGCGTATAGCTCGTGAGCGACACGTAGTCGTCCGGATTCAAGCCGAGGCTCTCAGCGAAACTCTTCGGCGTGTAGCTCTTCCCTTTGTAGGTGAACGTCTCAGGCAGCTTGCCGAAATAGTGCTCGTAGATGCTGCTCAGGTCCTGACGCCAGGCGGGCGCAATCTTAGAGAGCTTGCCCTTGGCGATAGCGCCCACGTAGGCCGAGGCAACGGCGTCGAGCTGGTTGAAGTTGAAGAGCGAGTCGCCGTAGAGGGAGCCGGGAGCCGGCATGGCTTCCTGGGGCACGATGCCGTAGTTCTTCAGGCAGTAGATGGCGTCATAGAACGAGCCGCCCTGCGAGAAGCTGGCGTCGCCGTGGGTGCGGATGGACTTGTCGGCGCGGTCCATGTACGTCTTGTAGACCAGGTAGGACTCGCACAGGTCGTATTCGCCCTTATTCATACGGAGCAGCTCCGCCTCCAGGAATCCGAGCGAAGAGTAAGCCCAGCACGTGCCGCTCTGATTCTGGTCCTTGACAGAGGTAATAGGGTTCTCCTTCACGACAGTAAAGGCCAAAGTGTCGTCGGCGGCCTTGTTCGCCTGGGCCGCCATGCTTCCTGGCAGCAGGCAAGTCAGCGCTGCTGCGATGAGAAAGTGTTTCTTCATTTCTTAAGTTTTTGTTGATATTTGAATTAAACGGATGATGCAGAGATGCCGGCGCAGTGGCGTCCGGGCTTATTCCGCCTTCGCGGGTTCCTCCTCCCGGCAGCGGCGCAGGTATTCCTCCACGTCGTCGGCCTTATAGGGGATGCGCTCCTCGCCGAGGAAGCGGCAGCCGTCGGCGGTCACGAGCACGTCGTCCTCGATGCGGATGCCGCCGAAGTCTTTGTATTTCTCTATCTCGTCGAAGTTGAGGAACTCGGCGTGAGTCCCTTCGCGGCGCCACAGGTCGATGAGGTCCGGGATAAAGTAGATGCCCGGCTCGTCCGTTACGACGAAGCCCTCCTCCAGGCGGCGGGCAAAGCGCAGGCTGGCCGTGCCGAACTGCGTAGAGGGCCGCGTCTCCTCGTCATAGCCCACGTACGTCTGGCCCAGGCCCTCCATGTCGTGCACGTCCATGCCCATCATGTGGCCCAGTCCGTGGGGCAGGAAGAGGGCATGCGCTCCGGCGCGCACGGCTTCCTCCGTGTCGCCGCGCATGAGTCCGAGCTCCTTCAGGCGGTCCGTCATGAGGCGGCATACGCCCATGTGCACGTCCCACCAGCGCACGCCGGGCCGTGCCTGGGTCAGCGCCAGGTCGTGGCAGTCCACGACGATGTCGTATATGGCCCGCTGGCGGCTGGTGAAGTGCCCGTCCACCGGCGTCGTGCGCGTGTGGTCCGAGCAGTAGTGCTCCAGCGTCTCGGCGCCGGCGTCGCAAAGCATGAGGCGACCCGCTTCGAGCGGACGGGGTGAGGGATAGCCGTGGAGTATTTCGCCGTGCATCGACACGATGCTCTGGAACGAGACGATGGAGCCCAGCTTCGCCGCGATGCCGTCCAGCACGCCGCCGATGTATTGCTCCGTCACGCCCGGGCGGCACAGGCGCATGGCGGCCGTGTGCATCTCGTAGCCGATGTGGCTCGCGCGCTCCAGTTCGGCGATTTCTTCCGCGCTCTTCTTTGAGCGGAGCTTCACCACGGCCTGGATGAGGGGCAGCGAAGCGGCCTCGCGCTGCTTCGACGGGTGGATGCCCAGCAGGTCCATGATCTGTATCTGCGTGTCGAAGCGGTAGGGCGGCAGGAAGTGGACCTTGCGGCCCTGGGCCACGGCTTCGGCGACGAGGGCCGACAGGCGCGCCATCGGCGCCGATTCCGCCACGCCGCACTCCTCGGCCATCTGTCCCACGGACGTAACCGAGCCGTACCAGACAATATCGTCAATGTCGATTTCGTCACCGATGAGCACTTCGCGGCCCGAGTCGGCGTCGATGACGCCTACCAGTCCGTCGCGGTGCTGACCGAAGAAATACAGGAAGCTACTGTCCTGCCGAAATTTGTAAGCATTTGCCGGATAGTTCATCGGGCTGTCGTTGTTTCCGAACAGAACGATGAGGCCGTTCCCTACGAGACGGCGCAAAGCCTCCCGGCGACCTACGTATGTTTCCCTTGAAAATAGCATAAATCGTACGGTTTTTAAGAGCAATGCGTTGACACATTGCTCGTTTTATTAAGCGCAAAGTTACGGAGAATCTTTTGGAAAAACCTTATCTTTGCAATGTTTTTTCTACGAAAATCATCATGACCATAGATTCTGGGACAGGACTTGTACTCGAAGGCGGCGGAATGAGGGGCGTATTTACCTGCGGCGTGCTCGACTATCTGCTCGACCGCGGCGTGCGTTTCCCTTACGGCGTGGGCGTTTCGGCCGGCGCCTGCAACGGGCTCTCGTTCGTCAGCGGCCAGCGCGGGCGCGCCAAGCTGACGAACGTGGAGCTCTTGGAGCGTTTCCATTACATCGGGCTCCGTTACGTGTGGTCGCAGCACAGTCTGCTCGACCAGCGCACTATTTTCGACACCATCCCCAACCGGGTGCTGCCCTTCGACTACGAGGCCTGTTTCGCCAATCCTATGGTCTTCGAGATGGTCACAACGAGTTGCCGCACGGGGCGTGCCTGCTATCTCAGCGAGCGTAGCGACCGTCAGCGCCTGGTCGACCTGGCGCGCGCCTCGAGCAGTCTGCCTTACCTCTGCCCCATTGCCTACATCGACGGCGATCCGATGCTCGACGGCGGCATCGTGGACTCCATCCCCATCGAGCGGGCCCAGGCGCAGGGCTACGCTTTCAATGTCGTCGTCCTGACGCGGCCGCGCGGCTACCGCTCTCACGAGCGCGACTTCAAGGTGCCCCGCTTCGTCTACAGCCACTATCCGCGCCTGCGCGTCGTGTTGAGCCACCGCCACGCCTGCTACAACCGGCAGCTGGAACTGGCCGAGCGCCTGGAGGACGAGGGGCGCATCCTCGTCATCCGCCCCCAGGCGGCCGTCGACGTAGACCGGTTGGAATGTAACGTCGCGAAGCTCAACGCGCTCTACGAGCAGGGCTACGCCGAGGCGGCCCGCGTGTTGGGCTGAGCCGCGCGGCGGGCCGTCCGCCTTTTTCCCAAAACCGTTCCCCATGCCTGTTTCCCCTTCCGTCCCTGCCGGCGCGGCCGCCGCTACCGGCGCCACGCTCCACGTCTTCAACGCTTCGCACGACGAAGCGCTGGCTTCCGGCTCTCCTTATTATTATCCCACCCGCACGGCCCGCCAGTTCGAGGCCGACCTGGCCGCGCTGCCCGTCTGGTGGGCCGCGCCGGGCGACGCCGTACTCGTGCCGCCCGGCACGGTCTGTCCCGCGGCGGCGCAACGGGGCGTGCGCCTCGTCACGGCCGCGCAGCTCGGCGCCGGCGCCTGGGACGGCGTGGAGCGTCTGGCCCCGTGGGGCTGGGACGAGCTGCTCGTCCACCGGCTCCGCCGCGCCGACGCACCGGAACGCCTCCTCCCCGCCCCGGACTTCCTCGCCGCGGTGCGCGCCCGCTCCAGCCGCCGGCTGGCGGGGACTCTGCTGCCCCGCCTGCGGGCCGCGCTGCCCGGGACGGTGGGCCAGTCGGTCTGGTGCGCCTCGACCGACGAGGTGCGCCGGGCCGTAGAGCGCTACGGCCGGGCCATGCTCAAGGCGCCCTGGTCCGGCAGCGGCCGCGGCGTGTTTCCCGCCACTCCGGCCGACGGGCCCGCCGTGTGGCGCCGCGCCGCGCGCATCGTGCGCGAGCAGGGCGGTCTCGAGGTGGAGCCCTACTACGAGCGGGTCGCCGACTTCGCGCTCGAGTTTCGGGCGACGGAGGCCGACGTCCTGACGTTCGAGGGCCTCTCCGTATTCCGCACGACGCCGGCAGGCGGCTACGCGGGCAATGCCGTGGCCGACGAGGCCACGCTCCGCCGCGCCGTCCCGCCCGGCCTGTTGCCCGACGTGGACCGCACGGCCGCGCTCCTGGCCCGCCTGCTGGCCCCCACGCTCCGCCCCTACCGCGGACCGCTGGGCGTGGACCTCATGGCCGTGCGCCGGCCGGACGGCGCCCTGGCCCTGCACCCCTGCGTCGAAATCAACCTGCGGCAGACGATGGGCCGCGTGGCGCTCCTGCTGCGCCGGGAGGTGCCCGCCGGGCGCACGGCCGTCTACGCCCTGCGCCGCCCCGCGGCCCCCGGCCCCGGCGAATGCCTGCTCACGCCCGGCGCCCAGGCGGTGGAAGCCGTACTGACCGTGCTCCCGGACGGCGCCGGGGAGGCCGACGGACCGGCCGCGTAGCCTCGCCGCCACCGCCCCTTACCCCAACTCCGGCCGGCGCAAAGGCTGCCCGCAGCCCCGGCAGCGCCAACCGTCGCCCACCGGTGCGGACGCCGTGCGGCGGATGCCCCGCCCCAGGGCCGCGCGCCGCCCGGCTACTGACGCGAGACACGGGCCTTAGCCCCGTAATTTCTTCCCCTATCCCCGTAAAAACTGGCCTTAGCCCCGTTTCTACGGCCCCTATCCTTGTCTTTTTTCCCCGAAATTTCCTCACGCCCCGGACCGGCCGCCAGCGCCGCAGGACCGTGCGCCCGCCGCCCGGGCCGGTCCGCCGTCGCTCCGGCCGTCGGCGGACGGGGAGCGGTCTGCACTCCGGACGCCGACGGTGCCGTCCCGCGCCGCCGACCGGGGGCGGACCGGACCGCGCCGCCGCGCCCCGGCCGCCGCTTGCAAGGGGCCGCCGGTGCACGCCGCCGCCCGCACGACCGTGCATTTCTCCTAACAAATGAGGATTGCGGCGGCAGAAAGTTTGTCGTACTTTTGCACCCGAATCCGAATATTGACCCTATTACGATGAATATGCTTTTCTCCCTCCTGACAGCGGCGGGGCTCTACGCCCCTACGGACCTGCCTGTGGAAACTACGGACAGCCTGTGGAACTTCGACATCAACGAGGCCGTTGTCGTAGCCTCGCCCAAAGAGACGTCGTTGCTCGAACGGCAGCCCATCTCCGTCTCGCTCTACAACCGCAGCGAGCTCGCGGCCCTCGACGTGCAGTCGGTCAAGGACCTGTCGGCCTACGCCCCGAACTTCTTCCAGCCGAACTACGGTTCACGCCTGACGTCGGCCATCTATATCCGCGGCATCGGTTCGCGTATCAACACGCCGGCGGTGGGGCTCTACGTGGACAATGTGCCTTACGGCGACAAGTCGGCCTACGACTTCGCGTTTCTCGACGTAGAGCGCGTCGACGTGCTCCGCGGCCCGCAGGGCACGCTCTACGGGCGCAACTCGATGGGCGGCCTGCTCCGCATCTTCACGGCCGACCCCCTGGCGCGCCGCGGTACGGACATCCGCCTGGGCGCCTCGACCCGCAGCGGCGGACGGCAGGCGAAGGCCGTCACCTACCTGCACCCGTCGGACCGCCTCGGGCTCTCGGTCGGGGCTTTCTATGAGGGCCGCAACGGCTTCTACCGCAACGCGACGACGGGCCGGCACGCCGACGGCGCCGACGCGGGCGGCGGAAAGGTGCGGGCGGCCTGGCGCCCCTCGGACGCCCTGCGCCTGGACCTGACCCTGTCCTACGAATACAGCGACGAGGGGGCCTGCCCCTACTTCGAGCTGGAGGCGCAGCCCTCCGCCATCACGCAAAACCGGCCCAGCACCTACCGCCGCCACCTCCTCAACGCGGGCCTCGGCCTGGAGTGGCGCCGGCCGCAGTTCGTACTGTCGTCCATCACGGCCTACCAGCGACTGAACGACCGCCTGTTCATGGACCAGGACTTCACGGCGGCGGACATTTTCTCCCTGACACAGCAACAACGCCTGAACGCCGTGACGGAAGAGTTCTCGGTGAAGAGCCCAGTGGGCCGGCGCTGGCAGTGGACAACCGGCGCCTTCGTTTCCTACCAGGACATGCAGACGCAGTGCCCCGTCAACTTCTACACCGAGGGCGTAGACTACATCAACGGGCTCCTGGGCGACGTCTTTGCCGGCCTGTCGGCCAAATATCCGCAAATGCCGTCGATGGGGCTGACCCTGACGGGCAGCGGCTTTGAATTTGGCTCACAGCTGCAGACGCCGTCGGCCAACGCCGCCCTCTTCCATCAGTCCACACTGAACGATATCTTTATAGACGGCCTCTCACTGACCGTGGGCCTGCGGCTGGACTACGAGCACCGGCGGCTCGACCTGGCGTCGGGCAGCACGGCGCCCATCGGCTCGCAGTTCTGGATAGGCAGCCCCGCGGCGGCACGCCCGCTCGAGGCGGTCGAGGCACGGCTCGACGGCAAGCGGCACGACGAGTCGTGGCAACTGTTGCCGAAGGTGGCGCTCCAGTACGAGCACCTCAGCGGCCGAGGCAACGTCTACGTGGCCGTATCGAAGGGCTACCGCTCGGGCGGGTACAACATCCAGTCGTACTCCGACCTGTCGCAGCAACTCCTGCGCCGCCAGCTGATGCTGGCCGCCATCCCCGGCGCTATGCAGGAGATGCTGGCGCCCTACATCCCGGCGCAGCCGGACGTGGCCGACCTGGCCTACCGACCGGAGCAGTCGTGGAACTACGAGTTGGGCGGCCACCTGAAATCGCTCGACAACAAGCTGCGCCTGGACTACACCTTCTTCTACATGAAGACGAAGGACCAGCAACTGGCCCGCTTCTCGGAGAGCGGCATGGGGCGCGTCATGGTCAACGCCGGCAAGAGCCGCAGCTGGGGCGCGGAACTCACGCTCCGGGCCTCGCTCCTGGACCACCGCCTCAACCTCTCGGCGGCCTATGGCTTCACCCACGCCACCTTTACGGACTACGACCTGGGGACTACGGACGGGCAGCCCGTGGACTATTCGGGCAACCGCGTGCCCTTTGCCCCGCAACACACGCTCGGGGCCCTGGCTTCGTTCAACCAGCCGCTGCGCCACCGCCTGGTGCGCAGCGTCGGCGCCAGCCTGCACGCCACGGGCGCGGGCCGCATCTATTGGGACGAGGCCAATACGTTCAGCCAACCCTTCTACGCCACGCTCGACGCGCGCCTGACGGCCGAACTGGCCGGCGGCGTGGAGGTGGAACTCTGGGGGCGCAACCTCACCGCAACCCACTACGCGACGTTCTCCTTCGAGAGCATGGAGCGCCGCTTTGCCCAGATCGGAGCGCCGCGCTGCTTCGGCGTGGACGTGAACCTGCACTTCTGAGGCCGACGGCCTGACGGAACGGAACGGACAACGGGCCGCCGCATTCCTCGCACGGGGAATGCGGCGGCCCGTTCGGTTGGCCCCGATACGCCGCCAGGCGCCGGCGGCGGGGGAACTGTTGCCGTCAAGACACGGTCTGGACCTCGCGGGGCCGGCCGGAGCACTCGATGCGGGCGCCCGAACCGTAATGCTGCCGGAGCCGCTCGCTGGCGTGGCAGGAAATGTGGCTGCCGCTGCTGGCCTCGGCCTCCACGTTGCGACACGCCAGGCCGCCCGCACGGATGCTGGCGCCGGAGCTGCTCTCCAGGCGGGCGTCGCCATGGCACTTGCCGTCGAGCTCCACACGACTGCCGCTGCTGGCCGTCACCCGGAGAGCGGAGACCTTGCAACCGGGCAGTTGCACCTGACCCGTAGAGGAGGCTTTCAATTCCGCCTCATCGGCGGCAAACGACGTAGCACTGATTCGTCCCCGCGCACCGACCTCGCCGCTGAATTGCTCCGCGGAGAAGCGGGCCAGGTCGGCGTGGGCCGAACTGGAGACGCGGACGCTGGCGGTCCCGGCCTCGGTCTCGGCGAAACTGAGCCGGGAACTCTGGGCCAGGGCGGCCGAGAGCGTGCGGCAGGTCAGGCGGCCGCCGCCCATACGGCTCGACTGCATCAGCTCGAGGCTCAGGACGCCGCCGTCCAGACGGTCGTTCACCTCGACGACGGAGGCTTGCGCCAGGCGTAAACGCGTCGTGGCGGAGGTCAGACGGCCGTCCACCGTGAGGCGGGAGCCGGTGGAGCTGGACAGGTCGAAGCTGCTGGCATCCATATCGCCGCCGACACGCCACACGGCCGCCTGCGTCAGGGCGACTTTCGCCGCGCCGACCCGCAGGGTGCCCGTCTCGAAGCGGCTACTGGAACCCAGCTCGACGTCGAGCGCGTCGCCGCGGTAGTCCTTCATGGTCAGCATGGCCGCAGAGGAGAGGCGGAGCGCCAGGCGCCGCGACGTCATGGCGCCGGTCAGCTCGACGCAGGCCAAAGCGGAAAGGTCCGCGCGCTCCAGGTCCGGACCACTGACGCGTACGACGGCTATCGGCTCGGAAGAGGACGATTTGCCGCGTCGCCCGCAGTCGGCGCGCACGGTCAGGACGCCGTCGCGCACGTCGACGTGTACGCGGTCCTGATACTCGGGGGCGACGTCGGCCGTTACGCTCGGCTTCCGGGAGGTGGGGGTATAGACCACGCGGACCGGGCCGCTGACGCGGAGGGCCTGGAACGACTCGGCCGGCGAGAGGCGCAGCGTCGACGTGTTGCGCAGGTCGGCCGCAACAGATGCCCGCGCCGACGAACGGCTGCAACTGCTCGCAGAGAGCGCAACGGCAAGGGCGAGGCAGGCCGATAGGAAGAAGGAGGATTTTTTCATAGGTAACAGGGGGTTAAGTAAGGAGTGAAACGACTTGAACCGATCCGCTCCCGGCAGCGCCCGGCGCGGAAATCCGCGCCGAAGGGGGACGCGGCGCGCGGCAACGCGACGGCCGGAGGGGACGGGGCAAAGTTAGGACTTTTTCAGACAAACGGGCCCGAAAAGGTCAATTTTTTTCGCCCGAAAACGAGACGACGTAACCACTACGACGGACAAGAACGACAAAAAGTGCGTTCCCGTCTACCTTTTTCCGCACTTTGTCGAAAGAACTTGGCGATTAGAAATTATTTTCCGAAATTTGCAATCACTTAAACGAAACTGTCAAAAAACAAACGTTATGAAAAGTATCGTTCTCCCTGCCGTTGTGCTCACCACCACCCTTTGCTCTTGTGGCTCCACCGGTTCGAGCAATCTCATCGGCAATCTCGCCAGTGGCCTCCAGACGGTCACGGGCAACAACTCCGACGCCACGACGGGCGCCTCTACCGGCAGCAGCTCCAGCACCGGTTCCACCGGCAACCTGCTCAGCGGTCTGCTCAGCAGCCTCCTGGGCGGCGGCAGCCAGCTCTCGACCAACAGCCTCGCCGGTACGTGGAACTACACCGGGACGGCCTGCGTCTTTGAATCGGAAAACCTGCTGCTCAAAGCCGGCGGCGCCGTCGCTGCCAACAAAATCACCGAGCAGCTCGACGAAGCCCTCGAGAAGATAGGCTTCCAGTCCGGCAAGACCAGCTTCACGTTCAACACGGACGGCACCTACTCCGCACAACTCGGCGGACACGCCATCAACGGACAATATACGCTCGACGCCGACGCGCAAACCATCCAGCTCACCTACCTCGCCGGCCTCGGCAAACTCACTCCGCACATCACGCTGAGCGGCAACAACCTGAAGCTCCTCTTCGAGAGCGACAAACTCCTCCAACTGCTCCAGGGCGTCAGCGCACTGAGCGGCAGCACGGCCGGAAACACGCTCTCCACCCTCATCAGCTCCTACGACGGCCTCTACATCGGCCTCGAACTTCAGAAATAAAATAGGCAGCATTACTTATAGCCTGACAAGGCCATTGGGCTAAGGTTTTTCACGAAAACCTTAGCCCAATTTTTATGGTTAAAGGGACAGCATCTGCTGTCCCTTTAACCGTATTTACGCGACTTCTCGCCGGCGCCACGTCTCCAACGCTCCCTCTCCGCCTCCTCCCGGAGCGCCAAAAAGGCGCCGCCGGGAAGCGAGTTGTGTAATAGTGGGGACCACTATTGCGCGTATATCCCATTCATAACACCCTAACATTCACGCGGTCAGGATTTTACGTCTTGCCCCAAGCCCTATTTTGCGCCCGCCGTGTGTCAATTTTGTGCCAGTTTCTCTAAGAAAAACAGGGTTTTGGCGTAGGTAGAACGCGACCAGCAGTGAACTAAGTTTTTGAAAAACAGGAATTTTTACCTTGTCTATAGCTGCACGGGCTGTGAGACAATTCTGTGACACTTTTTACTATAACACACTGTCGACGGCACTTTGCATAAAAAGTAAAAGCCCGCTGTCCCGCTCATTTATCGAGCGGAACAGCGGGCTTAGGTCTGGAGAGACAGTCGCGGACCGTCACGGCCGTCAGTTGCGCGAGCGGTCTATGTCCTGGTCCGCCTCCTTCACGGTGAGGTACCACTGGCCGTCCACCTTCACGGGGTTGAACATGAAGCCGATGGAGTTGGGCGTAGGGTCGCCCGGCTCCTTCTCGAAGAACTCCACGTTATACTTCACGTCGTTCAGCCCTTCGGTGGTGAATGTGAAGTAGGTGCGCGTGTAGCTGACGACGGGGAAGAGGCGGAAGGTGCGCCGCAGCTCGCGCTCTTTCTCGGGCGAGAGGGGCAGGACGGCGCGCGCCGAGTCGTCGTAAAGGTGGAGCGAAGCCAGCGCCTCGTCCACGCGGCCGGCCTTGAGCATCTCCATGCACTGGTCGCAGAGGGAGAGCATCTGTGCCGTATCCTCGGCCGTCAGCTGCGAGCGGAAGGCTTCCCGCTCGTCTACGGGCTGTTTCTTTCCGCATCCCGCAAGTCCGAGGACCAGGACAAGGAGCAACGGCAATATGGCAAACTTTCTTTTCATTCTGTCGAGATTTTAAGCAGAGCGTGTGCCTCCGACAAGGGGGACACACGCTCTTTCTATGTTCAAAGATAAATGTTTGGTTTACTTTGGTTCACGCTCAGGCCATTACTGCTGATAAGCAGACTTCACGGGGATGTCGACGGTTGTCGTCACCGTACCCCAGTCGTAGGTAACCTTTACCGGCAGGCGCAGTACGACGCCGTCGTCGATCGGGTTGCCGTTGTTGTCATAAGTAATGGTACCGAACATGCGCTGGATAGCAGCCCATGTGGAGGCGTTGCCATGACGCGCGTTGTTATAGTTAGGCAGCGTGCTGAAGTCGCCGGCCTGCTGCGTCACCTTCACATCCGGAGCAACCTGGCTCAACAGGCGGTACTCGCCGCTTGCGGAGTTCATGTTGGTCGTGATGTTGGCAAGGTCTACCGTTACGCTCTGGATGCCATAGAAAGCATAGTACCAAACGTTCGTGTAGCCATCGTTCTTGAACTGCTGGTTGCGCCAGTCGCTGAAGTCGAGCACGTCGGCCAAGTTCAGTACGGAACCGTTGTCCTCGGCATCGATGAAGGCGTTGTCGCCGGCGTTGCCCACTACGTTGATCGGGCGGAGCAGATACTCGGAGAACCACTTCGTGTCGTCCGTCAGCGGCAGAACCACGTCGCAGCCATTGAACACGTACATACCTACGTTCAAGAAGGCCTGCGCGGCAGTCTTCGGGAAGCTGGGGTACTTGTTCACGATTTCCTTCAGGACGGAGGAGTTGTTGTTCATCGTGATGATGCCGGTAACCGGGTCGATGGCGGCAATCTCTTGGCCGTTGCAGTAGAGCTTGGTGTTCGTGTAGATACCCTTGCTTGCGGAGAGCGCGTGCTGCTGCTCGTTCACGGCCGTCGGTTCGTACGGCGTGTTGGTGAACTTGTCGTAAGCCTTCGTGTCGTCAACCGTAAGCTGGTAACCGCCGAAGGAGCTCGGACGGAAGTAGAAGCGGAGGTTGCGGGCGTAGGCATCATACTTCGCAGGCACGCTGATCTTGCCGCCTTCCCAGATCTGGTGAACGTCTACCGTCCACAGCTTCGTGTTGCCGCCGTTAGTAGGCTGGAGCACGTTCATAGCGGCCTTGTCGCCCGTGGGACCATATACCCAATATTCTTTAAGCGGCGTAGCGGTGATTTCGCCGGCTGCGGCTTTCTCGTTGAAGGTGACGGTGAGCGGGAGGAAGACTTTCGCGCTGCCGTCGCTGGCATCCTTCGGAGCATAGGCAATGTAGATCGTGGCGGTGTGGCCGGCCTTCTCGTACACAGCCTGCTGGTCGGCGTCGGAGAGCGTCCACTCGAAGCGGGACGTACGCGTTGACTCCGTCTCCTTGAACTCCTTCACTTCGCCGACGTATTCGGCGGCATTCAAGGCCTCGAACTCGGCGCCGTCTTCGGGCGTACCCTGACCCTTGAAGGTGAACTGCTGGGCGTTACCGCTTGCGTCCGTAACAAGTGCGTAAGCGTTGTGGAACTGCGGGTTGCTCATGTTGACTGCGCTCAGCACCTGAGCAGATACCTGTGCCCAAGTGATTTCGTAAGTCTGGGCGTCGCAAACGTCAACGTCGCCGCCCTCCGTCACGAACGGGTCGGTTACCTTGTTCTCCGTCTCCTCGACAACCTTGAACTTCAGGAAGCCGTAGAGCACTACCTGACCGGCTTCGTCGACCACCGTTACGCGAACCAGCGGCTCGCGGCCGATGGACGTACGGTCCTGCGTGTTCGTCGTGTTGCCGCTGGCATCTACGGAGTAGGCCTTCAGCACGCCGTCTTCCAGCTTAGCATACTTGCTGTCGGACGTCTCGTTGCCGTCTACGCTATAGTAAACCAGTTCGAACTTATAGCTCAGACCGAAGTTGGCCTCTTCGCCATAAGCCCATGCGCCGTGGTCTACGGCGTTCTTGGTCTTCGTGTTCCAAGCATAGTGAACCTGGAGATACTTCTTCAGATCTACGCCTTCCTGGCTGTCATACTTCACCTCGAAGGCCGCGGGGTTGCCCATCACGTCGTCAAGGGATGTGTACAGCTCGTTGGACAACGTCGTCTCTGCTCCGGTGCAAGCTACGCCGCCATGATCATTGGTCGTAAAGGCGATGGCCTCGGGCGTAATCTGCGTGGTGTAGAGCATGGCATAGTCGGACGTAATGAGCGTGTCGCCCTGTTCGCCGCGGCGTACTTTGGCCTGGAGGGCGAAGATGGCAGCGTCGCCGCCTGCATCGTTCATGCCGGCAGTCTCTACTGCGCCGCCCTTGGCCTTCATGCCTACCGTCAGCATACCGTTCTCAACGCTGTAGTCAATCACCTGAGGTCCGGCGACAGACTCGTTGGCGCGGGTGATGAACTCTGCGTCGCGGGAAACGAAGGACAATGCGCCCTCGTCAATCTGTGCGGACGACGGGTTCATGTGATACTGCAGATAAACCACAGGATCATATTCCCGGGCAACAGGCACGCCGCCAGGCAGCACATCATCCGGGAACGAGCACTCATGGTTCTGCTCATTCATCACGGGAGATGCGCCGGTCCAGCTGGGATATACGTTGTAGGGCATGTATCCGTACTCGGTAGCCTCAACGCCGTCCACATAGAGTTCGGGCTTGAAGACGAGCGAGCGGAGCTCCTGGCCGAGAAGAACGCTGAGCACGTTCACTTCCTCAAGCATACGGTCCTTGAGCTGAAGCAGCTGAGCGCTCATCTCTACCATTACGTTCTGCAGGTTCTCGATGTCGCTGGCCACAGTGGCGGCGAAGTCTTCGTGGGCCTTCTTCAGCTCGTCAACGGTACCGGAAAGCGTGTCCACGTTGTCCTGCACCTTCTTCACCTCGTCGGCCACGAGTTTCTCAAGCTCGGCCTTCTGTTCGGCGAGCTCTCCGCGCACCTTCTCGACTTCAGCCATGGCGTTCTCGTACTTCTCCTGTACGTCAGCCTCCATCTGGCCGTGCTTCTCCTCCATCTGCTCTTTGTACTCCTCGAGAGCCTTTTCCTGCGCGCTGATGGCGGACTCTGCCTTCGCAACGCGGCCGGTCAGTTCCTGCACCTCGTCGGAGAGCGTGCTGTACTGGTTCTGCAGCGTGGTGATGGCGGACTGCAGGCCGGTAATCGTCTCGGTGAGCGAGCCGGCCTGTCCGGTGAGCAGCGTCCAGATTTCGCCGAGCTCCTCCTTGTTCTCCTGGGCCAGCTTCAGGGCCTCGTCGGCCGTGGTCTTGGCCTCGGCGGCCAGCGCGTAGGCGTCGTCGGCCTTGGCCTGCGCGGCGGCGATGGCCTGGCTCAGCTCGGCGTCGGCGGCGATGAGGGCGTCGATCTTCCCGTTCTGGTCGGCGAACTGCTGATTGCAGGCGGCCTTGCACTCGGCCAGCGCGGCCTCGAGCTCGGCCTTGGCGTCGTTCACGAGCTTCTGGGCTGCGGCCAGCGTGGCGGCGTCGCCCTCGTCGATGGCGGCCAGGAGCTGCGCGCGGAGCTCCTCGTCCGCCTGCGCGTAAGCCAGGCGGATGGCCTCGTCGGCATCCTTGTAGGCCTTCTCCAAAGCCTCGTCGGCAGCCTGCAGGTTGTCGATCTCGCCCTCCACGGCGCTGATCTTCTCATTGATCAGTGCCTCGAGCGACTGCTTGGCGGCGTCGAGGTCGTTTCTCAAGCCCTGAATGTCGTCGTCATAGTCAGAGCAAGAGACGAACGTGCTTGCCGGGGCTACAATCAGAGCTCCGAACAGCAACGCATTAATAAATGTTCTTTTTCTCATGCTGTAAAAAGATTTTGTTAATAAATTGGATTATTTTCTATGTACGTATTCACAACCGCCAGCGGCTGTGAATGAAGGATAGAGAGAATTGTCCGGTATTGTTCCGCGTAAGCGCGGGGAAGTGCGGCTGTTCCGCTGGTGCGCAGTCCGCGGGCCAGGCGTATGGGGCTGGTTCCCAGCCGCTGGGTGAAAGCCTCGTAGAATACGCTCACCGAGGTGTAGCCGCAGCGGGCATGGAGGCCCTTCACGTGCGTAGCACCGCCTTCACGCAGGAACAGACTCACCGCGTAGCCGATACGGAAGTCGTTGATCAGGGTACGGAAGTTTCGCCCAAAGCAAGTGTTAATCGTGTTGGACAAGTAGGTAGTATTGGTCCCTACTATTACACTACTTTTTTACCCGTTTTTTCCAAGGCTAACACAAGGAAAAATCGGAAAAAGAGACCAACGACTATAGGCGAAAAGAGTGTATAAAAACGGGAAAAGGGACGGCCGAAGCTATTCCTTTTCCCGTAAAAAATACCTTTTGCCGAGAAACGCCGGCAAATAGTACACTGAACTAAACAATAAAGGCAATGCGATCCGACAAGCGGCTGCACGCCGGAGCGGTCCGGACCGGAGCGGCGGAGGACTACTCCAGGATCCCCGTGGCGCGGCGGTATTCCGTCTCGCAGATGCGCCGCTGCGTCTGGGCCTCGATGAGATGGCTCCGGGCCTGTTGCCATTGGGTCTGGGCGTCGAGCAGGTCGGAGAGCGTGGCCAACTGGGCCGCGTGGCGGCTTTGCGTGACGCGCAGGTGCTCGTCCGCCTGCTGCAGTCCGACGCGTGCGGTCTGCACGAGGACATCGGCGTCGGTCAGGTTGTAAGCGGCCTGGCTGGCCTGAAGCTGGAGCTGACGGCCGACGCGTTGCAGTTCGAGTTGCGCGTTGTCCGCCTCAAGGCGGGCCTTCTGCTCCTTGCGCCGGTTCTCGCCCCAATGGAACAGGGGTATGCTGACGGTGAGCATGGCAGCCCCGATGCCGTCGCGGAACTCCTGCGTGGTGGCGGGTACATAAGGATCGGCCGCCGAGGCCGGCACGTGGAGACGGATGTTACCGTAATAGGTGTAGCCGGCCATAAAGGCCACCGTGGGGAGCCGGTCGGCGCGGGTCAGGCGGACTTGTTCGCGGCTGGCTTCCGCCTGCTGCTGGAGCAGACGAATTTCGGGCCGGGCAGCGACGTCGGTCGGTAACGGTCCGACAGCGGCAGGAGCGTCGGGGTCCTCGGTCAGCTCGAAACGGGCTTCCGGGTCTGCCCCTATCAGGCTACAAAGCGACTGGCGACAAAGTTCGGCCCCGTTGCGGGCCTTCTGGAGCTGGTAGCGGAGGTCGCTGCGGCGGGCCTCAACGCGCAACAGGTCGTTGTCCATGGCCAGGCCCACGTCCACGGCACGGCGGGTCTGCAGGTAGAGGGTATCGAGCTGGGCCACACAGGCCTCGAGCAGGGTCACCTGGCTGCGCACGGCGATGCACGTCCAATAGGTCTTGTCGGCCTCCTCGATAACGTCCATGCGCGCCTGGCGTAACTGTTCGGCCGCCACAGCCTGCCCGATGCGGGCCAGGCGTTTCCCGGTCCGGATTATCCCACCCGTATAGAGCGGCTGGGTCAGGGTGAGGCCGGCCAGGTACATGCCCCTCATGCGCAGTTCCATGCCGAGCATGTCGATGTCCGGCACGACGTAGGCGGCCGAAGCGGAGGCATCGAAGCGGGGCAAGGCGGCCGACGTAGCGTTGCGGCGGTCGAGTTCGGCCTGCTGCACACGGTTGTCGGCCTGCCGGAGAGTCTCACTTCGGGCCAGAGCCTGCGCCCGACAGTCGGCCAGGCTCAGCGGAGTGCCCCCCTGCGCCCGGGCCGCAGCGCCGGCGGCCAAGGTCAGCAGTAAATACAGAAATATTCGGAACAGATTCATAGTCATGCGATGTTATGCGGTTCGGGGAATGCGGATACGGAACAGGGCGGTATAGAACAGCGGCAGCAACAGGAGGGTAATGATGGTGCCGACGGTGAGGCCGCCCATAATGGTAATGGCCATGGAGCCGTACATGGGGTCGGTGACCAGCGGGGCCATGCCGACGATGGTGGTGAGCGAGGCCATGAGCACGGGCCGCACGCGAGAGACGGTGGCCTCGACGACGGCCGTGAAGGGCGCCACGCCTTCCTCCGTCTGGAGACGGTTGATCTCGTCGACGAGGACAATGGCGTTTTTCACCATCATGCCGATGAGGCCGAACATGCCGATTATGGCCATGAACGTGAGGGGCTGATCCGTGAGCACCAGGGCAGGCACGATGCCGCAGAACACGAAGGGGAAGCAGACGAGGATGAGCCCCACCTTGCGCCAGCTGTTGAAGAGCAGGAGCAGGATGCCGAGAATGAGGAAGATGGTTATCGGCATGAATTTCATCAGGTTGCCAATGGCTTCGCCCTGTATCTCGCCGTCGCCCACCCAACGCATGCTGTAGCCCTCGGGCAGGGGAATGGCCTCGACGGAGTCGCGGATGGCGGCAACGACCTTGGCAGGGGTGGCGTCGGACACGTCGGGGTTGGGGTCGCACTCGGCCTCGATGACGCGGCGACCGTCGAGCCGGCGCACAACATCTTCGTCCCAGCCCAAGCGGACGTCGCGCACAACGCTGCCCAGAGGAACGGCACGGAAGACCTTGTCCTGAAGGTCGGTCACGGCATGGCCACCTATCAGGGCGTCCTCCAACTCTTCGTTGGACAAGTGCAGATTCAGCATGCTCCAGACGGGAACTTCGCGCAAATTACGGATGGGGCTGCCGTCGGCATTGCGCACCTGCAGACGGACCGGGAGCAAGCGCTCCTGGTCGTTGAGCGCCGCCACGGGCATACCGTCGGAAGCGGCGAGCAGGGCATTGGCCACGTCGCCGCGATTCACGCCGGCCCGTAGCGCGTCGTGCTGGTCGTAGTCCACCACGAAGGCCTTGCCGGTAGGCTTCCAGTCGTTCTGCACGGAATAGGCATCCACATAAGGGCAACGGCGCATGATGGCCTCGGCCTGGGCGCTGAGGCGACGCAACACGGCAGGGTCGGGTCCGGAGAACTCTACCTCAACGGTGTGGGACGTGGAAATGGAAAAGTTATACTTCCGCACCCGGATATAGGCATCGGGAAAGGCCTGACGCAACTGCCGGCGGACGGCGGGAATCTCGCGAAGCACCGTCGCATAGTCGGCACAGTCTACCATCAGTTCGCCGTAGCAGTCGCCCCCGGCGGTCATGGGCCGCACCAGGCAGTAGTGGGCCGGCGCACTGCCCTGACTGGCGGCAACGCGCTCGATGGCGGGACGGGCCGAAAGCTGGCGGTTCATCTCCAGCAGACGGGTGCGCACGGTGTCGGGCGACGTGGCGGCAGGGAAGAAGCACTCCACGACGAACTGCTTGTAATCGAAATCGGAGAAAAAGAGATTTTTCACACGGGTCATGCCCCAAAGGCTGGCGCCCAGCAACACGAAGGCCAGTACGATGGTCGGTAACTTGTAGCGTACGAGGGTGGTCACGGTGCGGCGCACGAAGCGATGGACCGCGGAGTTCATGACCGCCGGCGCGGCAGACGGGGCCGACGGCGACAGGGCGGGCAGCCAGGAACGGGCACAGACGGGTACCTGGACCAGGGCCAGGACCCAACTGGCCAGCAGGCTGACACAGAGCACGAGGAAAAGGTCGCCGGCATACTCGCCGGCAGTGTCGGGCGAGAGGTAGACACAAAGAAAGGTGGAGGCGGCGATAACCGTGGCGCCGAGCAGGGGCCACGCCGTGTTGCGGCCGATGCGGTAGAGGTAGGTGGACGGCGGCAGGCCGCGCTGGCGGTCGACAAGAATGCCGTCCATGATAACGACGGCGTTGTCCACAAGCATGCCCATGGCCACGATGAAGGCGCCGAGGGAGATGCGGTGGAGCGTGGTCCCGCACATGAGCAGCACGGGGAAGGAGACGGCTACCGTCAGGACCAGGCCGAAACCGATAATCAGGCCGCTGCGCCAACCCATCGAAAAAATCAGCACGAGTACCACGATGGCGACGGACTCGAGCAGGTTCCACATGAACGACGAGATGGCTTCGTCGACCTTGTCGGGCTGGAAGAAAATCTTCTCGGTCTGGAAGCCGGCCGGCACGTTGCGGAGCACTTCGGCCAGACGCTGGTCGACAGCCCGGCCCACGTCGGGCACGATGGCGTCGTCCTCGAGGGCGATACAGAGGGCCAGGGCGGGCTTGCCGCGTACAAAGAAGCCGTTGCGCTGGGGCTCGGCGTAGCCGCGCTCCACGCGGGCAATGTCGCCAAGGCGCAGGGTCTTGCCGTCCGGCGTCTGGATGAGGAAGTCGCGCAAATCGTTCTCGTCCGCCACGGCTCCGCCCACGTAGACCGCGAAGCGTCCGCCGTCGGCCGTCACCTTACCGGCATCGACCGTCTTACCGGCCGACTGAAGGGCAGAAATAATCTGCGCCGGGACGACACCGTTGCGGGCAATCTGTTCCTTGGAGAGGACGATGCGAATCTCCTCGTCGCGGTTGCCGGCTATCTGGATGCGCTTCACCCCCTTCACGCTGAGCAGTTCGCGGCGCAGGTACTTGGCGTAGCGGTACATCTCGGGATAGTCGTAGCCGTCGGCCGTCAGGGCATAGAAAATACCGTAGACGTCCATCAGTTCATCGAGCACCACGGGGGCGTAGCATCCTTGGGGCAGACGGGCTGCCACGTCGTTCACCTTGCGGCGGAGCAGGTCGAAATGCTGTTCCAGTTTGCTGTTCAATACGGTCATCTGGAACTCCACGGTGAAAATGGCCGAGCCGTTCTGACATTCGGTCTTGACCTTGCGGACGTGAGGCAGCGCACGCAACTGCTCTTCCATCAGCTGGGCGACCTCGAGCTCCACCTCGTGGGCACTGGCGCCGGGATAAGAGACGACGACCATGGCCTGCTTGGCCGAGACGGCAGGGTCCTCGAGCTTCGGCATCTGGAAAAAGGCCAGGACGCCCGCCACCACAATCGCCACGACGAGCGACCAGAAGATGCGGGGCCGCTCCATAAAATATTGTGTGAGCTTCATCATAGCAAACCTCCTACATTGGTACGGGCCGGACGGGCCAGAACACGGACACGCTCCCCTTCCTGCAACGTGGCGGCGCCGGCACGGACAACGCGTTCGTTGCCCTCCAGACCGCCGGTCACTACGGCACGGCCGTCGCTGACGTCAGCAGACAGACGGACGACGCGGCGCGTCACGGTGGAATCGGGACGAAGCACCCAGACACAAGGCTGCCCCTGCGCGTGGAATACGGCCGAGAGGGGCAGGGCGTAGCCCCGGACAGCCGCCGTATCGGCCACCCGCACCGCGACGGCGACGTTCATGCCCGCCGTGAGCTGACGCGGCGGACGGCCGTCGAAGGTCAGGCGCAGGCGGTAGAGCTGGTTGCCGTCGGCCTTGGGCGTAAGGCTCAGCAGCTTGAGGGGCCAGGTCGTCCCGGAACCCGCCGCGCGGCAGGCATAGCCCCTGAAAGCGGCGCGCTGCCGATAGGCTTCGGCGGGAACGTCGGCCTCGACTTCGAGACGGGACACGTCGAGCAGGGTGAAAACGGGCGTGCCGGCATTGACCATCTCGGCGGCCGCGAAACGGACGGACTGGATCCAGCCATCGGCCGGTGCAGACAGCCGCGTGTAGGCCAGTTGGTTGCGCTTCGCCTGAAGCTGCACGCCGAGCTGGCGGAGCCCGGCCGTGGCTTTCTCGTAATCGTTGGCCGATACGCCACGCTGCTCGAAGAGCTGGCGCGTGCGAGCGACCTCATCGGCCAGTTGGTCGTACTGTATCTGCAGGGCTTCGACGGCCAGGCGGTAGTCTGCGTCGTCAAGTTCGGCCAGGAGCTGCCCGCGGTGTACGAAGTCGCCCTCGTGGACATGGAGGCGGCGCAGCTGGCCCGCCGTCTTGAAACCCAGGTTCACTTCGTGAGCAGCCTTGACCACGCCGGGATAGGTCTGCACGACCTCATCGGCCAGGGCAGCCGGGCGCGTCAGTTCGACACTCCGCACGAAAGGAGCGGGCGCCTCGCGTCGCGAACACGCCGGCAGGAGTACGAGCGCAGCCAGGAGCCATCCGTAAATTTGTTTCATGGTGCTGATGTTTTTAGATTCTACATCCGCAAATTTCCTTATTTTCCCGGTTCCGGGATTGTTACGCAGGGGGGACAGATTGTTCGATAGGTCGAATTCCTCCGTTTTTGAAGGCTACGGGCTACCCGATTCGTTCGCGTCTCCGTATCTTTGCGGGAAAACAAGACGCTTCCTGCCATGACTTATGCCGAATCCTTCACACCGCTCAATTTGCTGAAAATGCCTTTCGACGAACAGATGCGCATTTTCAATAACGAAATCCTCCTGGCGGACAATTTCTGCGAACAGCCGGCGGCGATTGACCTCGCGACCGATAAAGAGGCGTCGGCCCTGATCCGTTCGCCCTACCCTTTCAAGATGCTCTTTCACATGGGCATCTTTTGCCGCAGCGGCCAGATGCGGGCCCGACTGAACCTGAGCGAGTACACGCTGCGCCGCAACGACCTGCTCATCATCCTGAACGGAGACATCGGGCAATGCCTCGAAATCACGCCGGACTGCCAGCTGGGCATCGTGGCCATAGCCAACGACTTCATCTTCCCCGAAATCCACTCGCAGGCGGGCATCACGCTGCGCAAATACCTGACCAACTCCTCGCTGGTTCACCTCGAGGAAGCGGGAATGGAGGAACTCTGTACCGTCTACCAGGCCATGCGCCGCAAAATAGAAAACAAGGAGTTCCGCTACACCCGCGAGGTGCTGCGACTGCAACTCATGACACTCTACTACCTGTGCTGCAACAGCATGGCGCCGCACGTAGCGGAACAGGAGAACGAGACGGGACCGCGGATGAAGGAAATATACAACGAGTTCATGCAACTGGTCCACAAACATTACAGGGAGCGGCGTGACGTGCGCTTCTACGCCGACAAACTGTGCCTCACGCCGAAGTATCTCTCGCAGACGCTGTACGCCTTCAGCGGACGGCATGCGAGCGACTGGATACGCGACTACGTGATTCTGGAGGCGAAGGCGTTGCTGAACTGCCAGCGCTACACGGTGCAACAGGTGAGCGACCTGCTCCACTTTGCCAACCAGTCGTTCTTCGGCGTGTATTTCAAAAAAGCCGTAGGCTGCTCGCCCACGGCCTACCGAAACGGGCTCTGAAGGAGGGAACGGCTGGCCCCCGTAGAACCGGCAAGCTCCACGCGCCCGTCGGCTGGCGATGGGGCAACTATCCGCCGCCGTCCAACACCGGCTTACCATAAATTATCTCTCTTACTTTGAAAACTCGTTTTTCATTTTTCGCTATTCCTATAATATATATAGGTGTGAGAGGAATAGGCGCCCTCCCAAACAGACAATCGTGTGCAGTATTGCCAGGAACCTATGACCGAAAGGTCCGGGCGGACGGAAAAACACTGCGAGCTGGGGACAACTGACGAACAGCGACTGGCCCGCCATACGCCAGAACTTGCGGAATTGCGACTACTCTCTACAAATGCCCCTGCGGAGATACAGAACCGTGCCGTTATCCGGATTATTGTAAACGAAACATGGGAACATTTTTCAACGTCGGAAGGCCATATCGAAGTAGGAAAGCCATGGAGAATCTCACGGCCCACGCTCCGGAGATTTGTCAAGACAGACATTGCGAACGGGTTGCTCCCCAGCAAAGTCTGTCTCTTCGTCCGACCACAACGCAATTTTAACTTTTTTTGATTTCGTACAAAGTCATTTATTAACTTTGCACCATCACTTCTAAGCCAAACTAGGCTCAGACACACGCAGTGAAACACTACCCAACGCATTCCTGCTGACAGAAATAATTTTAGCACAGCTGAAAAGACTGGACTCATTCTTTCAGATTATAGTAGACAACAACAGACACATTCACGAGACAATAAGAAAAAACAAGAGCGACCAGTCTACATATTCCACCTCCGTCAGGAATATCCATACGACCGTACCTATGGGATTTTACGTGGACGCCGTTGCCGCAAGCTACAATCCAACCTCAAGGCGTAAAAGGTGCATTTACTCGAATGCTAACGATGAAAGGTAAGCATTCGGTAAACTACAGGTATCAAATCTTTATATATAGCAATAGCGACTG
>OHMX01000192.1_pt1 | contig 35376 bp, 29 predicted proteins | sample 1569471 | NCBI WGS metagenome assembly OHMX01 (sample SAMEA3879547, study PRJEB24766) | human gut metagenome | biome: human-associated habitat; feature: feces | place: USA | collected 1985/1987
AGTCAATATTTATGACAAAACTGTAACTATTTTGTTACCGGTTTGTAACCTTTTTCGTTTTGGTTACCGGTTTATCTCTTCAATAACGCATTTGCCGCTTGAAACTAAAGCTGTAATATATGTATCGCAAGCACCGTTTGTGTCCGTGCCGTAATACCTTGTACCGCTTTTGGTCAGCGTTTCCGCATTACCGCCAAGTTCTACATCCATAGAGCCTGATGAAACGCTGTAGTCGACTTTGGCTGATGAGATTTTCGGCAATGTGATATATGTTGTTCCGCTTGACTGGTCAAGTTCAGCTTTTTCAACATTTCCGGTGCAGTGCATTTCAAGACTTCCTGAATATATTTTTGCCTTGATTTTACCCATATTTCCTGTAGCTGTGACATTTCCTGAGCCTAACTTGAACTCGGCGTTCTTTGCATTGAAGTTGTTCAGTGCAACGCTTCCGCTCCTGCATTCCACATTCAGCGTTTCTGCAGTTACGGTATTTTCGCCGCCACGACCTGAAACCTCCGCCTTACCCGATCCGATGTCGATCTTCATATCTCCCGTCATAGCTGTAACATTAACCTTTCCGCTTGAAAGCAGGATTTCCGTTGTTTCGGTATACGGAATGTCACCGCTGACAGAGCCTGCACCTGAATATATCCGCAGACCGCTCAGCTTGTCGGTATCTCTGTATCTTTCGGGGAGCGATATTTCTATACGGGTCAGCACATTGCCGAACATAAGCATGGAAAAAAGTAACGGCTCACGACTTTCGTATATATGAAGCTTTCCGTTATCCACAAAGCAGGTCAGTTTCTTGTTCTTATCCGGTGTGCTGTAATTCACGGTCGTCTTATCTTCTTTGTTGAAGCGGAAAACCACATTTGCTCTTTGTATATCCAGATTTATTTGCGTAAAGTTATTTTGCTGTCCGTTCTCATTGTTTTTGTCAAAAACGAATGTTGTGGTTTCCATTTTCGACTCCATTTTATCATTCATATACTGCTCGCCCTTTACCGCAACCGGAACAGCTAAAATTGCGCATCCGATAATTCCTGCAGCCAGAAGTGCGGCTGATATTATAAGTATTATCTTTTTCATCAGAATTCTTCCTCCCTGTCGGCGAATGTATTTTTGCTTATTTGTACTGCCTTTTTGAATATTTCGATACATTTTTTAACAGCTGTCGGTATGAGTACAGTCATAAAGCCGCTTATACCGATAATCGCAAGTCCTGCAAACACGTTGAATTCTTTGCCGAAAAGAAGCGTAGCCGCACTTTCGGGAGCTGATGATAAAAATGCAGAAGCAATGCCGATTATTCCCGTCAGCATAAAACACGCTGTTATTATAATGTACCCAAGTGTAAATATCACAACGAAGATAAACGATAAATCAACGACAAACGCATCGAGCATTAAATACTTTGAAACAGACGTTTCTTTACTGCCGGGAAAACGTAAGATGCGCTCTGCTGTGTCGCCTTTGTCAAACGTGCCTTCGGCTTCTTCTCCGGCATAATCCTTTACTATCTCAACGGGATCTCCAAGCTTTGCGCATATCTCGCTTTCGGTTTCGCCGTTTTCCTCTCCCTCCGAGAAATGACGTTCAAAATCCTCTGCCATTTCCCCGAACGATAATGAATATTTCTCAGCCTGTGATTTCAGAGCCGCCATAAACTCTGCTTTAGTGTTGTAAGTCATAATTCAATTCCTTTCTTCAATCAATACCGAGTATCTTATTGACGGACTTATAGAAATCTGACCATTCGCTTATCTGTACCGACAGCTTCTTTCTGCCGATGTCGGTCAGCGAATAATACTTTCTTGAAGGGCCCTCGCTTGATTCTACAAGATAGGAGGTGATGCACCCCTCGTCTTTAAGCCGTTTCATAAGCGGATAAATTGTTCCCTCTGTGATATGGATGCTCTCCGAAATTGCATTTACAAGCTCATAACCGTAGCAATCACGGTCTGACAGCAGAGCCAGTACGCACAGTTCCAGCGTTCCTCTTTTAAGTTGTGGATTCATACACCGCTCCTTTCTGTTTCGTTGCACTAAGTATAACACAATGTACCTTGCATTGCAAGGTAGCAAGCGTTAAATTATAGCCGAAATTATCGGCGGGATTTTGTGTATTCTGTACATAAGTATAAAACCGCCGTGCAAAACACGGCGGTTCCAGACTGTAGAAAAAGTCTGTTTTTGAAACAAACTTCTAAGCAATTACAATCCCCCACCATAGTTGGCTCGGTCAAGCCAAGCAACAGAACCTCACCCTTTTTCGAGGGCGGGCATGGATGCCCGAAGTTGAACGCCCAAAGTTTTGCAGGACGCAAAACAAACAGAGCGTTCATTAAAAGGCAAGGGTGATAGTGCTTTTCGAGGGATAGTGCGGATGTGAAAGCATATCAATGCATATAAATGTTGGCATTACGAAAAGTGGGTGGGATAGTGCGGTTTTGGATGGGTTGGTGTGACAATCCCTCCGGTAGTCGCCCGAATTTTTTTCGGGCGACAGCACCTCACCTTTGACAAGGGGGGCGAGAACGTGGTGCGAGGCAAGGCGGTGAACGTGGTTTTGAGAGGGTTGTGGGGATGGTGGGCAGGTGGGATGGTGGGCAGGTGGGGATGGCGATAGATTTACAGAAAAACGGGAGGTGTTGCTGAGATGAAAGATAACGATGTAAAAGGCGGAAGGAGGGTGGTATGGTCGCCGCAGGAAAGGCAGGCGGAGTTTATGCAAAGGGGAGAGTATGAGGCTTTGTACGGGGGTGCCGCCGGCGGAGGTAAGTCTGACGCACTTCTGGCGGAGGCACTCAGGCAGGCGGATAAGGCTTGCTACAGGGGGATAATTTTCAGAAAAACGTATCCGCAGCTGACGGAGCTTGAGGACAGGTCGCAGACGCTTTATAAAGGTGCATATCCTGCGGCGAGGTACAACAAGACCAAGCACTGCTGGAGCTTTCCGTCCGGGGCTAAAATCTATTTCGGGGCGATGCAGCATAAGAAAGACAGGCTTAACTATCAGGGCAAGCATTATGACTTTGTGGGGTTCGATGAACTGACGCAGTTTTCCTTTGACGAATACAGTTATATGTTTTCGAGAAACAGGCCTGGCGGAAAAGGCACGAGGGTGTATATCAGGGCTACGGCGAATCCGGGCGGACCGGGTCATTCGTGGGTAAAGCAAAGGTTTATAACGGCAGGCGAGCCGATGAAACCGATAATAGAAGAACATAAGGTGAAAAAGCCCGACGGGGCGGAGATAATCATTAGAAAATCGAGAGTGTTCATCCCGGCGAGCGTATTTGACAATAAGGAGCTGTTGCGAAACGATCCGGAATATCTTGCGAGCCTGTCTATGCTTCCGACTGCCGAGAGAAAGGCTCTTCTGTACGGGGACTGGGACAGCTTTACGGGGCAGGTTTTCACCGAATGGAGAGATGACCCGGAGCATTATTGCGACAGGAGATGGACACACGTCATAGCACCGTTTGAGATACCTCGCCACTGGGAGATAGTGAGGGGATTTGATTTCGGGTATACAAGGCCGTTTTCGGTAGGGTGGTATGCTGTGGATACCAAAGGGTGCATCTACAGGATAAGAGAATACTACGGCTGTACGGATAAGGCGAATGAGGGCATAAGGCTTGAGCCGTCGGTAATTGCCGAGAATATCAGAAAAATAGAGCGTGACGATCCGAATATAAGAGGGAGAAATGTGTACGGGGTCGCAGACCCTTCAATATTCGATAAAAGCCGTGGAGAGAGCGTCGCCGACCTTATGGCACGACCGCCTAACTTTATAATTTGGTCGTCGGGGGATAACGCAAGAATATCGGGTAAGATGCAGTACCACAACAGGCTGGCGTTCAACAGTGACGGGGAGGCGATGTTCTATTGCTTCAACACCTGCAGAGAGTTTATCAGAACTATCCCTGCGCTTATGTATGACGAAAAGAACGTGGAGGATATTGACACAACGATGGAGGATCACATATATGACGAATGCAGGTATGTCCTTATGGAGCATCCTATCGCCGCACCGGTAAAGCGTGGTGAGATCCCTGCAGGTGACGATCCTCTAGAACAGAGAAAGCCCGAAAGGGCGGAATCGTTCTATATGATGTGATCATGAAAGGAGAAATATGAAGAAAATCGGTAAGGAGCAGGTGCGCAAGGCAAGGCAGACGCTTGCAAAGTATAAGGAGGGGAAGGCGGTACTCGACAAGAGGATCGTGTCAAACGAGCAGTGGTGGAAATTAAGGCACTGGGGCGAAATAGGCTATGACAAAGACGATACAAGGCCTATGCCGGCATCGGCGTGGCTGTTCAACTCGTTGGCAAATAAGCACGCAGACGCTATGGACAATATACCTGAGCCTGCGGTGCTTCCGAGAGAAAAAAGCGACGAGGAGGTCGCAAAGCAGTTATCGCTGATACTTCCTGCGATACTTGAACGCTGTGGCTACGAAAAGCTGTACAGCGACGGCTGGTGGTACAAACTCAAGAACGGCAGTATGTGTACGGCTGTTGTATGGGACCCTGACGCTGACGGCGGTATGGGAGATATAGCGATAAGAAACGCAGATATTCTGAATCTGTTCTGGGAGCCGGGCATAAAGGATATTGAGGAGAGCGCAAATCTTTTCTATGTGACGCTTGTTGACCGTGAACGGCTGAATCTGATGTATCCTGAACTTTTGGGGGAAGATACCGAAAGCGTTGCGGGCGGTACTGAAAACGTGGAAAAGTACAAAACGGAGGATAAGACGGACGACAGTGCGAAGGTCGAAGTCGTCGACTGGTACTACAAGAAAACGATAAACGGCAGGAAACAGCTCTGCTACTGTAAATTCTGCGGCGACAGGGTGATATATTCGAGCGAGGACGATGAAAGCTGTGCCGACGGATTCTATAAACACAGCCGTTATCCCTTTGTTATGGATACGCTGTTTGTGCAGGAGGGAACTCCGTGCGGATTCGGCTACATAGATGTTATGCGTGACGCACAGATGTATATAGATAAGCTGTCGCAGGTCGTTCTTGAGCATACGGTGATGATGAGCAGAAAAAGATATTTTATCCGACAGAACAGTGCGGTGAACGAAGCCGAATTTGCCGACTTAAAAAACAGGTTCGTTCACGTTGCGGGAAATCTCGGTGAAGAGGATATAAGGGAAATTAAGGCAGAGCCGCTGGACAGCTCAGTGATGAATGCACTGAGTTTAAAAATAGACGAACTGAAGGAAACGAGCGGAAACAGGGATTTTTCTCAGGGGTCGGTTTCAAACGGCGTTACGGCGGCAAGCGCCATTGCGGCTTTACAGGAGGCAGGAAGCAAGCTGTCGAGGGATATGATAAAGGGAACGTATTTTGCGTTTCAGCAGGTGTGCTATCTGATAATAGAACTGATAAGGCAGTTTTATGATACGCCGAGGAGCTTCAGAATAACGGGGGGATATGACGCTTTTGACAACTCCGCTATAAAGGAGCAGAACAGGGAACTTTTCGGGGTACAGCTTGGGGCAAAGAAGCCTGTCTTTGATATAGTGTGTACGGCATCGAAGAAATCGCCGTTTTCCAAAGCTTCGCAGAATGAGCTTGCAAAGCAGCTTTTTCAACTGGGATTTTTTAATCCGGAAACGGCGGTGCAGGCACTGGGCTGTCTTGCGATGATGGACTTTGAGGGAAAAGAAGAAATTGAGCGTGTGATAAGGGATAACGCAGGAATGAACGAGGTGAAGATATGACAAGAGTAAGAATAGACAAGTCGGGTCTTGGCAGGGATATTTATATCACGGGACACTGTGCGAACGAAAACAGCGGATCGACAGAGGCTACGCTTGTATGTGCGGCAATGACAACGCTTGCACAGACGATAGCGCAGAATGTTTTTGACAGCGAGGACACGGGGGATACCGATATTATTGACGTTACGCTGAGAAGCGGTCAGGCGGTCATAAGCTATGTGACGGACGACGACGGGCTGAACACGGCGGTTGACGGGATATGCAAGGGGTTTGATATGCTGGAGGAAAACTATCCGGAATATGTATCCTGCTACAGAAGTGAGAGGTAAATATGGAAGCGACAGAGAATGTGCAGGCGACAGAAGGCGGTATAGAAAACGCTGAAACAAGCGAAGAAGTAAAGGTGCAAAAGAGTGAAGAAAGCCTGAGCGAAAACAATAAACCGGATAAAGCCGAGGGAGAGCAAAACGAGGACAAGGCGGAGCTTTTCAGGCAGGCGGTGCTTAAGTCAAAGCGTGAGAGGGCGGCAAGGGCAGAACGGATATTGAGTCTTGTGGCACAGTTTTGCGGAGCGGATAAATGCGACTATGACGGAATAGAAAATGCGGTATCCGAGAGGAACTTTGAGCGGTGCAGAAGAAACGATATGGAGTACAGGCTGGAGCGGTGGCAAAAGGAAAGCGAGGAGGTAAAGCAGACATATCCTCAGTTTGACCTTGCGAAAGAAATGAGCGACAGAAGATTCTTTTCGCTGTGCTATAAGGGAGTGGGGCTTGAGGAGGCTTATCTTATCGTGCATAAGGACGAGCTTTTTACCGCCGCAATGGAATATGCGGCATCTGAACTTATGAGAAGCGGTGCGTTTTGTAAAAGCGACAGAATGAAGGAGGGTGCGCTGTCACCTGCGGGAGAGGTTACGAAAAGCGAGAAAAGCCTGTCTAAAAATGAGCGGAAGGAACTTATCAGACGGACGGAGAGAGGGGAAAGAGTGGTGCTTTAATCGTTTATGAATGATGAAGGAAGGGGGTGAGATATGAATACTGCAACGGGAGGGCAGGCGGGAATTTAAAAAAGCCGCAGCCGCACGGGGAAAAGTTTTGCGGCAGAAAAAACGATAAGAAAAACGATAAGAAAATAGAAAGATGACGGTATCAGCCGTCGGGAAAGGAAATCTATATGAAGATGAGAGAAGTTAAATTAAATCTGTTCGATGTACAGACAACAGGACAGGCAAGTCTGTCCGCTGAGATGAAAACGTTCTATGAGAACACGCTGATAGATATGGCAGAGCCTAAGCTGGTGCATGACCGCTTTGCAGACAAATATCCGATACCCAAGAATAACGGCAAGACGATAGAGCTGAGAAAGTACAGCTCGCTTGCAAAGGCGACAACGCCGCTTGTTGAGGGCGTTACACCTGCGGGAAATATGCTGTCGGTAACAGCTAAGACGGCAACGGTGAATCAGTACGGCGACTATATCAAGCTGTCGGATATGCTGGAACTTACCGCAATAGACAACAATGTAGTGCAGTCAACAAAGCTGCTCGGCAGTCAGTCGGGAAGAACGCTTGACACGATAACAAGAGAGATAGTGAACGCAGGAACGAATGTTATATATGCCTGCGGTAAGGACGGGGGCGAGGTGCTGTCAAGAGATGAACTGAGCAAGGACTGCGTTTTATCGGTGGACATGGTATTCCGTGCCGCCGCACAGCTTGAGAGCATGAATGCAGACGGAATAGACGGGGAGAGCTATGTTGCGATAATACACCCTTATGCCGCCTATGACCTTATGAGAAGTGCGGAGTGGGTCGATGTGCATAAGTATGCCGACCCCGAAAGCATATTCAAGGGGGAGATAGGCTCGCTCGGCAATGTGAGATTTGTAAAAAGCACGGAGGCGAAGATATTTGCCGATGAAAGCTGTCCGCAGTTCTATCAGCTGACCTCGGATGCAAATTTCCTTGAGGGAAAGGACTATTATACGAAGTCGGGCGACAGCTATCAGAAGGCAAGCGTTTCGGCGGGCGGTCAGGTCACAGCCTCGACGTATTATGAGAAGAAGGCGCTTGCGGTGTTCTCTACTCTGGTTATAGGAGCGCACGCTTATGCGGTAACGGACGTTGCCGGCGGCGGTCTTCAGCATATAGTAAAGCAGCTCGGCTACGGTGACGATCCTCTGAACCAGAGAGCGAGCGTGGGCTGGAAGGCGGTACGCACAGCCGAGATACTTACGGACGAGTATATGGTGAGAATAGAAAGCTGTTCTCCTGTTTATTCGGAAAAGACGAGTGCAAATTAAAGCCGGTAAAGGAAAACCGGAATAAGCGGCACAGGGTCACTGCAAGGCATGGTGACAGCAACGGCAGTGCGGGAGGGTAAGGGAAATAATATTGCAAAGGAGAAATATATGAAAGAAAATTTAACTGAGCTTGTGGCGGTAAGGCTGTTCAAGGACAACGACAAGTACAACTCGGATGTGTTTGTATCAGTGAACTGCAACAATTATCTTATACGCAGAGGTGAAACGGTGATGGTGCCGTTGTTCATAAAAAAGGAACTGGACAGAGCAGAGCTTCAGAGAAAGAGAGCGGAATACTACCGTGATGAAGGCTGGAAGCAGTCGCTGATAGTGCAGGAGGGCAAGTGATGACGGTAAAGGAAGTCATTGAAACGGTTGACGCACTGCGACCGAACGAGATTGCCGCAGAGGACAAGAGAAAGTGGCTTTATGAGCTTGAAAGCAGGATATATGAGGATCTTTATGTTACGCACGAGCATGAGGGAATCGGGTTTACCGATACGGAAAAGATTTTGAGCGACGGTACAACGGAGCTTTTCATAAAGGCTCCGCACGATGAGATATACATTCTTTATCTTTGCTCGCTTATAGATTTTTACCATGCGGAGTATGAGAGATATGCCAATGACAATGCTCTGTTTGACGCTTTGTATGAAAGCTGCTGCCGTTTCTGGAACAGCAGGCATATTTCGTGCGTGAGAACCGAGATCACGGGATAGGAGGAAGAACTTGGCGGTAAGAGAAATAACGGGTGGTACGGAAAGTGCCGTAAAGTTCGGCGGTATCGACCGCTCGAACGGTACGCCGCTTGGGTGCTGGCAGGAACTGTACGGTATGGATTTTACCGCTTTTCCTGCGCTTAAAACGGTAAAGCCGTTTTCGTACAAGGCATTGGCTGACGGTATAACGGGGTATATCATAAAAAACGGAGAGATAGTATACACAAAGGCGGACGGTATATATATTTCGGGAGTGAAAACGGCGGTAAATCTCAGTGCAGGGGAAAAACAGCTTGTGTCACTGGGAGCATACATACTGATAATGCCGGACGAGGTGCTTGTAAATACCGCAGACACGCCTGCAAGCGTGCGGTATACGGCAAAGCCGGCGCTTTCAGGCACACTGTTCGAATATAACCAGAACCAGACACGGCCTACGGTTTCTATATACAAGCTGTTGTATCTTGATGTGCCTGAGGGCAGCATGGCGCTGTCAAGCTACAGCGTTGGCGATATGGTCAGGATAGATTATGAATACGGCGGAAAGAAACAGTATCTGTCTGCATTGATAAGCTCGGTGGGAAAGGAAAGCTACAGCATGAGCGGTTGCGTGTCGATCAACTTCGACACGAGTGCGTACAGCGATACCCGCTATTTCTATACGGAAAAGCGGAAGATGGACAGATTCAGAGTGCCTAGTATAAAGAATGCGGTCATAAGCTGTCCGATACCGAAGATGGATTTTATAACAGAGCATAACAACAGACTGTGGGGGTGTTCGTCGGCAAATCGTGAAATATACTGCTCAAAGCTCGGAAGTGCTACGGAGTGGGGAAGCTATGACGGCATTTCAACTGACGCATGGGCGGCAACGGTAGGGTCTGACGGGGATTTCACCGGAGTATGCGTGTACGGGGGTGGCGTACTGTTCTTTAAGGAAAATGTCGTCCATATTGTCTACGGCACACGAGCGTCAAACTTCACGCTAAGCACCGTAAAGCTGAGAGGCGTTCAGAAGGGCAGTGACGGTTCGCTGTGCATATCGGACGGACTGCTTTATTATAAGGCGCCTGAGGGGATATTCAGTTTTAATGGCTCTGCATCGGTGAGGATCGACGCAAAGCTGGGTGATGATATTACCGATACGGCGGTGATGACGGCAAACGGAAGATATGTCGTTATGTGTGCGGCCGACAAAACGGTGTATTATTATGACAAGCGTTACTCGGCGTGGTACACAAGACAGCTTGCAAATGTAATCTCGGCACATGAAATAAACGGCAGGCTGTATGCCGTTACCCGTGACAGCAATAAAAAGATGAGGCTTGTAATGCTTGTCGGAAACGACAGCAGTTATACGGACAGTGACAGGAGTGAATTTTCTGCGGTCAGCGGCGAACTTGGCAGGGGAAGCATATTCAGAATATATAAAAAGCTGAGAATGTCGCTGTATCACAAAAAGCAGGACGGCGAAACGCTTGAACTGTCGGCATATATAAGCACTGACGGCGGAGAATGGAAGAAGGTATATGAACTTTGGGGTGAAAAGGGAAATGGCGAAGAAATAGCTGTCGCTCCTGTAATACCGCTCAGAAGCAGAAAGATAAGAATAAAGATATGCGGTGAAGTAAGCGGTGACGCTTATGCGACGCTGTACGGCATATATCTTGACAGTGAAAAGGGAAGTGAGATAAGTGGATAATCTGAATATAAGCTTTGCTCCCGACAAATCTGCGGAGGACAAAGGGCGGATAAATGCGGTTGAGGATTATCTGTCGCTCCTTACCGAAAGGATAAAATTCTGTTTTAACGGCATAGATGAGAATATTGCGCAGAAGTCTGACGGCGAAGAGGAAAAACAGCTTATTTACAGTACGATTGCGGATGAAGTGGGGCAGTTCACTGATACCGACAAGAACTGCGAGATATTCAATGACTATGAAAACAATGTTGCATCAGCGTACTATTCTCACGCCGAAGGGTATAAGACTACGGCAAGCGCTCCGTACAGCCATGCGGAAGGGAAGGAAACTACAGCAAGCAATGAATATACCCATGCCGAAGGACGTGAAAGCAAGGCGAGCGGTACATATTCGCATGCCGAGGGCGGATATACTCAGGCTATAGGTACGGGCAGTCATGCCGAAGGGTATTACACTGTAGCGGGCGGAGAATTTTCTCACGCTTCGGGCGTCGGCACGCAGGCGGGAAGTGGCGTATTCGCCATAGGCAGATGGAATAAAACGGCGAGCGACGTACTGTTTGTTGTCGGCAACGGTTGGAACACCGCCCCCGGTGACGAAAGCACGGCGTACAGATCGGACGCTATGGTGCTTGATATAAGCGGCAACCTGCATATTGCAGGAAAGCTTACGGCGGACGGCGGTGTGGAGTATGTTCTTCCCACAGCTACCGCCTATACTCTCGGCGGTGTGAAGATCGGTGATAACATATCGGTAACGGCTGACGGGGTTATCTCGGTGAATCTGTCGGAGTATTTGAAATCAGCCGAAATATCGGACTGGGCGAAAGCCGACAGCAAGCCTGTGTATACAGTGGAAGAAGTCGGAGCGGCGGCAGAAAATCACACGCACAGATATGATGCTTCCGAGAGCATAGCAGGGCAGACGATAGATCTTGACGACCTCAGGCTTAACGAAGATACGGACAAGGGTACGGTGCACAGATACAGCTGCGGTGTATCTGCGGCGCAGAATATCACAAACCGTCCGACAGCGGCAAACGAGCCGTTCAGCCTTGAGGTGCGTAACATAAAAAGTGCGGCAACATCGTATGTGACACAGCAGAAATATATCAGTCCGTCAAGGCGGAAGGAGTATGTGAGATGGTGTGCGGACGGTGTGTGGTCTGCATGGCAGGCAACTGACAACCGCACGATATACGGAACGATCGCACCCGGAACTGAAAGGAGTTATGCGTATACGACTTACGGCGAGGGGTACGGAAAAATCAAGCTCACGGCAATGTACGGTGCAGACGAGGGCAGTAATATGGTGAATATAAAGGCGGCTACGCTTGTGAGCGATTCAACGTTTGAAAGGAATATGCTGACCGTTGGCACATCGGTGTTCAAAATCAATATAACCGATGGAAATATTACGCTGTCGGTGGCAGAAGGTACGGCAAGCTTCAGCTATGAGCTGATGTATTTTAACTGACGGACAAGGGGGAGTATATGAGTACAGAGAAAAAGAAAACAGGAACTGCGCCTGTGTATAAAAGCGGATATACGGACGCACTGAAAAACAATCTTGCAAAGGTTATGGAAAAGAAAAATTTCAGCTATGACGCAGATAAGGACAAGCTGTTCTCACAGTATAAGAACAGCTATGAAAAATCGGGCAGAACAGCTATGCGTGACACAATGGGGAATGCGGCATCGCTTACGGGCGGATACGGCAACAGCTATGCGGTCACGGCAGGTCAGCAGGCATATAACAGCTATATGTCAAAGCTCAGCGATAAGATCCCCGAACTTGAACAGAGGGCGTATGAACGTTATAAGGATGATGAGGAAAGTGCGTATAAGCGACTTAATACGCTTATAGGGCTTGAGAAGTCGGACTACGGAAGATACCGTGACAGCGTTGACGATTATAACACAAACAGGAATTTTGAATATAATAAAAGTAAGGACGCTCTGGCACAGCGTAATTTGCAGGCGCAGTTTGAACGGGATAATTACGAGAACGACAGGGATTATAACCGCAGGGTATATGAAAACGACAGGGACTATAACCGTAGGGTGAACGAAAATGACAGGGATTATGCTCAGAAGGTGTATGACAGCGACCGCAATTATCAGATAAAACTGAACAGCTCGCTGAAAGACGCTGTGGAGAATGAGGAAACCGACAATACGAAATTTTCGCCGAGTGACGCTTATGATTTTATCAGCAAGTACGGTGATAAAATCTATACGGACGAGGAATATATTGAGGCACTTTATCAGCTTTACGGTGATAAGGAGGGCTTCTTTGACTGGGTTGAGCAGATGGAGATACCGGGCGACACAAAGGGCAAAACGTATCTTGAGCTGTTGTACGAGATACATCCGGAGCTAAATCCGTCAACGTTTAAGAAAATGAGTACGCTCGATGACGAGCTTATAAGAAGAACCGCATCAGGCGCCGGAGGTACGCCTCCTCATTCGCTGAACTTCCGATGATTAAATCAGGAATGACCAAAAAGCAAAAAAGTCAAAACAAAGGAGGGGAAATATGAGTAAGATACAGATTATTATTGACAGCATAGCAGGTGCTGTCGGAGCGGTGCTGGGATTTATGTACGGCGAGGTAAACGGCTTGTTCCGTGCGCTTATCGCTTTTATGATCCTGGACTATGTGAGCGGTGTGCTTGTGGCGATAGCGGAGAAGAAGCTGTCAAGTGCGGTAGGCTTCAAGGGGATAGCGAAAAAACTGCTGATACTTGTGTTCCTGTCGGTAGGTCATATCGCAGACACCTATGTGCTTGGCGGTGTGCCTGTCGCTATGACGGCGGTAATGCTTTTTTATATCGCTAACGAGGGAATCAGCATTGTCGAAAACGCATCGGCACTGGGACTGCCGGTGCCGCAGAAAATAAAGAATGTACTAAGGCAGATAAAAAGTAAAAGTGGGGAGGACGACAGTGAGAACAAAGGGAATTGACATCAGCAGGGCGCAGGAGCAGTTCGATTTTACGGCGGCTGTGTCGGCAGGCGTGAAGTTTGTAATTATCCGTGCCGGCATACGCACGGATGAGGACACTTATTTCAGACGCAATATCGAGCAGTGCAGAAAACTCGGTATAGACTTCGGCTGTTACTGGTATGTTACGGCGACAGACACGGCGGAGCTTGACAGGCAGATAAATGCGTGCGTCAAGGCGATATGCGATGAAAAGCCGTCATATCCCGTGTTCTGCGACATGGAGGAACAGCGTCAGATAGACAACCTCACAAGCAAGGAAAGAACCGATATGGCGCTTGAGTTCTGCGACAGGCTGAATAAGGCAGGACTTCCGTCGGGAGTGTATGCAAATCCTGCGTGGCTTGAAAGCTACTATCAGAAGGAACGTATTGTTGGAAAGCGTGATATATGGCTTGCACACTGGACCGAAAGTCCGGATTATGCAAGCAGATACGATTACGGGCAGAAAATGTGGCAGTGGGGCATTGACAGTATCGCAGGCAAGGACGTTGACGGGGATATTTGCTTTGTAGATTATCCTGCGATAACGGCTAAGTGGTACAGGGAAAATTGCGGCGATATGCCGGAAAAGCCCGATAAGCCTGAGAATCTGTTCAAAAAAGGTGACAGCGTAAGGGTGAAGCGTGGTGCGAGGTTTACAAACGGGGTTGAGCCGTATTCTTATGTATATGATACAATCTATACCGTTCAGCAGGTGTCGGCAAGCGGTAAGGAAACGCTTATAGGCATCGGCTCGGTGCCTACCGGCTGGCTTTATTCAGAAGATCTGTACAAGGCGGAAAGTGACAAGATAACGCAGAAATTCGCTGTAGGCGATAAGGTCAAGGTAAATTACGGTGCAAAGACGTATAACGGCGGTTCGCTTGCGTTGTTCGTGTACACGAATGTGTACGAGGTTATGCAGGCAGGCTCGGGTGACAGAGAGGATTATATCGTCATCGGTCAGGGCGGGCAGGTCACTGCGGCGGTAAGAGCGGAAGATCTTACGAAAATATAGCATAAAAATAACGCACAGGCGAACAGCCTGTGCGTTTAGTTTGTATAAGAAAGTCTTATATTTGATGTACTTCTGTTATATCATTCAGCTTAGGCTATGACATCAAGCCACAATAGTTCTTTTTGTCGGACGGCACTTCTCGGGTTCGCTATTCGAGTGGGTACACTTGTCAATATTAACGAGGGAAAGAACCAAAGAGACTAGGGCAAGGGACTTGACAGCCCCTCTCCCTATCTCTTAGGTTCTCTCCCTCGTGGCTCCCTCTTTCCTTACTCACACCCCCACCCCGTCGGGGTGGGGGCGAAACTCGTAAAACTACCTGAACATTGTATATCTTGTAAGTGTAGGGACGCTTAACGCTACACGTCCGCAGGTTAGTACATATATCTCAGGTTAGTAGCGTTTTTTTGAAAGGTTAATGTCAGTGAAGTTGCACTGATACACTCACGAAATTATTAATAACTTGTCAATATGGAAACTGTTTTAAGCAGTGTTGGCGATATATTTCACTGCGTGGGCTTTGATAATAATCAGTTTATCGACAGCCTGTGCGTTTGTGCTTTTAAAAAGTGCTATTATGCTTATCTGTAGGTCGTGAATTCCTGTACCCAGTAATACTTATAAGCATCGTTATATGTGCCGAATGCTACGGCGAGATTTTCAAAATCGGGATTGAGAATATTTTCACGGTGACCCTTGGTAGAAGCCATCCAGCTGTCGACTACTCTCTGTGCGGTAGGCTGACCTGAGCCGAGATTTTCTCCGACGGAGCAGAACTTATACCATAACTCATCATCACTGTAGCCGTATATGGTCTTGAAGTTTGAGCCGTCCGGCCGCAGATGGCTGAACTTCTGCTCAATTTCACTGCAACGTGCCTTCGCCGCCTTGTATGCGTTTGCATCCCACTTATAAGGCTTAAGTCCGTAAGAAACACGGATTTCATTCACGATACGGAAAACCTCAGCCTCTTCTGCGGTGCAGTTTACGGGACTGTCGGTTATGACCGGTGCGGGAGTTGCATTGTCCTGCACGGTGGGTTTTGCTGTTGCGGGAACGGTAGTTGTGACAGGCTTGCTTTCGGAAAGATAGTCGCTGTGGATATATGTGCCGTCATCGAGCTTATAGTAGCCGGTGTCTGTCAGTGCGGCGATATTTACCGCATCTCCGTAATATTTATAGGAAACGACCTCAGAGCCTTGTAAGCCCTCTTTTCTTGCGGAACAGCTTGAAATGTTTATGTACATTGTGCCGCTGCACTTCTTTTCTGTCCATGCGGGCTTCGGTGCGGCGGTTGTCGCAGGGGTTGTAGCTTTGGTTGTCGCCGCTGTGGTCTGGGTGGTTTTTGCTGTTGTGGTTACCGATGTAGCCTTGGCGGTTGTGGCTGCCGATGTTGCTTTGGCTGTTGTGGTTGCCGATGTTGCAGCGGTGGTTTCCTGCGCCTCGTTATGCTTGATGGCTTTGGGGGGAACCTTTTGTTCCTCGACAGGTGCAGTAGTGGAATATGATGACGCTAAACCGTTGTTGTAGCTGATACCCTCGTCATCGGCTTTGACTCCGAACCATGAGTAACGGCTTGACAGAACGCAAAGAGCGACTACGGCGACAAAACCGCATGACGCACAGCCGATTTTAAGAAAATTGCCGTGTGACTTCTTTTTCCTGTTGTATGTCTGAATCCCGCTTTCCGGGTTTTCGGTTTTATTTTCTTCGTTCGTGTTCATGGGTATCACCTGCCTTTTGCCTGAACTTAACGGTAAGCATAATTTCACATCTATATTTTAGCACAAATGCGTTGAGCGTGTCAACAGATACTGAAATTGCCAAAAAATATTTGTAAGGGTTGCACAAATTAATGTGTAGCGTTTATGTAAAATCACAATAAAAATAAGTCTGTTAAAAATGCACTGTTATAAAAGCAAAAGTAGATGTATTTTTGTATAAAAGGGCGAAATGGTTACAAAACGGTAACAAAATAGTTACAAATTGTTGCGGGTTTGTAATCTTTTATGTTATAATGGCGGTGACGGAAAAGATTTGCTGTCTTTCATGACGGAAGGAAAAGCAACCTTAAAGGTGTGGAGCGGGCATTATGCCCGTTCCTGCTTTTAACGGAAAAAGCGTTGATTTATCACCTGTCGTTCACAACGGCGGGTTATTATATAAATATATTGATTGTTTGGGGCGCATGCCCGTTTGTTTTGGTTTATACGGAAAAGGATTGATAATGGGAAAACTGATGATACCCGATTATCGTGACGATATTGAGGAAACTATACTTCCTGACAGCGACAGTGAAAAGGAAGTGCAGGAGGCTGATGTAAAGCCTGCGGTTGCCGATACGTCGGAGAATCGGAATGAAGAAAGCAACGAAGAAAAAGATAAAGGCAAAAACGGCATATCTGCTGTTGCCGACAGAATCTTTGATTTTCTGGTTATGGCAGGGCAGTATTTCTGTCATATCATAGCCGATGTATTTTCAAAGCCTGCTGTATATGTGGCTTATGCTGCCGTGTTTATATGGAAGCATACGGCGCTGTTCAGGGACGCAGTGAAGAGGACGTTCTGCGAAATAGGCAGCTTCTTCTTTGCGCCTTTGTTAAAGTCAAAGCGTGTGCTTCAGCGTACAAACAGGCAGATAAAGACCGCAAAGGAGCAGGGCGACAACAAGAAGGCAGCAAAGCTGTACGGAAGTATAGCGAAGGACGCAGTATTCGGCAAGCAGGGTCTTGCGGTAACGCTGTTCAACTATGCCGCACCGATCATCGCAATAGTATTTCTTATGAGCGTTGTCGGATATGCGACGGGTACAGACTATGCGATAAAGCTGACGGTTGACGGAAAGTTTGTAGGATATATCGAAAGCGAGCAGGTATTCAATGACGCAGAGCGTATAATGCAGGAGCGTATCACATATATCGGCAACGAGAAGAAGATAAGCATGGAGCCGGGATATTCGCTCGAAATGCTCGGTGACCAGGAATATCTGACGAAATATCAGCTTGCAAACAAGCTGCTTGAACTGAGCGATACTCCTATTGAGTATGCATACGGAATGTACATAGGCGGAAAGTTCTACGGTGCACTTGTTGACAATACAGCGGTTGAGGCTGAGCTTGAGAAGATACTTGACGGTTACCGCACAAACGCAAAGGACGAGGACGTTGCCTTTGAGAAGGATATAGAGTATGTTCCCGGTCTTTATCTGTCGGACAGTATTGTGTCGAGTGATGAAATCATCAAGCTGATAAATTCCAAAAAGGAAGAAGCGTCCTATTACACTGTGGTTGACGGCGACAGCCATTCCGGAATATGCTCAAAGCTCGGAATAAGCATGGAAGAGCTTGAGGCATTGAATCCCGGTATTATGGATGAGGACTATGTGCTGAGAGCCGGCGAAAAGCTGCTTAAAACGCAGGAGGTGCCTTTCCTGTCGGTAAGTATTTCAAGAACGGAAACATACAACGTTGAAGTTCCGTATGAAACGAAATATGAGGACGATGATACACGCTATGAGGGCGTTGAAACGGTTTACCAGGAGGGCGAGACCGGTACGAACAAAATCACGGCAAAGGTGTATTATGTAAACGGCGAAGAGGTCAAGCGTACCATAAAGAAAACCGAAAGAGTGAAAGAGCCTGTAACGGAGATAATCCTTCAGGGTACTCTGCCTCCGCAGTCATCGCATTATTCAGATGCTTCTGCCGATACGGGCAAGAAGTATATATGGCCTGTTGACGGCGGCACATTCTGGGAGTGGGGCTGGTGGGACGGCGGTTATGCCGGACACAGAGGCGTTGATATAGGCGCACCTTACGGTACGGATGTATATGCCGGAGCAAGCGGTACTGTAATATTCGCAGGCTGGGACAACGGCGGACTCGGTAATGCCGTGATGATACTTCATCCCGACGGATACACAACGGTATATGCCCACAACAGTGAGATATTCGTCAGTGCAGGTCAGGAGGTAAATCAGGGCGAGTGCATAGCCGCAGTAGGCGAAACCGGACTTGCGTACGGCTGTCACTGCCACTTTGAAGTAAGATACGGTTCGGAAAGACTGAACCCGAGATATTATCTCAGCGGTCTGCCGGATCCCGGATATTATTAATATGAAATTTAACGGATAACAGGAAACAACCGCTGTGCAGAGGCATGGCGGTTGTTTCGTGTCGAAAAAGTATTTTTCGACACGCTGCAGACGTTTAGAGACACACGCAGACAAGGAAACCGCCCCGACAGGCGTACAAAGGTACGTTGAGGGGCGGTTGACGCAGTAAGCAAAAATGCTTTCACACAGCCGTTTTTACGGCTGTGTGAAATTCATTTCATTTATCGGATTCTTAGTTTACGCCGGTTTACTTTTCTGCATTTTTGCGGTGCGTGGGTTTATCGACAGACTGAACCCTCCCGTGAGGGAGGGTAAAGGCTTGTTTATTATGTTTATTATACCAGATCGTCCTCGTTGAAGGGGTCGCCGCATTCGGGGCAGAACTTCGGAGGATGTTCGGGATCGGCAGGTACCCAGCCACACTTGTCGCACTTGTACTTCTTGGGAGCTGCAGGCTTTGACTTGCCGCATTCTGCACAGAACTTGCCTGTATTGGTTGCGCCGCATTCGCACGTCCAGCTTGAAGGAGTGGGAGCAGCGGGAGCGTCGCCTTCCTTGCTCTTGCCGCAGTTAGCGCAGAACTTGCCTGTGTTTGACTGACCGCATGAGCAGGTCCAAGCCTCAGGCTTCTTAGCACCGCAGGAAGAACAGAATGCACCTGTGTTTGTAGCGCCGCACGAGCATTTCCATCCGCCCGGAGTCGGTTGCTGAGGTGTTGTCTGCTGAGGAGCCGCAGGCATACCGCCGAGAACGTTGTTACCTGCGTTCATAGCCATATTCATACCCATAAAGCCCATCATAGCGCCGTTTTCATTTGAGCCTGCCGCTTCGATACCACGAGCAACGGCACCTGTCATCATAGCACGCTGAACATCGCCGCCGAGCATTGTATCAGCCTTAAGACGATCCTTAAGAAGCTCTTTTGTTTCTTCGGAGATCGTGATAGGGCCAAGACCGATATTTGTGAGCATCAGACCTCTCTGTGCCCAGTTGTTAGCGGTTTCGTCCTTAGTCTTGTTGGTAAGGTTGTTGAGCTGGCTTGTAATCTGGTTGTAGCTGTAGCCTTCTGCTGAAAGCTGGTTTAACGCTACCATCAGTGACTGCATGAACTCGTTCTTGTACTGCTCGTTCTTGAAAACGTCCTTAACGTAGACCTGAGGAGCGTTTACGCCCTTGCTGAGAACTTCTGCGTAGAACTTGCAGGCATTCTCGGCATCGGGTATCTGAACCTCGAATGTGCCGTAGAAACGCAGCTCTACTGTTGTATTATAACGGGGATCGGGATATGGAACGGGTGTTCCTGTACCGAAGGGGATTCCGGGCAGTTTCTGAAGGTTGATGTAGATTACTCTCTGCTCGGTGGCAGGTGTTCCGCCGTATGTGAATCTTGAAATAAGATCCTTGAGCGAATCCTTTATCTGACCTGCAAAGATTGAAGGTGCTGTCGAGTTGTCAAGTATGTAACGTCCGGGCTCCGTAACAACGTTTGTTATCTTGCCGTTGTCAAGGGTCAGCATACAGGTGTTTTCTTCAACCATGATTGCCGAGCCGTTGCTGATAACGTTGTCTGTTCCCTTTACGTTACTGCTTCTTGCATTACCGTTGTGCATCTTCTCGCCGTTAACAACAACAGTATCGTTGCCGATAACAGGGCAGTGAATGGCCTCTTTCCAGGTATCGCCGAGAGTACCTGAGAGTGCGCCTACAGCTGCTTTAATAAGTCCCATAGTAATATTTCCTTTCGTGTTGAGTTTTTAATTTATTTTACTAAATTAAAATCGTTGACCAGCCATACACGGTCGGCAATTTCTGTAATGCCGCTTCCGCAGTACGGACACTTCTTGCCCTTTGCAGACGCATCAATGGGAGCGCCGCAGTTGGGACAGTTGCTTGAAAATACAATGCTTGTCGTCTGTTCGTGCAGATCCTGCTTGTAAGCGAGCGTTACGCTGTACGCTGTCTGCATAAGCGCAGGCTTTGCGCTGTCTGCCTTTTCTTCCGACACCTTTGCATATTCATACTGAAGAGAAATTTCAAACCTTGCCGTTGCTTCCTTGCTTCTGTTCTGGTAGTTTGCGATTCCGCAACGGTGAATTTTTATATTATTGAAAATCTCTTTTTCGTTGTTCGCATTAAGGGTGGTTATACGGTTATTGACCTTGTTTATAAGATCCTGCGTATATTCGCTTGCCTTAAGCGATTCGGCATTTTTGTTCATTATGACATTGAGAATTGCGACTATTGCATTTCTTGCCTTGACCTCCATGCCCTTGTATCCTATTTCGGGAAAATCACGGGTGATGGCAGGACCGTACATTTCGCTGAGGGCTGTTATACCCTTAGGAGTGGTAGCTTCCTCCTTGACACCCTTGTTTATCAGTTCCATTGCCTGTGACGGCGACATACCGAGATATTTCTGCGATGCGCTCCGCACCTTCGACACAATGACAAGTACGATGATACCGATGACTATAAGCGGAGCGAGCCAGCTTAATATTGAAAGAATGAACGATGTTATATCCACATTATACTCCCTTTATACCGTCATCTACAGTATCGTTTCTTATACCTGAGAAATCCGTCAGTACCCATGAATACTGACCTGTTGTAACAACAGAGCCGCAGTATTCGCATACGCCGGAAGAAGAAATCTCAAGCGGCGCACCACAGTTGGGGCAGTTGTGTCCGGTCATCTTGCCGGTTTCCGTCTTTGTTTCGACACCGAGCGAACGTACAAACTTCATCTTGTACTTCTGAACCCAGCGTGTAGTCTTGTCGCCTCTTATAATCTTGCCTGTCTTTTCGTCCACCTGATAATCTATCATTCTTGAGGTGAGGTATGCCGTTACATATTCAAACTGCGAATCACGCTCATACGAGGTAAGGTAAGCCGTATCTATAGCGATGCTCTCGTAGTGGTAAACAACGCCCTGTTCTATTTTCGCCTGTACCTGCTTGCAGGTAGTGTTGTAAAGGTTTTCGTGCATAACCGGTCTTACAGGGGTCATATCACGCTTGCACCAGGCATTTTCAATATCTATGTATACCTGCTTTGTGAAAGTGATAAGGTCGGAAGCGGAGAAGTTGGGATCCTTCTGTTTTATAATGCCTTCTATCTGTTCGGTTCTGTTGGGCAGTACAACGTTTGCGCCGTTCATTGATGAAGGACGTGTTGTGCCGCCGCCGGATTTCTTTTTGTTTCCGCCGATTGTCGAAATGATAATAATAACAACAACTATGCCTATACCTATTATAACGGAAACAGGGTCGGCATCGCCGCTGTAGCTGCTGCTGTCGTAGTCGTTACCGCCGTAGTCATATCCGCCGCCATAGTCGCCTCCGTAGTCGTAACCGCCGCCACCGCCGTAGTCGTTATTGTCAAACGCACTTACGGAAAAGCAGAGCAGAAGCGCCGCTGTTATTGTCGCAATTGCTGTTGCAATGATCTTCTTCATACGTTTCTCCCTTAACAGATAAGTCCGCAACTCAATATTTCATATTAATTATACAATAGTTCTATAAAAATGTCAAGAATTGTGGGGTGAATATGAGGATAATGATGACAAATATAACAAAACCCTCCCCGAAATCTCGGAGAGGGTTTTGTAATTATAATGTGCAATAATTAAAATATAAATATCAATTCATGTTGTAACCATTTCTATCGATATATACAGCTATAGGCGCAACTCGAATGGTTTGTGAAACTATATTATTTGATTTAAAAAATGAACAGTCTATGTCATCAAGACATTTGAACATGTCTGCTAATACACTTACAGGTTTTTCTGTTCGATCACATTCCATATATGATATTTTTGTAACCTCCCCCAATAAAGTCCATTTCATATGTGGTTTATAGCCATAAAGGTTTCTAAGTGTATTTGGTGTAATTCTTAAATTTGATTTATCTAGTATAGCTTTAAAATCAACCTCTATATCTTGTTCAGTTTCTATGGTTAGTTCAATTGATTCTCCATAAAAATTTTCAATAATCGCATTTATACTGTCTGTTAATTTTTTGTCAATATTTAAATTGTTTTCTTTTGCATATTTTTCGACCGCATTTCCGAGATCGTTGACACCTGCCGTGAGGTAGTACGGCTGAAGGAGTAGAAGCAGAATGAAATTAGCTAACGGTGTTGGCACTGTCTACAAGCTGTCGGGCAACAGGCGTAATCCATACATTGTCCGCAAGACAGGCGGCTGGGACATTGATACCGAAACAGGCAAACGTAAACAGCAGTACATCACTATCGGTTATGCTCCGACCATGGCTAAAGGGCATGAAATGCTCATGGACTACAATAAGAATCCCTATGACATTGAAGCTTCCAAAATCACCTTTGCCGAAGTCTTTGAGAAGTGGTCGGCGGATAAGTTCCCCGCGATCTCGGACAGCAACGCCAAAGCCTACAAAGCGTCATATAATACCTGTGAACCCCTGCACGACAGAGTGTTCAAGGATTTGAAGCTGACTGACTTGCAGGGTGTTGTAGACAACTGCGGTAAGAACTATCCGACGCTCCGAAAGCTGAAAGTGCTTTTCAGCCAGATGTATGAGTATGCCATGAAGTATGAGATCTGCATGAAAGACTACTCCGAGTATGTGGATATTATCAAGTTTAAGGACAAGAACCCGAACAAGACAGACCGTTCTCCTTTCAACAAGGAAGAAATTGCTGCTCTGTGGCTGCAGGAAAGCAATCTCTACGCTCAGATTGTCCTGATGCTGATATACAGCGGAGTGCACATGTCCGAGCTGCTTACCTCAAACGTGAAAACGTCAATATCGAGGAACATTGCTTCAAGGTGGTGGAGAGCAAGACCGAAAGCGGTATCCGTGTTGTACCGATACACGACAGAACATACCCGTTCTTCAAAAAGTGGTATGAGGACGGCAAAGAGTATCTGCTCCATACTCCCGACGGCAAGCAGTTCATCTACCGCAACTACTACGATTCCTACTGGACACCTGTTATGGAGCTGATCGGCTGCTCCCACAAGCCGCACGATACACGTCACACCTGCATCTCCATGATGACCGAGAAAGAAGTTTCTCCTACGCTGATAAAGAAGATCGTCGGTCATTCGGGTGCTATGTTATTGACCGAGAAGTTCTATACGCACGTTAATGTGCAGGAGCTGTTGGCGGCTATTAACAAGATTTAGGGTATAAAAATAACCGCTGAGGGATTGTCTCTCAGCGGTTATTTTTTATGTAATCAGTTCTTAAAGTCACTAATAAATTTTGAAAATTCATTTTCTGTTAGCATATATACATCCTTAAAGTAATAGCCTACATACTTACTTAAATATAGTGGTGTATAACGATTATTAGGACATTCGTGAATGCGTCTGAATTCGTCAGGATTCTTTTCTCTACTCACTACAGCAATATAAGTAAAATGAGTCCGGGCAAATTCTGTAACATCATCACCAAACACATCTTTACGCGAAAAAGAAGATAACGTAAGCAATAGCCATAAGCTTCCAAACATTTTCTGACGGATTGAAGCCAACACATCACTATTTAGTTCTTTTCCTTTCTTGGTGTTTTTATATATCGGACAGTTTTTGAATTCAATAAGAAACCACTCATTATTTTGATTAACACAGATTGCGTCTACTGCTTTTGGCTGTTCAAAGTATTTAAGACGACGCTCATTTTTCATATAATGAAGAAAAGGCATTGTCATATCATCAAGCTTAACGGTATCCATTTTATTATATTTTCCATCATAAAGATAGACAAGCGATCCTTTATTACTATCATCAAGTGAAGCATCGCACATATTTGAAATAATATCCGTGTCATTCAAACTCAGTAATGATTTGAAAATATCACAAAAATCTACAAAAAACTTACTTCGGATTGTTTTATATACCGATTTAGTTTTCGCCATTTTGTTGCTCCATATCGAATTCAAATTCTAAATCAGCAATTTTAAATGTGCCAGTAGAAAGATTCCTTTTCAATTCATCCGAATTATTATCAAAACTCTTCATTATGATGCCTTTTTCGTTTGATTCAGGCATATAATAATTACCTTTATCCCATATACCGTACTTTTTCATAAAGAAATTCAAGGACTCAAGGAACTGAAAACTATGCGTTACCAAAAGAATAGTTAAGTCAAATGTCTTTTGAAGGATAACTATCAGTTCAGCATAAATAATCTGCCATTCAGAATGTAGGTGTATTTCGGGTTCGTCAAGAATAAGAACATCTTTCTTTTTCAAAACTCCTGTTTCAAGAAGCCTTTCAATGATTGCAAATGACTTTAGTCCAGCTGAAATATTTCTGAAATCAAAAGGGATGCCATTTTCTATATAGAAGTACCTTCCGTGGTCAATTATAGTATCTCCACTATAAGCTTTTTTAATTATACTTCTTACATCATCAAGTTCTTTCTTGTTTAAAACAGTGTCCAGTATATTTGTCATGGAATCTTCGTTGATTTCTGCTTGTGCTTGCAGTATTGCATCAACAATATTTCGGCTCATAGGATTGCTTCCAAATATAGCCATCCTACGTTCGTTTAGGCTATCTAAGCTGAAAGGTGTGTTTATATAATAAGCCGAATGTTCGATAGGTTCATCAAGTTCACAAATACAATATTGTTTTCTGATTTTAATTGTGTTTGTAAAATCTTTGAATTCTCCAGAGATTAAACAATGGCTACTGCTTGAGGAGTACTCATTTTTTACTTGCCAATTCATCACATTGGTAATATAACGATATACATACTCATTAAGAATATCAATCTCAGGGGTGTTTAAATATTCAACAAGAGAAACAAGTCGATCTTTGGGAAGTTTCACACCGTAAGATAACTCTAAAAACTCTTTGACTTCATCTAAAGAAAAATGATTGTCGTGTTCAGAAATGAAATCCATGGAGTTTTCATGATAGAGAACTTTCACAGGTAAATCCATAGGATCAGCAGCATAGTTTCTTATTGCAGCTCGTAATTTACTATTCTTTTGCGCATCTATTTTATTCTTATAATCAGTTAATGCGTTGAAGAACGAAAACAATGCTTTTCCAACTGTACTTTTGCCAGTGTTATTATTACCACAAATGACAGTGATGCCGTCAAGTTTGATATTAGCCTCAGCGATTTTTCCGAAATTCTTAATCTTAAAAATCATAACATCACTCCATTCAATTTGTTCAGATTCTGCTATTTCATTTTACTCTATTTTTCGGATCGTGTCAATACATAAAGATGAAACTATATAATTATTATGTGTCATCTATAGATTGTTATGCATTTAGAGTATCAAAGCAGAAACAAGTTATTAAATAAGGCATTTACCGCAAGGGCAAATGCCTTAATCTTTGTTAGTTACCCGTTAGTTACGTGTTAGTTACCGTTCGAATTCCACCATATTTCAGATAAACCCAAACCGAACAAAACAGCGTAAATACGTGATTTTGAATACTCCCAGCAGGGATGAAATTATCTCTTTGAGAACTGGGGAGCACGACGTGCAGCCTTTAAGCCGTACTTCTTTCTTTCCTTCATTCTGGGGTCACGAGTTAAGAAGCCTGCCTTCTTGAGTACGGGACGAAGCTCGTCGCTGTACTGAAGTAAAGCTCTTGAAAGACCGTGGCGTATAGCGCCTGCCTGACCTGTAACACCGCCGCCTGCAACTGTGCAGACAATGTCAAACTTCTCTGTTGTTCCTGTAAGAGCGAGAGGCTGACGAACGATGAGCTTTAATGTCTCAAGACCGAAATAATCGTCGATGCCACGACCGTTTATAGTAATAACACCGCTGCCGGGATAAACACGTACTCTGGCAACTGAGTGCTTTCTTCTACCTGTTCCGTAGTAATAAGGCTTTGATTCGTACATTGTTATCCCTCCTTAATATTTGAATTCTTCGGGCTTCTGAGCGCCGTTCTTGTGCTCTGCACCTGCATAAAGACGCATTCTTGTTGCGGCCTTTCTGCCAAGTGTGTTGTTGGGGAGCATACCCTCAATTGCGAGCTGCATAGCCTTTTCGGGCTTCTCGCTCATGAGCTTGCTGTACTGTACTTCCTTAAGACCGCCGATGTAGCCGGTGTGCCATCTGTAGTACTTGTTCTCAAGCTTGTTGCCTGTTAAAACTGCCTTTGCGCAGTTAATTATGATTACATGATCGCCACAGTCGCAGTGAGGTGCGTATGTGGGCTTGTGCTTACCACGGAGAATGTGAGCAGCCTTTGCAGCAACACGGCCGAGGGGCTTTCCTGCTGCATCGAGAATATACCACTTACGTTCAACTGTTTCAGCTTTAGGCATAAATGTTGACATTCTGATTCTTTCCTTTCAATTACTCTTGAGGTTTGACCTCTGTTTGATTATTTTCACAACGTTTAATATTATAGCCATCCGTCAGCCTTTTGTCAAACGATTTTTCGCGCAAAATCTAAATATATATCTATTTCTCTTTAAATCTCTTTAAATATCGCTGTTTCTCTCTATTTCTCTCTTACGATTTCACTTTATTTCAGCCTGTTGCAAATAAGTACGTTTTTCTTGATATTTTGCCGTTATGCTTTTGTTTTTGCTGTAAGACTCTTTTGCTGTTTCATTATCGGATGTCAGCCGTAAAAGCCGGATAAAGCGCTTAAAAACGCATTTTCGGCAATATGTAATCTCGTTTATCCCGATTCATCTTGCAATAAAAGCTGTTTTGTGCTATTCTGAATGTTATAATAATAAAAGGAGCAAAGCTAATGACGCAATATCACAATATTCCGCCCGTGTACGACAAAAACAGCCGTATACTTATATTAGGCTCGTTTCCGTCCGTGAAGTCACGGGAGGCGCAGTTTTTCTACGGACACCCTCAGAACCGTTTCTGGAAGGTGATGTCGGCGGTTCTTAGTTGCGACCTGCCTGTAACGGTACAGCAGAAGAAGCTGATGCTGTTAAGTCATAATATCGCCGTATGGGATGTTATCGGTTCGTGTGAAATAACAGGCTCGTCCGATGCCACCATAAGCTCGGTAGTCCCGAACGATATAGCCGGACTTGTAGCCGAAACTTCCGTTGCAAGAATTTTTGCAAACGGTGCGACCTCTTATAATATGTATAAGCGATATTGCCGTGGCAATGTCGGAATAGAAGCCGTAAAGCTGCCGTCAACCAGCCCCGCAAACGCCGCTTTCTCGCTTGAACGGCTCATATCCGAATGGAAATCTCAGATTCTGTCGCAGTAGCTTATGGTAATATTCCGCTCCTTTGCGTTCTTTATCAGATGGTCAAGCCTTATAAGTATCGCCTTTTCCTCATAGACGATTGCCTCGATTTTTTCGGGGTCTGTTTCCATATCGAAAAGCTGACGTGTCTTTTCAAGCCTGCTTTGAAGATACTCCAGCCGTGAACGCATTTCTTCGGCTTCGCTGAAAGTATGCTCCTTACTTTCCGCTTTAAATAATCTGCAAAAATTCAAGCACATATAATGCCCGTCCTTTCAAAGAGTTTTTACATTCTATGAAAGTGACGGGCTTAAAATTACCGACAGAGCCTTTCTATTGCTTTTGCGAAAATTACCGTGTTGTCGAGAAGCTCCCCGACAGGCACGAATTCGTCCGCACCGTGTATCCTGTAATCCGTGTCGGGATGTTCAACGCCGAAGGCGACACCGCCCTCGATCCCGTGTACATAAGTTCCTCCGCCGATAGCTATACATTCGCCTTTTTTGCCGGTATGCTCCTCGTATACATCAAGAAGCGTCTTTACAAGAAAGCTGTCGGGAGAGGCATAATGAGCGTTTGTGCCTGTAAACTCCGCTATTGAAATACCCGTGCCGTCTACGGCATTTTCCAGCTTGCTTTTCAGCTGAGATAACGTCATACTCATCGGAAATCTTATGTCGGTATTAAAGGCAAGTCTGCCGTTTTCAGCGTTTATAAGGCTTAAAACGCAGGTAAGCGCACCCGATTTATCCTCGCAGGCAACCCTCAGTGAAGAACCGTCTGTTTCTCCGTATGGATAACGTTTCAGAATATCACCGAGCAGTGTTTTTGTTTCATGCTTAATATCAAGCGTCACAAGCATTTCGAGCATTGCCGTTATTGCATTTTTTGCTTTTTGCGGAGTGGATGCGTGAGCAGATTCGCCCTTGCAGATAACTTTTATACCGTTTCCCGTCTGTTCTGCGGTAAAGCAACAGTTGTTCTTGTTATTTGCAATATATGAACAAACAGTCTCCTCGTGCTTTGAAGTGAGAACTGCGTAACACTCGGCAGGAACGGCGTTTATCACCTGTCCGCCGCTGATCTCCAAAATGTCGTCATTGCTCATTTGCGCCGTGTACTGTGTTCTCGCCATACCTTTTTCGCAGTTTATAAGCGGATAGGATGCATCGGGAGTAAATACCATCGAAGGCATTTCGTCATTTCTGAGATAATATTCAATATCGGCAGAGCCGTTTTCCTCGTTTGTACCGAATATCAGCCGTACACCCTTTGACAGCTTTACACCAAGCTCTTTTATGCTGTACAGAGCGTAAAGTGCAGATACCGCAGGTCCTTTATCGTCGGTAACACCTCTGCCGTAGAGGATACCGTCCTTTTCGGTGACCTTAAACGGATCATACGTCCAGCCTTTACCGGCAGGAACAACGTCAAGGTGGCACAGCACCGCAAGAGAAGGCTTGCTTTCGCCGTCGGGAAGATAGTCGGCCGTTGCGTAATAATTTTCACGGTTATTTACTGTAAAGCCCATTTCTTCGGCTTTGTCAAGTATTATTCTGAGTGCCTTTGCAGGCTCTTTTCCGAAGGGAAAATTTTCTTCCGCTTTTCCTTCTATGCTCGGCACTTCTACAAGCATTGACAGCAGAGATATAATATCTTCTTTGTTTTTCTCCGCAAAATTTCTGTATTTACTGTTATCCATTCCGACACTTCCTTTTGATTTTGTATCATTATTATACTACTCCGAGCCGAAAAGGTCAATTAATTCATTTGACATTTTTTGTGAAGTATGGTATACTAATTAAAATATCTATATGCTTCAGGGAGGATACCCTATGAGTGCAAAAACCCTTATCGGCAGTAATTTAAAGCTGTTCAGAGCAAAGAAAAAACTTCTTAAGGATTTTATAACCAATGACCCTTATCTTTCGGGAGAACTGGGCAATTATAAACACGGCACACTTTTCAGACACGACATTGTATTTGTAAGCATAACAGACGGAAGTCGTACCGCCGATTTGTTCATCGGAGAAGGTGAGGACTTTTCGTCGGCATTCGCCTCGGCTATGAACAGTGCCGAAAAGTATGTTTCGGATAATAATATTGATCCGCTGTGGGTAAAGGTTGACTGTGTAAACAGCTGTAAGATCTGTACCCGTGCGGAATTTGAGGAAGAAATACGCTCAAGCCGTGAATTTTTCTTCAAAAAAGGCGTCAGCTTCGATACAGGCTTTGAAACCGCACTTCTTGAAGCACAGCTCAATTGCTGCGGACTTATAAACTATAAGAACGGCACTCTTGACGATAATAAAATCAGGGATTTCCTCAGCAGCCGCACCACCCTTGAATCAATCCCCGACAATGTGTTATCGTTTACAACCGTCGGATATATCTGTGACGAAAACAAAAAGCTGTACAAGCTATATCCCGATGAGGAAAACTACGGCAGAAGAATTGTGTCGGAGCTGACAAAAGGCGATATTAAGCAGGTCATAGAAACGTCATCGGTATATCTTGCGAATGCCGTCAAAGATAACGGGCAGTTTGATTACGGCGTAAATCCCGTGAACGATTTTCATTTCGTTACATATAACATACTGCGTCATTCCGGTACTATCTGGAGCCTTATAATGCAGTACGATACCACAAAGGACGAGAAGCTCGTGCCGAAGATCGAAAGCACGATAGACTTCCTTATGCAGAGCATAGAATATTCCGACAGCGACCACGCCTATCTTGTAGAGCGTAAGTCTGATGAAATAAAGCTCGGCGGTAACGCTATCGCTATAGTGACCTTGTCCACCTATGCCGCCGTATTTGACAGCGACAGGTATGATAAGCTGATAGCCGCTCTTGCAAACTCTGTTCTTGATATGCAGGAAGAGGACGGAAGCTATTATCACGTTTTATCCTTCCCCGATTTTCAGCGCAAGGAACGTGACAGAATCGTGTACTATGACGGTGAGGCGACATTTGCACTTGCAAGGGCATACAGCGTCACAAAAGACAGCCGTTATCTTGAAGCCGCAGAAAAAGCGCTCGATTATTTCATCAAGAATGATTATACACGTTTTTGCGACCACTGGATAGCGTATGCGGTAAACGAGGTCACAATCCACGACCCGAAGGAACGCTATCTGAACTTCGGACTTAAGAACGCAAACGATAATCTGAACAAGATTTTCAATCAGGATACGACCTTCCATACATTCCTTGAGCTTCTTATGGCGGCTTTCAGCCTTTATGAGAGGATAAAAGAGAAGAATATATATGTGTCATATATGCAGAGATTCAACTTTGAAGCATTTATCAGGACGATTTACCGACGTGCGCATTATATGCTTGGCGGCTATCTCTATCCCGAGATAGCAATGTATATGAAGGTGCCGGAATCGGTAGTATACACTTTCTGCGTGCGTCATGACAGCTACAGAATAAGAATAGACGATGTTCAGCATTATATCGGCGGTTATTATAATTTCTACAGAAATTTTGACAAGCTGAACGAATATTACAAGCAAATCACAGACAAGCCGAAAACACGGCAGAGCGAAACGCCCGTAGACAGTGAGAGAGCCTCGTTTGTCAACTGGATACTCAGCAATATCTGATTTTGAGAGGATAGCTTATGAACTTCATGCAACTTCGTGAAAGACAGCCGAAATTCCCCGTTACCGTAAAGACGGGCGAGGGAGTAGTAGAGCTTATCTGGAATAAAATTGAATATGCTGACGGTTACCGTGTGTTTGCGTCGCCTGTCGGCAAGAATCATTTTGTAGGTGTAATAAACGTAAAAGGCACTACTGCCGTGATGAAAAAACGTGCAAACGGCGTTCCTATGCAATATAAGGTCAAGGCATTCAGAATTGCGGACGGTCCGGATAATTTTTTCGGAGAGTCCGAAATCGTCATAGCGTGTCCGCTTGAAACTCCACGCAGACTTACTGCAATAGTCGGAAGCGACGGTATATGCACATTGTCCTGGAGATACAACTCACAGTGTGACGGATTCAAGGTCTATGCCGATTCAAATGAAAGCGGAAAATATTCTTTTGTGTGCTACAGCGGAAAGAATTCCTGCAGGCTTGACAGCTTCACAAAAAGCGGTAAGGTTTCGTTTGTTGTACGCAGTTTTATAATGACAGGGCATATGGAAAAGCTGGGCGTTTCTTCTGCTCCCGCCGAAGCCGTTCTTCCCAAATCCAAAGGCGCTAAGGCAGTGCAGTTCGACCATTCGATGATAAGAAAAACGGCAGGTGATTATAATGCAAGGCGCTTTGCCGGCAAGGACGGTAGGCTTTGCAACGATCACCATAAATGCACCGTGATGATAGGCGGAGATATTACCGTTTCGGCTGAAATGCAGAAAAATGCGGCAAAGGGAATGCCTGTTTTTGATGAGGCTTTTTCATCGCTCGGCGGAATATTCGGTTCGTTTGATTTTTCCGTTGCAATGCTTGATACGGATATTAACGATAAAAAGGCGTATACATTCGAGGACAGCCGTGTTATCAACTGCCCGTCCACGATTGCCGACGCTGTATGCAAGAGCGGAATAGACGCACTTGCCGTCAACGCAGGACTTCTGCAGAGAGCGCCGCAGTCGCTCGAAAAGTATCCGCTTACGGTTATAACCGAGAACGACTGCACACAGGGCGGAGAGAAGTTCAGCATAGTAAATATCAACAATATAAATGTCGGATTCATTTCTGCGACAGTGAACAAGGATATATCGCAGTATGTGTCACAGCTCAGAAAAGCAGGCGCAGAGTACATATTCTTCTTCTGCTCGTGGAATGAACGTCATACGCCTGCGGTAAAGCCTAAGTGGAGAAATCAGGCGGTAAAGGCTGCGGAGAGCGGAGCGGATATAATTATCGGCAACGGACTTAACGCCATTGCGGAATATGATGTTATAGAGTGCGCAGACGGAAGACGTGTTCCTGTGGCTTATTCGCTCGGCTCGCTTATTCCTGCTGACCCTGCGACACGCTTTGAGAAGATAGGAGCGTTACTTTGTGTAAGGCTCAAGCGTGATACCGCAACAGGTAAGGTGAATACCGACCTTTGCGGATACATTCCTTATGCATTCAAGGATTACGGCACGGAACACAGAGCGGTGCTTTTGTCCGATGATAATGCACGTTATTTCGGGCTGTCGGTATACGATACGCTTAAAAAGCAGGTGGCAACGGCACTCGGCAGTAAAATAGAGCTTGCGAGATATGCCGAGAAGACCGAACAGCAATCGTTTGCACTTCTCGGCTCGGCACTGATTTCGGAGCTTTTCAAGGACGATAACGATGTAGAAACCGACCGTTCGCATCTGTTCATATCTCAGCTTACTATGAACGGAGCGCATTGCGATGTTGACGAGAAATACTTCCGTGACGGTGTTGTGCCTCTTTACTACAACCTTTCCAAAGGCTATGACGAATACCTTGCCGAAAACAAAGCGGATGCGCTTATAACGGACCTTTATTATGCTGTTTCCACGCCTGTTTACAGGCTCGGAGATTCGCTTTATTCGGGCGGAAAAGCGTTTATACAATCACGTTTCTACGAGGAAAACAAAACTCGGCTGAAACGGCTCGATATAAAGGATGAAGCTGTGTGGAAGCCTCTGCTTGACAAGTTCATTGATTCGGTTACCGCTGTGTACGACAGGGAGAAGATTATACTTGTACGCATAACGGATCCCAAGCTGTACTATGTCAACGGACGATATGTACGCTCGACCGACCGCTCGTGCAACTTCAGGCTGCTTCTTGATATGGAGAACTATTTTATAAGACGTGTTTCCCCGAAGGTCATCGACATATCACGGTTCTATCCCGGTGTGATAAACAAAAGGGGAAGAAGCTATGCGGTATGCCGTGACGAGCATTTCCGCAATAACATTTCGCTGATTGCCAAAAGTATATGCTCCGGCAAGAAGGCAAACTATGTCAACTCGCTTGCTTACGACCCTGAAATATGGCTCACGGAAGTAGCTGAAAACTTTGATATAATAAAGGCAGGCAAGGCGGAAAGCTTCTTCTTCGGCACAAACAATGCCGTAGACTACTTTATAAGCAGGCTGAGCCGTGACTTTATCTGTGCGGAATTCAAGGATATTCTCAGGCTGAAAACCAGTGAGCTTGTCACGTTCAATGAGATAAGGGCTTGCTATGATTTCGGCAGAAACGCAGTGCTGAAGCGGGTTTATAACGGCATCTGCGCTATACGCAAGGGCGATATTGCAAATGCGGATATAGATGAGATCATAAGGCTCGGATTATATGCACAAAGCGATCTTGCCAAGACGCTGGAATCATTTTACAATAAAAACGGGATTATCAGAAACTGTGTGCTTTCGACTAAGGATCTTAGCTTCTATCTCAAGTGTGCAAGGCTGTGGATGGCAGGCACAGACAAGGATGCGGTGGCACAGCTTGCCCGTAGATATTACGAAAAACACAGACCTGTGATTCTTGATGTTTTTGGCAGGGCGGACGGCGGCGACATTCCGGAGCTTGCAGACGGTACGGTAAAGGGCAGTGTGATAAGCGGTTATTCGGCTCTGACGGTGTGTTCGGAGAAACCTGCGGATATTGATCTGAGCTATATTGACGACAAGTCGGCTGTTTTTACCGAGCTTACACGCTCATACTTTGCGAATACGCACGGCGACTGGCTTTTAGTCGATTTTTCGGATATTGTGAAGCCGATTTACAGGCATAGGTCGGCGTATGTCGCATCAATTGATGAATTATGCTGTTCTATGGCTTACAGAGCCTTTATGACGGACGATGAGGTTTTCGAGCCGTTCAAGGAAAATACTGACAGCAAATTTATTGAAAAAGCGATTTCTGATTTTGCAAGAACCGTAAAAGCAAAATACGGAAAAAATATAATATTAAGGAAAACATATCTTCCGCTTAACAGATTGGATATTACAGGAAGAATCCGTCCTTTTGACGATACGGAATTTATAACCGAGAAAGAAAATCTGATAAGCAGAGCAGAGGAGATATTTGTAAAATGCACAGATTGCTATACAATTGACTATGAAAGCCGGTATCTGCCTGTGTGCGCCGATAAAAACGCCGATATTTCAGGTCGTATGCTTGAAAGCGACTTCTATAAGGAGGCGGCAGCTGCCGTTGACCGCATAATTTCGGGAACAAGCAAAAAGACTGTAAACAATGTGGATATAGTCGGCTATTTTGAGCGGTGCGAGCGTATCAGAAAGGATAACCCCGATATGTCTGCCGAGCTTTCCCGTGAGATATTCGGCGGTGCATCGGAGATATTCATGACAGAATAAAATTTCCGTATTTTAAAAGCCCTTTGAGGAAAACTCGGAGGGCTTTTGATTTTAGTTGGGCTGAAAGTGTTTTGTATAATGTGCTTGTGCTATATCGTTCAGTTCTGATTACAATAGTAAGGCTACCGATAGTTCTTTTTGTCGGATAGCACTTCTCGGGTTCGCTATTCGAATCAATGCACCTGTCAATATTAACGAGGGAAAGAACCAAAGGGACTAGGGTGAGTCTGAGCCTCGCTTACGCAAGGCTCGTGCACTCCGCTAAAGCTCCGCTGGAC